>Ga0182030_10021241_pt1 | contig 12171 bp, 10 predicted proteins | sample 812S3MmetaG_FD_121299 | JGI IMG/M metagenome (GOLD analysis project Ga0182030, IMG submission 121299) | Permafrost microbial communities from Stordalen Mire, Sweden - 812S3M metaG (Illumina Assembly) | ecosystem: Environmental > Terrestrial > Soil > Wetlands > Permafrost | place: Sweden...
AGATACCAGATTTGACAGGGTTTATCAATTGTCATCTCATCCTGTTCCGTTACCGGTTATTGAGCGTTTCAAAGACAATAAAAACGTTTTCGTTGCTGGTAGTACCTGGCAAAAAGATGAAGAGATCTTAGTCCGGTATATTAATAATTATAATAATAATAACTGGAAATTTATATTAGCGCCCCATGAAATAAACAATGAAAATATTGAAAAGCTGTTAACTGACTTATCAAAAAAAACAATCCTGTATTCTGAAGCCAATAATAAAAACCTTTCTGAATATGAGGTGTTAATAATAGATAATATCGGAATGTTATCGTCAATATATAGGTATGGTACATTATCATACATTGGTGGAGGTTTTGGAAAAGGAATACATAATATATTGGAACCTGTAACATTTGGAACCCCCGTTGTTTTTGGACCAAAATATCAAAAATTCAGAGAAGCAACAGAATTAATAAAATCCGGGGTTGCATTTACAATAAAAGATGCTAAAATGTTTGATGACTTAATGACTGTTTTAATTAATAATAATCAATTAATCAGGGATATCCGAATTATTTCTTCTGATTATATTAAAAAGAATATTGGTGCAACTGAAAAAATTTTAGCTTACAGTGGTCTATAACACCACCCAAAAACCTTTGTAAAAATTATAGTTTCTGAGATACAATAAACTAAAATGACAGACTCTACAATTTTAATATTAAAGACTAGTTTTTTAGGACTTACTATCTAATTTTCTGATTGTTAATATTAAGTAGTTGATTTTTAATATATTGCAAATTTAAACAAGTTTTAAAAAAATTATGTTCATAACTACAATGAAAAGTTAATAACTACGACAAAACTGATTTGGTTGAAAATATCACTTCGCGGTAACTTGCATTTGTATTTTTTAGAGGAGTCCTCAAAATAGTAATGATATAATTCCTGAAATTATGAATATAGAAGATGTCGTAACCCAAAATCCTGTTGTGAACAAAGATATAGTTAATGATAACATGAAGAAAAAAGAAACACATAACGCGTTAAAAACTTATTCTTTTGATGAGTCTTATCAAAAAGCAATTGAGTATTTTAATGGTGATGAGCTGGCTGCGAAAGTATGGGTCAGCAAGTATGCGCTGAAAGATTCACAGGGAAGGATATACGAATTATCTCCTGATGATATGCACTGGCGTATTGCCCGTGAAATAGCTCGTATTGAAAAGCGTTATCCCAATCCAATGAGCGAGCAGGAGATATATGATCTTTTAAAAGATTTCAGGTATATTGTACCGCAGGGAAGTCCAATGTCAGGTATCGGAAATAATTTACAGGTTGCTTCCTTATCCAATTGTTTTGTTATTGGCAATGCAGCTGACTCATATGGCGGAATAATGAAAACGGATCAGGAGCAGGTTCAGTTAATGAAACGCCGGGGAGGTGTTGGTCACGACTTATCTCACATCCGGCCTGCAGGTACCCCGGTTTTAAACAGCGCGTTGTCGTCAACAGGTGTGGTACCTTTTATGGAACGTTTTTCAAACTCTACGCGTGAAGTTGCTCAGGATGGCAGAAGAGGAGCATTGATGTTAAGCATATCCATCAAACATCCTGATGCTGAAAAATTTATTGATGCTAAAATGGAAAGTGGTAAGGTAACCGGAGCTAATATTTCGGTAAAAATAGATCATGATTTTGTGAAAGCAGTCATTAACAATACCTCTTATAAACAACAATATCCTGTTGATTCAGCGAATCCCGTTATTACAAAAGAAGTCATAGCGCGTAATCTCTGGAATAAAATAATTCATAACGCGTGGAAATCTGCCGAACCAGGTGTTCTTTTCTGGGATACGATTATCAATGAATCTGTTGCTGACAGCTATGCCAACTTAGGCTTTAAAACTGTTTCGACAAACCCTTGTGGTGAAATACCCTTATGTACTTACGATAGTTGCCGGTTACTGGCAATTAATTTATACAGCTATGTGATCAATCCTTTTTCAACAGAGTCCCGCTTTGATTTCCCGTTATTTAAAAAGCATGTCGGTTATGCGCAGCGTATTATGGATGATATCATTGATCTGGAATTAGAAAAGATAGATCAGATCATTGAAAAAATAGAGAACGACCCTGAAAATGAAGAAATAAAAAGAGTTGAGAAAAAACTCTGGGAAAATATTAAAGTTAAAGCTACGCAGGGAAGACGAACAGGAGTTGGTATCACTGCTGAAGGGGATATGCTGGCTGCTCTTAACATGCGTTATGGAAGCGACGATGCAATTGATTTTTCCACTGAGGTACATAAAAATCTTGCTCTGGCAGCCTATCGTTCTTCAACTGAGATGGCAAAAGACAGAGGTGCTTTTTCTATATATGATGCTCAATTAGAAAAAAATAATCCGTTTATTAACAGATTGAAAAATGAAGATGAACAACTGTATCAGGATATGGTAAAGTATGGGCGTAGAAATATTTCTTTACTTACCATTGCACCAACAGGTACCACCAGCCTGATGACTCAGACAACATCCGGAATTGAACCCGTATTTTTACCCGTTTACAAACGAAGAAGGAAAGTCAACCCCAACGACATCAACTCAAAAGTCAAATTTGTGGATGAAATGGGTGATACATGGGAAGAATATGTTGTTTTCCATCACAAGTTTGTAACATGGCTCACGGTAAATGGTTATAAAATTGAGGAGGTAAAGAAATTCAATGAAAATCAATTAAATGATCTTGTGGCAAAATCACCATATTATAAAACTACATCAAATGATATTGATTGGTTAAAGAAAATAAAAATGCAGGGTGAAATTCAAAAATGGGTTGATCATTCTATAAGTGTTACAATCAATCTCCCTGAAAGCGCGAATGAAGAGTTGGTTGGCGAATTATATATAACCGCATGGAAGAGTGGATGTAAAGGTGTTACCGTGTACAGGGAAGGATCGCGTTCCGGTGTTTTAATTTCGAATAAAGAAGAAAAAAAAGAACAGGATATTGATGAACATTTCTTCAAACGTCCAAAGGTGTTGGATGCTGATATTCTCAGATTTAAAAACAACAATGAGGACTGGATTGCTTTCATAGGTTTAAAAGAAGATCGTCCATATGAAGTATTTACCGGTTTGGCTGATGATGAAATTTTTCCTATACCAAAATCTATTACCAAAGGGAAAATTATTAAAAATAAAGAAGGGGATGGCACCACGCGATATGACTTTCAGTATATAGATAAATATGGATATAAGAACACATTAGGTGGTTTGTCTCATCAATTTAATAAAGAATTCTGGAATTATGCAAAACTAATATCAGGAGTGCTTCGCTATGGAATGCCTATTCCTGATGTTATCAGTTTAGTGTCATCTCTTCAACTTGACAGTGAAACTATTAACACCTGGAAAAATGGAGTTGAAAGATCATTGAAAAAATATATTCCTGACGGAACAAAACCAAAAAAAGGTTCAAAATGTTCCGAATGTGGAAATGAGACATTGGTTTATCAGGAAGGATGTCTAACTTGTACTACATGTGGTGCCTCTAAATGCGGATGATAGATAATTAGTGATCCAACACTGACTTTTATGGACAGACTCTAATTAGCCTGTCAGATGTATTTATCACCTTTTTTGAGTTTCACATCGTTCATGAAATCACGAATTTTCTGTTCATCCTGTTTTTTACAAATCAGAAGAACATTTTCTGAATCAACAATAATATAGTCTTTAAGACCCTGAATAACAGCTATTTTACTTTTAGGGACATTTACAATACAATTACGGACATCATACAGAAATGCAGCATCGCCATTGATAGCATTGTCGTTGTTGTCTTTATTTGAGTGTTCATACATTGAACCCCAGGTTCCAAGATCAGACCAACCAAAATCTGCTTTCAAAACGAAAACATTTTTAGCTTTTTCCATGATTCCATAATCAATAGAAATGCTTTCACAACGTGGATAAATATCCTGAATAAATGAAATTTCCCGTTCTGTATTATAATAGCCTTCTGCAAAAAGGGATTGCACATCAGGAAGAAATTTTTCAAATGCTTCCATAATTGAAGGCAAAGACCAGAAGAAAATACCAGAGTTCCAGTAAAATTCTCCGCTTTCGAAGAATACTTTAGCCATTTCAAAATCGGGTTTTTCTGTAAAAGTCTTTACGGTATAAAAATTCTGATCAGAAATATTTTTTGGAGTTTCGCTGTTTGTTTGGATATATCCGTAACCAGTCTCAGGTCTGCTGGGCTTTATCCCAAGTGTTAACAGGGCATTGTTTTTCTCTACAAATCGCAACCCTTTTTGTACGAGAGTTAAGAATTCTTCTTCTCTCACGATCAGATGATCTGAGGGTGTAACAACTATATTTGCCTGGGGGTTTTTAGAAAGAATTTTAAAGTTTGAATAAGCAATACAGGGAGCAGTATTTCTTCTAAGAGGTTCAGAGATTATATTGGATTCCTTAATTCCCGGGATTTGTTCCAGTATGATATTTTTATAGTCTTTATTAGACACAATATAAATATTTTCATTCGGAATAATTTTGATACAACGATTATATGTATCCTGAATGAGTGTTTTTCCGGTGCCAAGGATGTCAAGAAATTGTTTTGGTTTAGATGTTCTGCTGAATGGCCAGAAACGGCTTCCTATGCCGCCGGCCATGATCACACAATAATCGTTTTTGTTCATCATGTCCTTATTTTCCTCTGATCAGTTTAATTCCTGGAAGTTCTTTTCCTTCTATATATTCAAGCATGGCTCCACCACCAGTAGACACATAACTGATTTGATCAGACAATTTGTTTTTATTCACGGCAGATACGGAATCTCCACCACCAACTAAGCTGAAAGCTCCTTTTGCAGTGGCTGATGCAATAGCTTTTGCAATAGCAGAAGTGCCATTTGCAAATTTTGCCATTTCAAAAACACCCATAGGGCCATTCCAGATAATTGTTTTTGAATTTTCAATCACATCTGAAAATATTTTTATTGTTTCATCTGCAATATCCAAACCCATCCAGCCATCTGGAGTTTCATTTACTTTTGTTTTATTCGTGTTGGCTTCTGCATCGAATTTATCAGCATTGATCGCATCAACAGGTAAATATACTTTTACATTGTTTTTTTTCGCTTTTTCGAGTAAACTTAATGCCAGGTCAAGTTTATCCTGTTCGCAAAGTGAGTTTCCGATTTTTCCTCCCTGCGCTTTAATGAAGGTATAAGTCATTCCCCCACCTATGATCAGGTTGTCAATCTTAGGTAATAGATTTTCAATCACCTGAATTTTATCTGATACTTTAGCGCCACCCATGATAGCCGTAAATGGTTTGGTTGGATTGTGCAACACTTTATCCATGGCTTCCAATTCTTTTTCAATAAGGTATCCAAACATCCTGTCGTTCGGAAAGTGCTCTCCAACAAGGGTTGTAGAAGCATGAGCGCGGTGAGCTGTCCCGAAGGCATCGTTTACATAGCAGTTGCCTAAACTAGCCAATGTAGCTGTGAATTCTTTTTGTTTTTTCTTCAAAGCATCTTTCGCTGCTTTCTTTTCTTCATCAGTAACATTTTCAGGAAGTTTTGGCTTTCCTTCTTCCTCTATATGGAAACGAACATTCTCTAATAATAATATCTCACCCGCTTTCAATCCGGCAGCCAATGTCTTTGCTGAGGCACCAACGCAATCATCAGCAAATTTGACTTCTTTACCAACCAGATTTTTTAAAGTTGGAAGTATATGCTTTAATGAGAACTTTTCCTGAGGAACGCCATCCGGACGACCAAGATGAGACATCAGGATCACGGAACCGCCATCTTTTAAAATTTTATTTATTGTTGGTAAGGCCCCTTTGATACGGGTATCATCAGTAACCTGGAATGTTTTTTTGTCTAAGGGAACATTAAAATCAACCCTGATCAGCGCCTTTTTCCCGGCAAAACTATAAGAATCTATTTTATACATAGTTATATTATTTTTGTATCGTTTAAAATTTTGTTCAAAGATAAAAAACTATTTTAATTAACTTTGCTTTCAATTTTAAAAATTATTACTTTGTTTTTTTTAAGAAACAGGTTATTTTGAACGCATTCAATTTTATAGAAAAATTTTTAATTCATTCAGGATGCTTTTTAAAGATATTATAGGACAGGAAATAATAAAAAATAAGTTACGTTGTAGCGTTTCTGCAAAACGGATTAGTCATGCCCAAATGTTTCTTGGACCCGAAGGTTCAGGAAATCTGGCGTTAGCTATAGCCTATGCTCAATATATTTGTTGTGACGATAAAAATGAAGAGGAAGCCTGTAACAAATGTCCATCCTGCCTGAAATATAATAAACTGATTCATCCCGATCTGCATTTTGTATTTCCTGTAGTCAAATCAACCTCAACAAAAGCTATAAGTGATAACTATCTTAGTGAATGGAGATCAGCTGTTTTGGAAAATCCTTATTTGAATCTCAATTCATGGCTTGAAAAAATAGGGACTGAGAATAAACAGGGAAGTATCTTCGCGGAAGAAAGCAGTGAGATTATCCGTAAGATTAATATGAAATCATATGAATCGGAATATAAAGTCATGATCATATGGATGCCTGAAAAGATGAATGTTTCTGCAGGGAATAAGTTATTAAAAATGATAGAAGAACCACCTGAGAAAACATTGTTTTTTCTGGTGGCTGAAGATTCAAAAATGATGTTGCAGACCATTCTTTCGAGGTGTCAGCTAATAAAAATTACTGCTGTTGAAAGCGCTGAAATTGAAAAAGCATTATCTTTACTGCAGGTTCCGGATAATCGTGTAAAAGAGATTACCAGATTGGCTAATGGCAATTATTTTAAAGCGTTGGAGCTGATCCATACCAACGATGAAGATACCTATAATTTTGAACAGTTTGTGCAATTCACGCGTTTGTGTTATCAGCATAAAGTGATTGAGATTGTGCAATGGGTTGAAGGTATTGCAGGAATTGGCAGAGAAAGGCAAAAGATTTTTTTATTATATACATTGAGAATGATCAGAGAGAATTTTATGCTCAATGAAAAAATGACATCTATTGTTTATCTCACTGAAGAAGAAAATTCTTTTTCTCAAAAATTTTCACCTTTTATCAATAATAGCAATATTTTTGCATTAGCTGAAGAAGTATCCAAAGCACATTATCATATAGAATGCAATGCCAATCCTAAAATTCTCTTTCTTGATCTGGCGTTAAAAGTGGTAAAACTGATAAAAAATTAATTTTGATTACATTTGTATTGTCAATTCATCATTTTTTTGATGTTTAGAATGAAAATGATAAAAGAGCGATAAGCTATGATTAATAAAATGGGAAGTAACGGTTTAATAGCACGTGGTTGCAGAACAGTAAAAAGTGATCCTTCAGATGCTCACTATTGTGAAAACGAGGGATGCTGCAAATTAAATGTTTTTAACTGGCTTAAAGAAATTCCAATAACTCCAACATATCCTGATGTTGTTGAGATCCGATTTAAAAACACCCGTAAAGGATTTTATCTGAATGTGAACGGGTTGAGCTTAAAACCTGGCGATATTGTTGCTGTGGAAGCCTCACCAGGGCATGATATTGGCATCATTTCATTGATTGGTGAATTAGTCAGGGAACAATCCAAAAAATACAATACGACAATAGAAAATCCGGACTTAAAAAAAGTTTATCGTAAAGCCAAATCTGTTGATATTGAAAAATGGCGTGAAGCTATAGAACTGGAACATACCACTATGATCAAAGCAAGAAAATTAGCTGAAGATCTTAGACTGAATATGAAAATTGGAGATGTTGAGTATCAGGGAGATAAAACCAAAGCCATATTTTATTATATTGCGGATGACAGAGTTGATTTCAGGGAACTGATAAAGATACTGGCTGAAAATTTTAAAGTCCGTATTGAAATGCGCCAGATTGGAGCACGTCAGGAAGCAGGAAGAATAGGAGGGATAGGCTCATGTGGCAGGGAACTCTGTTGTAGCACATGGATCAGTAACTTTGTTTCTGTGACAACCGTATCTGCACGTTTTCAGGAGATTTCCCTGAATCCTCAAAAACTGGCAGGACAATGTGCCAAACTGAAATGTTGCCTGAATTATGAACTGGATTCTTATCTGGATGCCCGGAAAGACTTTCCGGATACCTCTCAACCCCTCAATACATTTGATGGACTTGCATTTCATCAGAAAACCGATGTGTTCAGGCAAATGATGTGGTATTCATATGAACATGATACGTTAAACTTTATCCCAATTCCCATTGTAAAAGTTAAAGAATTTTATAGTGCAAACAGCAAAGGGGAGAAAATAAAACTTATGGTTGAAGAAAAGAGCAATACCACTGAAAAAAGTATGGATTATAATAATGTGGTGGGTGAAGATAGTCTGACAAGGTTTGATAATAAAAAACAACTACAGCAAAGAGAAAATAGAAACAAAAACAGAAATAGAAACAGAGACAATCGGGACATCAGAAATAATAATATGAATAACAACAATAACAATAGTAATAATAATAGCGATATCATCAAGAAGGAACCCAGAATAATTAAAATTATAAAAGATAATAAAGAAAACAAAAGTGAATCATGAGAAATAGTTTACTTCTTTTTTGTTTTTTTGCAGTTATCGTCTTTGCCTGTAACAGTGGCAGGTTATATGAAAATAACCTGACTATTCCAAAAGCAAATTGGGACATTAAAAATAGTTTGATTTATGAAGTTGATATGACAGATACCATCTCATTGTTTAATGTTTTAATTAATGTAAGACATATGGGCAATTATCCTTACAGCAATCTGTTTTTATTTGTTACCATCAAAGCACCTGAGGGCAATTCAGTGTGTGACACGGTTGAATTCACTTTGGCCGACAATAAAGGGAAGTGGTATGGGAAAGGACTTGGAGACATATATGATATCAGGAAAATGTACAAAAAGAATTCCAGGTTCAGACAACAGGGTAAATATGTGTTTAAAATTTAACAAGCCATGCGTTTGCAACAACTGCCAGGTATCTGCGATGCCGGAATAAGAATTGAGAAATCAAATAACAGGTAAAATTATTTTTCTCCCGTGGGAAAAGATAAACTAAGGCGATTTGCTGAAAATAAAAATTTTTCAAATCTTTTGCAGCCTGAATTTCATGACGTTTTCCGAAAAGATTTTTATGCAAAAGGCAAGTGGAATGAATTGGTTTTTAAAAATAAAAATCCGATCATTCTTGAACTGGGATGTGGAAAAGGCGAATATACATTCGAACTAGCGAGAAAATATCAGGAGAAAAACTTTATTGGCATAGATATAAAAGGAGCCCGTTTATGGAAAGGAGCAAAGGAATCCTCAGAACAAAATGTCAGCAATGCTTTTTTTCTCAGGACACGAATTGAATTGATCAATTCTTTTTTTGATTGTGATGAGGTGAGTGAAATTTGGATTACCTTTCCTGATCCGCATCTTAAGAAACCCCGGACAAAAAAGCGATTAACATCCCCGAAATTTCTCAACTATTATAAACATTTTCTAAAAAAAGATGGCCTCATTCATCTGAAAACCGATAGCCGGGAGTTACATGAATATACATTAAGTGTTATTAAAAAAAATAGTATAAATTTGTTTATTCATACCAATGATCTGTATAATTCAATATATGCTGAGATAACACATGGTATAACCACTTTTTATGAAAAAAAATTTTTACAGATTAAAAAGCCAATTACTTATATTTGCTTTAATCTTAAAACAGATAAACTGATTGAAGAACCCTAAGAAGAACGATTTTTTTGAGCAGGTATATGAGGTTACAAAAAAAATTCCTTTTGGCAGAGTGACTTCATATGGCGCTATTGCCCGTATACTTGGAAGCCCTCAATCATCACGACTTGTCGGATACGCGTTAAATAACAGTCAATCACTTAATAATTATATTCCAGCACACCGGGTTGTAAACAGAAATGGTTTATTAACCGGAAAACATCATTTTGGGGGAGAAACATTGATGCAGCAATTGCTTGAAAATGAAGGAATACAGGTAGAAGATGATTCTATCGTGGATTTTGAAAAGTTTTTTTGGGATCCGGTTGAACTACTTAAGCATTGAGTTTGTTTCTGTTTGTGACTTCGGTCAATATTCAGATTACGACTCTAAACACGGGCTTTAAGGACAAACTATATAAATATGGAAATAACAAAAGAGAAAATACTTGAAACACTTCGATTTGTCAATTATCCTGAATTACGACAGGATATTGTTACATTGAATATGGTTGAAGAAATTATTACTGAAGATAAAAAGATAAATATCACACTGAAGTTTCCAAAGAAAAATGATCCTTTTGCTTCATCCATAAAGAGAGCTTGTGAGAAGGCTGTTAAAGCTGCTTTTGGCGAAGATATTTCCATTGAAGTATTTTCTGATTTTTCAAAAAAACTACAACCTGCTGAATTCAATTCATTAGCTGAGGTAAAAAATATGATCGCTATCTCTTCCGGAAAAGGAGGGGTGGGTAAATCTACCATTGCAGTCAATCTTGCAGTAGCAGTAGCTAAGACCGGAGCAAAAGTGGGATTGCTGGATGCTGATGTTTACGGCCCTTCAATACCAAAGATGTTTGCATCTGATGGTTATAGACCGGAAATAAAATCGGAAAACGGGCAGGATATTATAGAGCCATTACAGAAATATGGGGTAAAAGTTTTATCACTTGGTTTTTTTGTAAAGCCGGAAAATGCTATGATCTGGCGAGGTCCGATGGCGACCAAGGCACTTAAGCAACTTATATCCCAAACCAACTGGGGCGCATTAGATTATCTCTTTATAGATTTACCACCCGGTACAGGAGATATTCATCTGACCATTGTTCAGGAAATGGCGGTCACAGGAGCTGTGATTGTTAGTACACCGCAGGATGTTGCATTGACTGATGTGATAAAAGGAATAGCAATGTTTGACAGTGAAAAAATAAAAGTTCCTCTTTTGGGATTAATAGAGAATATGTCATGGTTTACACCCAAAGAATTGCCGGATAACAAATATTATATTTTCGGGAAAAACGGATGTAAAATGCTTTCTGAAAAATTGAATATACCCTTACTTGGACAGATTCCTATAGTTCAAAGCATTTGTGAAAACGGTGATCAGGGAACACCTTCTGCCCTGGACAATGTAAGTCCGGAAGGAAAATATTTTGAACAATTGGCAGCAAAGCTTGTTTCAGAGATAGAAAAAAGAAACAGGATTTCATTACCCACGCAAAAAGTAAAGATAAATTAATAATTTTTTTCATATGGATGATTCAGAAAAAAACAATTTGATTAAAAAGATTAATAGTGCTCTTGATAAAATAAGACCTTATCTGGTTGCTGACGGAGGTAATGTGAACATAGTAGAATTGACTGATAATTATGAAGTAAAAGTGAAATTAACCGGAGCCTGCGGTTCCTGCCCCTTCAGTTTATATACCCTTAAAGCCGGCGTTGAATCAGCTATTCGTCAGGAAGTTCCGGAAATTAAAGAAGTAAGCTCGGTGTAATTCAGCCAACAATCCCATGAACCCCCATTAAAAAAAATGAAAGCAAAATTTATTATATATATTGATTGATGAAAGACTCAAACAATTCCTGTTTTCCGCTGATTTGTTTCGGTTCTCTATTCTGAACAGCTAAAGATCGCAAAGCTTCCAAATCTAATTTGCCATTTTCAAACTGTTTTCCTTCGCCCTTATCGAAAGATGCATACCTTACTGTACGGAGTTTTTTATAATCCGATTCATTCAACACGTCATTTGCCACAAGCAAGGCTCTGGCAAAATTGTCCATGGCAGATATGTGAGCAATAAACAGATCTTCAGGATCCGTGGAGTTTCTGCGGGTTTTGGCATCAAAATTAGTTCCCCCTGTGATAAAGCCGCAAGATTCAATGATAACCAGCATCGCTTCTGTTAATTCATAAATATTGACCGGAAATTCATCCGTATCCCATCCATTCTGGTAGTCCCCTCTGTTTGCATCAATGCTTCCAAGAAGTCCTGCATCGGCAGCCACCTGCAATTCATGCTGGAAAGTATGACCTGCAAGAGTTGCATGATTTACTTCAATGTTTAGTTTAAAATCCTTCGCCAATCCATATTTATTCAAAAAACCAATTACCGTTGCCGCATCA
>Ga0182030_10021242_pt1 | contig 12171 bp, 13 predicted proteins | sample 812S3MmetaG_FD_121299 | JGI IMG/M metagenome (GOLD analysis project Ga0182030, IMG submission 121299) | Permafrost microbial communities from Stordalen Mire, Sweden - 812S3M metaG (Illumina Assembly) | ecosystem: Environmental > Terrestrial > Soil > Wetlands > Permafrost | place: Sweden...
CGTAGGGCTGGCGATTGCGTTTCCCATGTGGAACGCGAATGCGCTGATTGGGTTGCTGTGGGCGCGGGTGTTGTTTCGGGAGCTTGAGGGTGCCGGGGCGAAGATCGTGCTGCGTGTGCTCTTAGGTTCGCTGGCCATTGTGGTCGCCGCAATTCTGCTGGGCTATAGCAGCCTGCATGGCGATCACGCCCACGCGGCTCACGCGGGGCAAGGCATTCTGGCGGCGCTGGGCGCGAGCCTGATGTGGGGGACGATGTATGTTCCGTACCGGAAGGCCTACCTGAGCGGGATGAATCCGCTGTCGTTTGTGACCGCGTTTACCGTAGGTGAACTCGGAACAGTGCTGGCGCTGGCGGTGATGCTGGGCGGCGGTGCTCACGCCATGCTGGCCGAACTGGATCGCTCGAGTGGGTCGCTCTTCTGGCTATTCATAGGCGGATTTGTCTGGGTTGTCGGGGATCTCTTTCAGCAGTTTGCGACGAAATATCTGGGTATCGGGCGCGGTATTCCGCTTTCGAATACCAACCAGGTCTGGGGATTGGCCTGGGGGGCTTTGGTCTTTGGCGAGCTGGCCGGGGCCAATCGCGCACATTTGGAGTTGGTGCTGGCCGGCTCCCTGGTGATGATTCTGGGTGCGGCGCTGATTTCGTCCGCGGCGGCAGCGGGCAAAGAGCATTCCTCGCGCAACATTGCGCTGTTAAGAGAGTGCGAACGCTATGGGCTCGATTACCGGAAGACGCTCTCGAATATGGACGGAAACGATGCCGGAGAGGGTAACCGCAGGCGCTGGTGGGACTATGCCATCGTGGCGCTGGCTGCTTCGGTCTTTGTCTGGCTGGGAGCGCAGGCGCACATTCCGGCTCTGCACATGCGCTTTGGCTGGATGGCGGCGCTGGCGGCGATTCTGCTGTTGAGTCTCATTTTGGGCGGGGTCAGCCTCTGGCGCAGGACGGATTTCAGTTAGCTCGCCCGAAACCGCCTCTTCTCAATTGACAGGCATTTCGGGCGTAGCTATGCTCCTTACAGATTGCGCTGCCTCGGCGCAAAGGAGCTTGCCATGTCTACACTATTGTCTCCCGTTCAGCACTTTCACAGTCCGGCGCCGCTTGGCGCCGATATGGAGGAGTGGGATGAATTCCTCAAGGGGCGCTACAAGGAAGGCAAGAGCGAAGAGGAGTTTCGCGTCTATGACGCCGCAGCCAATCCCGGCGTGGCGGAGTTTTACCGGCTCAATCATGAGAATCAGACATTGGACTACGTGCTGGCCAAGGAACGCCAGTATTTTGGTCTGGACAAGGGCGACAAGTCGATCTGGGAGGCTGCTGAGTTTCTCAATACCCTGGTGGACGACAGCGACCCGGATACCGATCTGACGCAGATTGAGCACCTGTTGCAGACCTCCCAAGCCATTCGCGCCGATGGGCATCCGCGCTGGTTTGTTCTGACGGGTTTTGTGCACGATCTGGGCAAGGTGCTTTGCCTTTGGGGCGAGCCGCAGTGGGGCGTGGTGGGCGATACCTTTCCAGTGGGCTGCGCTTTCTCCAAAGACATTGTCTTCCACGAGTATTTCGCGAAGAATCCGGACCTGCATCATCCCGTGTATTCGACCCAGAGCGGCATCTATGAGCCGGGGTGCGGTTTGGATAAGGTGCATATGTCCTTCGGGCATGACGGCTATATCTATGAAGTAATGAAGAACTATCTTCCCCAGGAAGCGCTGTACATGCTGCGCTATCACTCCTTCTATCCCGCGCACAAACATGGAGCTTACCGTCATCTGATGAATGACCGCGACATCGAGATGTTTCGCTGGGTGAATGAGTTCAACAAATACGACCTTTACTCCAAGGGTCACTCAAAGCCCAACATGAAAGAGCTGAAGCCTTACTACGACGATTTGTTTGCCGAGTTTTTCCCGCCTAAGATTGCCTGGTAGGGACTCTTCGACGCAGGCTCGCAGCACTGCTGGGCCTGAGCTCTCGCCGGAATGAGCGGTCTTTTTCTGTTGTAAGATTGAAGGACTATGAAGCAGCCTCTGATCGTCTGTTGCGCTCCTGCATTTGGGGAAAGCTGGCGCACGTTGGGTCCTGGACTCACCGGCGCGGCTGTGCAATGGGTCTTCTTTGACGACCGGCCAATTCATTGGTGGGAAAACATGATCCGTAAGCCGAATGTGGCCATGATTCGCGCCTGCCTTCAGGCCGTGCTTACGGCCTCGCGCGGACATGCAAGGCTGCTCATCACCCACGATCCGCGCGCATCGTTCTGGTGCGCGTTCTTTTGCCGGGTGCTTGGTGTCGATGTCGATCACTATGTCGACTCTTTCAATTTCACCGTGCCTCCCGAGGGACTCAAGCTCAAATTGATGACCTTCGCATTCCGCCAGATCAAGCGGTTCGCAGTTCACTCAACGATGGAGCGGACACTGTATAGCCAGCATTTTGATATTCCCGAGGAGCGGATCGGTCTGCGCTTGTGGAGTATCGGTGTCCCGGAAGTATCTCCCGACTATCCATTGCAAGAGGGCCGGTATGTCTCGTCGATCGGCGGTAACGGGCGGGACTATGTGACCCTTCTCGCAGCTTGCCGCAGGCTGCCTGAGATTCCATTTGTGCTCGTCGTTCGCCCCGAAAACCTGGCCGGACTCGATGTCCCGCCGAATGTGCGGATGGTGGTGAATGCGCCCTTCCCCGAGGCGATGAATATCCTCCGCTACTCGGCTTTCACGGTGCTGCCGTTACCCAATTCGTCCGTACCGTGCGGTCATGTGACGCTGGTATGCGCGATGCACCTGCGCAAGGCCATTGTCGCAACCGATTCCTTAGGTATCTCCGACTACGTTCTTCCCGGAGTCAACGGTGTATTGTGCAAGCCGTCGGATGCGGAGAGCATGGCGGATGAAATTGCCCGTCTGTGGGCAGATCAGGCGGAGATCGCTCGCCTCGGCGAAAACAGCCAGCGCTACGGGGCAGAGAATTGCTCCGAAGCCCGGATTCGCTCCGATCTGGCCGCTGTGCTGACCGATTGGCAAATTCCGCTTGAGCCGGAGCCTCTCCAGGTTGCAGCAACGCCCGCGCGTTGACGTGTGCGAATGGCAGATTTCGCCGGGCGGCCCTAAGAGTCGATAGGCGACGAGAGACGCGATTTCTCCCTCCATCAATATCTTCCATATATATTCCGCCCCGAGGGAACACTCATATTGGCCTCCGACAAATGGCCTGTGACGTGCTTTCACCTGAGCGCTGGCCCGCCCAGACAGAGGAGATGAATATGGGAATTGCAGGCATCGGAAGTGCGCTCAGTGCAGCCGACACCCAATACAACTTCACAAGCATGACCAACAAGCAGTTCCTCGACGCGTCTCAGACGCTCTTCAGCGAAGGCGATATCTCACAAAGCGATGCTGCTGGGCTGTCCCAGATCGCTCAAGGAGTGGACTCGGTGCCAATATCCGGCCCAAGCCAATCCGTCAGCCAGATTTTGAGCGATCCAACCCAACACAACTTCATTGCGGAACTCCAGGGAGACAACTATTCCGCTCACCTCGCAGGAAGCGTCGGAGGATCGACGTATGACTCCATGCTGGCAGATCTACAGACATACCAATCAACGTCGCTGGAGAACAAAAGTACTCTGATCGCTACCCAGGCATAAATCGAGCACAGAGCACTTCCTCGAAGGCAGGCCGGACGGCCCACCAAGTTTTCGTCGGCCCAATCACAAAAACGGGTGCCCTACTCCTCCCCGCTTTTGGGAAGGGTGGGACACTACACACGTCAGCCTGTAGTTGCTCTTGCATCTGTTCATTCCGCTCCCGGCAAGTAGCTCAACTCCGCATCATCCGCTACCGAGTTGGCCCCAGGTCGCGCCGAATCGGGACACTGGGAGGTGTTTTGCGTCTCAATTCGAGCGAGGCGCGCCCTCCCACGACGACAGGTCCGGAAACCCCTCGTACTGGACCCGCACGGAACCTACGCCGCTGGGATGCACCCCCACCGCCGAAAGCGCAATCCCGCATTTTACGCAGCTTACTTTCAGCGTAAGGTCGTCCGCCCACTCCACGCTGAGTGGGCCGCATTGCGATGGCTTGATCACCACCTGGGAATCCTTGAAGTCGGCCCCATTGTCATAGACCGGTTTGGCCGTATACGGGTCCAGCAGCACATATGTCGTAGGGCTGGTGTCGAACTTGCCGTCGACATAATACTGCCGGATGACGACGGAAGCGCGATACGTATGGCTTGGATTGGACGTAGTCTGGATCAGCGTATCCTTACGCGTATCGGAATGGCATCCAAGTAAAGCAATGGCGACAGCACCGGCCAAACCCAACAGAATCTGCGTGTGCAACGGCTCGCCAATCCGCTTAGATTTCAACATCGTCACAGTACCAGGCTAAAGCAAAGCCGCTCAAAAACAAGCAGGCGAGCTATCCGACATTGCTGCACTTAACCCACAAGGGCGTGAGCGCGAATCTCATGCTTGCGCACCGTCAACCGCTCCACCAAGTCGGTTCGCACCTCGTATCCACGCCCTGGCGCATCCGAAATCGCGATCTCGCCCTTGGACGAAACGGTGACCTCCGGCTCGATAATGTCCTCGACCCAATAGCGCTGCGAAGCCGAAACGTCGCCGGGCAGCGAGAAGTTCTCAAGCGTCGAAAGCGCGATGTTGTGCGAGCGCCCAATCCCCGACTCCAGCATGCCGCCGCACCACACCGGTATTCCGCGCTCAAACGCCGCATTATGCACCGCCAGCGCCTCGGAAAATCCGCCCACCCGTCCCAGCTTGATATTGATAATCCGGCAAGACTCCATCTCGATTGCCGCCAGCGCATCCCGCCGGTTGCGGATCGACTCGTCAAGGCAAATGGGCGTGTTCAACCGCTTCTGCAGCATCGAGTGGTAATAGAAATCGTCGTACCAGAGCGGCTGCTCCACCATCAGCAAGTCAAAGGCGTCGAAGCCTGCCAGGTGATCGGAATCCCTCAGCCGGTAGGCGGAATTCGCATCGCAACTGAGCGTAATTCCGGGGAAACGATGCCGCACCCGCTCGAATACCTCCACATCCCACCCCGGCTTGCACTTGAGCTTGATGCGTTGGTAACCGGCCGAAACCTCGCGCTCGATCACATCCAGCAGCTCCGGTATCGAAGACTGAATGCCGATCGATACGCCGCATGGAATCACGTCCCTCACCCCGCCCAGCAACTGGCTCAGAGAAATCCCCCGCCGCTGCGCCTCCAGGTCCCAGATCGCGTTTTCAAGCGTAGCCTTGGCCATGCGGTTGCCGCGCACCAGGCCGAGAATGCGCGGACACTGCCCGCCATTCTCCGGCGAACTGGCCGCCAACGTCGGTCCCAGCTCATCCACAATCACATTCCAGCAGGAGTCGACCGATTCCTCTGAAAAATGCGGATGCTCGCCAGCAGTACACTCGCCCCAACCGATTAGACCTTCCGAATGAATCTCGGCCAGCACGACTCGGCGGTCTTTGGTAGTGCCAAAGCTGGTCTGAAAGGGACGTACCAGCGGCAGATTCAATTCGCGCAGATAAATGGCATCTATTTTCATAAAGAGATCATTCCTGACAAATCCAAACAGTACTTCTGGGGCAGTCGCAAACGGGGAGCCGTCCTGCGCTCCCCTACACTCCTAGTCTGACACAGCCCCGCTCTGCCCACGACGGAAAAATGGATGAGAAAATTGACGGGAAATTCACCCAAGTTCCGGCTCCGTCCACCGCCCCAGGCGAAAAATCCCGTTTCCATCCCCATCGCGCGTGAAGCCAACCACCGCCAATCCACGCGAAAACGCCTCCTGGAACCGCGCCCGATTCTCCGCCTGCACCGCCTGCGCCAGGTGCCGCTCCACCTCATCCGCCTTCCACGCATAGATCGCCGCGGGAACTTGAATCTCCAACTCAGCCGCTGTAACCTCCCTGCGTCCCTTGATCGCAGCCGTCACCCGCGCCGACCCGATCCACCACTCCGCCACCAGCCGGTCCGTCTGCAAACCGCCCTGCAAACGTGAAGACGACGCCCCGTAGAAATTCTCCTCGTACCGGCGAACGACAGCGCCCAGCTTGTGAATATTCAGAAATGCGTTCTTGATCTCCAGCGGATCGAAGGTCCACTCCATCCGCTCAAAACCTCGCGCCAGCGCATCGTCGCGCTGCGCCAGCTTGAGCCGGGCGCCAATCGATTGGTTCCGATACCCCTCCCGCACCGCCAGCATGTGCGAGTGCAGATAGCTCTCCGGCCCGCCCGTCCGCGACTGCGCACTAGTCTTCACCCCCGGCAGCGCCAAAGCAAACCCCACCAACGAAGCAGCATCGCCGTCTTCCCTATTCCCTATTCCCTCATCCCTATTCCCTGCTTCACTATTCCCTGTCTCAAAGGCCCCAATCACCTGGCCGCCAATCTTCTGCGCCACCAGAAAAACCCGGCGAGGAATCACGTCCCCATCCGAATAGCCCCAAACCTCGATCTGGAGGTCGACGCACGCCTGCAACTCCTCAAAGCTGCGGCACTCGCGGATTACGATCATTTTCCTGCTCCCATCGCCGTATCCGCAGCCAACGTCCGTTTCGCGTCAACCCACAGGTCCTCAAGCTCCTCTGGACCAAGCTCCGCCAGCGGCTTCTGCGCGACCCGCTCCATCTCCCTGAACCGCGCCCGGAATCGCGCATTGGTCCCTCGCAGCGCCATCTCTGCATCCAGCCCCAAGTGCCGCCCCAGATTCACCGCCGTAAACAACAGATCTCCCAACTCCGACTCCATCGCCTCCTTGCGTCCAGGCGCATCGGCAGGCAAATCGGCCTCGGCTACGAGTTCCGCCGTCTCTTCATCCAGCTTCGCCAGCAGGTCGCGCCAGTGGCTCCAGTCGAAGCCCACCTTGGCCGCCTTCGAACCCAACTTCGCAGCCTCCGCCAGCGACGGCTGCGCCCGCTGCACCTCGTCGAGCAACGACTTGTCTGCGGTGACCGCAGCGGACTTTTCCGCCCTCTTGATCTGCTCCCAATTCGCCAGCACCTGCGCCGCAGAACCTCCCACAGCAGCATCGACGCTCGCCCGGTTCCCCGCCGCCGCCGAAGCCGTCTCGCCAAAGACATGCGGATGCCGCCGGATCAGCTTGCGGTTCAGCGTCTCCAGCACATCGGCGATGGTGAACCGTCCCTCATCCGCAGCCATCTGCGCGTAAAACAAGACCTGCAACAGCAAATCGCCCAGTTCCTCCGTCAGATTCGGCCAGTCCCGGCGCTCGATGGCATCCAGCACCTCATACGTCTCTTCCAGCGTGTACTTGCGGATCGAATCGAAACTCTGCTCCCGGTCCCACGGACAGCCATCCGGCCCGCGCAGCCGCGCCATGATCGCCACGGACTCGGCAAACGCCGCGTTTGCATGAGGACTCAATCCTCCAGCCTGAGATTTCCCCTCGTTCTCACTCACACCAGCCTCAGTCGCCATAGCAATACTGTAACCTGCGAAAGGGATGGAATCGAAGCCGATGAGCGTTGGCCACGCCATCCTCGTCTACGAATTACCCCCAGGAGCAAGACCGAAATCGTCAACGAATTCCAAATTCCCGGCGCCATCTTCGCCGCTCTGCTCGGCCTCGCCTTCGGCAGCTTCCTCAACGTCGTCCTCGCGCGTTTTCCAGAGGGCGAAAGCATCGTCTCTCCCCGCTCCCACTGCCGCCGCTGCGATCACACGCTTGCGAGTTGGGAGAATATTCCCGTCCTGAGCTGGCTTCTACTGCGTGGCCGCTGCCGCCAGTGCCGCGCCCGGATCGGCGTCCGCTACCCGCTCGTCGAACTGGCTATGGGACTTCTCTGGATCGCTTGCTGGCTCAATTTCGCGCCTCCGATCCTGGATGCGGCGCGCCAGGCGAGCCTAGTGCTCTCCCTATTGGAGCTAGCGAGCAGCGCACTCTTCTGTTGGCTTCTGGCCGCCCTCGCGATCCTGGACGCAGAATTCTTCTGGCTCCCCGACTGGTTCACCCTGCCGGGGATCGCCATCGGCTTCATCCTGGCGCTCTTCCGAACCATTCTGATGCCGCAGGGCCTGCCTCAATTAGGCCAAGCCGCATGGCACCGGTTGCTCGCCATCCTCGCCGCCGCCGGCCTGGTCCTCTTTATCCGCCTCGCCTACTGGCTCGTCCGCCGCGTAGAAGGCATGGGCCTCGGCGACGCCAAGCTGATGGCGATGCTTGCCGCATGGCTAGGCCTGCGCGGAGCACTGGAGTGCTTCGTCCTCGCCGTCTTTGGAGCCTGCACCGCAGCCATTGTCTGGCTGCTCATCCTCGCCATCCGCCGCAACACCGCGAACTGGGGCAAGATGCCCCTGCCGCTGGGAACCTTCCTCTGCGCCGCGGCCATCTCGGAGATTTTCTATCCCTACTGGCTCACCGCACCCATGCATCTCGAACTGCTGGGCCTGGGAATTTAACGCCTGCCCCCCGCAGCTACGCCTCAAGCTCCGGCGAGCGCGCGTAGCGAATCGCATCACGCAACTGCTTCAAGTGATGGCCCGCATGAACAGTATGGTAGCGGCGCCACTCGTCCACCCGCAGCACCCCAAAGAGCGGATGCTCGCCACACCCCTCAATGCCAAACTTCTTCCGCGCCGCAACCAGCCAAGCATCCATCTCTTCCGCAGCCGCCAGAAAACGCCCAACCACCGCCGCTCCGGACTCCGGTGTAAAGTCGGCCGGTCGCAATGCGTGGATCGCCGGCACTCCGTGCGGCATATACCCAAAGCCGATCGTCTGCGCGCGCAGCATAAACTCCAGAATACTTCGCCGGTTTTTCGGCGCCCGGCCCATCCTGAGCTGGCGGCTAACTGAAGTCGAAGTCAATTCATAGCTTAGGATGAGATGTTCCATGATCTCTTGAGCGGACCACCGCCCCTGACCCGGCAGAGGAGGCACTTGCGCCTCTTCCAGAGTTACCGACACCATTAACCTGGCCAACGGATCCAGGGAAGACTTCAGGACTGGGTGCATGGGGGTTTACTTCGGAAAGACCTTTCTCTTGAAAAACAAAGTCACTTCGAGTACGAAACTCGATCCGTATACACCTTGGTCCGGTGCGGAATGTTCAATCAAGAATAGGTCAAGACAGGGATATTTGATAAGAACGAAATATAAGAATTAAGTTTGGCGAGGCAAGAGTAACTTCGGTACTTATGATTTGGTTACCCGCAGCCAGCTTTCTCCGGAACTACCTCATTTTGGGCCGTTTGACGCCGCAGACTTAGCTGCCTCCGCCGCTTCCAGTCCCTTGCGCGCCTCACGGCCACGCTTGCCGTCCGGTTCATAGGACAACAACAGCTTGTAATGGTCAGCCGCTTCCGTGTAAAGCTGCAAATGCCGCTCCGCCTCCGCCAGCCCCCACAGCGCGTCGGAATTCTCCCCATCCAGCGCAAAAGCGTCCGCAAACCGCGATTTCGCGCCCTTCCACTCCTTCTTTTCCATGTAAAAACCGCCAACATCAATATCTTCCTTGATAAGCTGCTCGCGAGTCTTGCTCTTGGCGGACTTACCCGGACGCGCGTCCACCTGCTCGTCTCCCGAAGGCTGCTTCAACCCGCTCCGGCTGGAGCTGAAACCATCGTCGGCCGCTGCAAAGTTCCCCGCTGGATCGGGCGACCGCACCGGGTCGCCATCCGGATCGGAATCCCGCCGTGGCGTTCGCCCGGCGTCGCCGGCACGGTCGCCGGAGGCCGCATCGCTCCCCGGCGCACCCGGTAACGGAATAATCGGCACATTCGAGTCTTCCCCAGGAAACGGATTGTCGCTGCCCGGCTTCGCCGTCTGCCCCGTCTGCGAAGCCGGCTGAGCCTGGCTGGTAGGAGCCTGGCTGGTAGGAGCCTGGCTGGTAGAAGACTGGCTCGCCGGAGCCTGCGGCGCATCCCCCGGAAAGGGATTGTCATCCTTGGCCGGCTGCGCAGGCTGGGTAGGCGCAGGCTGGCCGGGCGGAGTCTGGCCAGGCGTGCCTTGGCCTCGCACCGCGGGCCCGGCAAGCAGAAGGCAAAAAGCCCCCGCAAGCAACAAATACGGCCGTCGAATTGAGCGATTTCCCAGCAATTTCAGCCCTGAACCCTTCCAAAAACCTGGCCTCTTTCGTCCCAAGGCCTCCAATGTTAGGATGCGATTCTAAGCATCCGCGCAAATCCACGATGCCGCATCCGAAATACCACTGTCTACAGAATAAGAGATTGAGCCTTCCTCCATGGGACTAATTGTTCGCTCCTCCGCCATTCACGCCGCCGGTTGCTACACCTCCACGCCCCTCCGCCAAGGTGAACGCATCTCCGAATACACAGGTAGACGCATCACCAAGGAAGAAGCCGACGAGCTTTACACCGATTACCCGGTGACCTACCTCTTTGGACTGGGCGACGGTGCCATTGTCATCGACGGCTTCTGCACCGCCATGTTCATCAACCACAGCTGCGACGGCAACGCCGAGACCAGCGAAGACGAAGCAGGCCGCGTCTGGATCACCGCCCTGCGCGACATCGCCGCCGGCGACGAAATCACCTACGACTACTGCCTCTACGAGGGCGGCGACGACCCCTGCACCTGCTACTGCGGAGCAGCCAACTGCCGCGGCAGCATGTATTCTCCCGCCGAAATCAAGCGTCGCAAGGCCGAAGCCCGTAAGGCCGCAAAGAAAAAGCGCGCTAAACGCAAGGCGGCCAAGACGAGAAGACGTTCGGCAAGTTGATCGGGACGAGTTCGGATTGAAAGCGACAAATGCCTCAATTTCAAAATACCGAGCAGGCTCTGGATTTCTTGGTGAAGCTCATTCTCGCCGAAGCGGTCCGCGAAGGGACTGAATTATCCCATGTGGAGAGGCAAATGCTTCGCTACTCTGCTCGGACAGAGTCCAGCTTTTCCACACTGAATGCAACTTTTGAGGACGAATCCAACGAGGTCGAGTACGAAGAGACAGTCAGTTCCCTCATTCGCCACCTGACGCTGAGAGACGACACAGATCAAGCCACCTGGCATGAGGCGGTCGCACTTCTCGGAGAGGACGACTACTATCTTTCGGTCATGATCGAGATGGCGAAAGCCACGCGGCCGCTCGCACCGCTCCAAGACCCCTCCAGCCTTGGCTCCGACCGACTTTATGACCGATTCAAATTGTTAGCCACGGCAAGCACAATTGTCTTTCTGATTATGATTTTGATCATCCTCTTTTCCCGGAAATAGTCACGCTGGCTGGCAGATCCTCACGTCGGCCCCCGGACATTTCTCCGCCAGCCCCTCCGGCGGCGTCAGCACATCGGCATCGACACCGGCGGGGATCAAAATTTGCTGCAAGATTCCACAGAACTGGAGGCAAAGCCGGACGACGCCACCTACTCAATCTGGTTAAGGCGCAGCCATCTCCCTCACACTCCCTCACAGATTCCGAAGCGCCGTCATCGGGTCGATCCGCGAAGCTCGCCGCGCCGGCAAATACCCGGCCAGCACAGCCACCACGGTCAACAAAGCCAGCATCCCGGCAAACGTCGCCACATCGTTCGGCTGCGTACCATAGAGCAGCGACCGGATGGCCCGCGCCACCAGCAGGGAAACCAGAATCCCCGCGCCCATGCCTAGCAGCGCCATGCGCAGCGTCCGCAAAATCACAGCCGCCTGCACCCGCTCACGGGTAGCTCCCAGCGCCATGCGAATCCCAATCTCCTGCGTCTGCTGCGTCACCGAGTACGAAATCACGCCATAAATCCCGAGCGAAGCCAGAATCAGCCCCAACGCCGCGAATGTCCCCACCAGAACGGCGAAGAACTTGCGCGGAGAAATCGCATGATCCACCACATCCTGCAGGGTCCGGAACTCGGTTGCCGGTTGCCCCGGATTCAGCGTCCGCAACGCTTGCAGCACCGTCGCCGTAAGGGTATTCGCCGGCTGCTTCGAACGCACCACCAGCGACAGTTCGTCCGCTCCCCACTCCTTGGAGGTCACCGGCAGATACATCTGCCAGCCAATCTTCCCCTCCACATTGCTCTCATGCACATCTTCGATCACGCCCACCACACGCAAGTCATGGCCCTGCAGCACCGCAATGCGCCCGACCGCGTCTTCGCCCGGCCACAACTCGTTCGCCGCCTTCTGATTCAGAATCACTGCTGTCCGGCTATTTTTTCTAAAAATC
>Ga0182030_10021244_pt1 | contig 12171 bp, 8 predicted proteins | sample 812S3MmetaG_FD_121299 | JGI IMG/M metagenome (GOLD analysis project Ga0182030, IMG submission 121299) | Permafrost microbial communities from Stordalen Mire, Sweden - 812S3M metaG (Illumina Assembly) | ecosystem: Environmental > Terrestrial > Soil > Wetlands > Permafrost | place: Sweden...
ACGGAGCCGACTCCGTTTCGCCAGTTCCGGCCCGCATAGCCCTCCAAGGTGGAGAAACGCGCGGACACCGATGCGATGATCCCTTGCCCTTCGCAAGATAAGAGCTAATCCAGGGATGGTGGCCAGCTGAACTTCACTTGGCCTTTGGGTTTCACCCGGCTCGATGCTTTGGCTGGGCTACCCTTGCGCTTCCCCCTTAGAACACACGAGGGGACGCGTTCTTGCGGAACCTATTTACAATAACAAGAAACGAGGGCAGGGTCAACGCTTTCTCGCCTTCTGCTGCGATCGAGAGACGGAGAAGAACTAAAACAGCCTCACAGAGGCCCCGATTGGCGATCTTGAAGCGATCAAGGCACCGTTTAAGCACTGGCGTTTTGGACCGCGCTCGAACTGGCCATCGAGGGCGCCGTTGGAGCAATTGGCCAGAACGAGGAAGATGCCGCTCTCGGAGCCGGCGTTCGTAGGCATTGATCGCGGAACTTTGAATTCGCCAGCAGTGTCAACATTGCTGGCGCCAGAGTCCAATTTGCCCTTTTCGATGCGTCGGGCAGAAATAGCCCGGAACGGCGTTGATCCCAAAGCGTAAAATATACATACCTATCCTAATTGACATATGTATTAAGAGGTGCTATCGTTTCTCTATGGCAGAACAAAGAAATTTTTCTTCGCATCGTCAACTGCCGGATCTTAGCTCTATCGTGTACGACCCGCAGCAGTTCCGGAGCATTCATGAGACAGAATTCGGCCAAGCAATCTGGCAGTTCCTCCTGCAACCCGACAATGTTATAAGAATGCAGACCGCTGCCTACCTTGAACGGGCAGCAGTGGAGCCTCTGGCACCCGGCTTACTCGCTGAGTTTGATGAAGGCGTGGCAGATGACAGAACGAAGCAATACATCGGGCATGCGGTTCGCCAGATTATGGAATTTTGTGGGTATCACCTAGACAGGCAGGGTATGCGGATCACCCGTGACAACCTGTTCACCAGTGGTAGTCGTTACCGTTCTAACGCAGAGAAGGCCATGTTCATCTCAGCGGACAGCCGAAAAAACTGGGTGGAAAAAACGGCGAACAGCCCATTCAATAGCTGGCTTAATCGTCAAGTCAAGAACGCTGATGGAACGCTCAACCTCGATAAATTGTATGAAGTTGCCCGTCGCTGGCACATTGAGGAACGGTATGAACATCTGAATGCCGGACAAATTCGGATGAACATAGGAGTTCGACTGCGGAAGGCTGTGCCTGTCGCGGAATACACCTCCGGCTCACAGGAACTAAAGACAGTAGCCGATTAAGCACGAGCGCTCGGTAAAGGGTCGTTCGCGGCTCATTGAACAAGGCCGCAGAGTTCGTCACGACTAGGCGGCTTTTTCTTCGCAAGATGCTTCCGGAGGTGGTCGATCTGCTGCTTGGTCCAGTGTCAATGTAATGTTGCCATCGGGGAGTTGGACGCCATTCAGAGGCTATCGTCACAACAAGGCATGTGCGCCGGGCTCGGCCCAGTCAGGTCGTGGGGATCAGAGGGCCTGGTTGGATGAGCAATTACGCGGTGGACAGAAAGAAGGCAGGGTGCACCGGATTCCACCCTGCCCATTGTTCCCATGATATCTATTGAACCGAATGCACCGCCCAGGCTCCATTGACCAGCGCAAAATCGGCATGGCGCTTGGCGCTTAGCTTGTTTCCCGGCGTGTGCATGATCTGCTGCAGAGTGTCCGGGACTCCGGTCAGATCCACTCCTTCGGTGAAGTCGGTACCCTTGGCCGTATCGACTCCGGCAACCATCTCGTCCGAGATGTCGCCAACATCGCGCGCCCGTAAATGATTGGCCTGAACCGTGACGATCCTGTACATGTAATTCTTGTCGTCCAGGCTATCCGGCCGCCACTGGATCGTATCGCCACCGGCGGGCAACTTGACTACCTTCTTCCCCTCGTCCGTCAGCTTGAAATCCGCCCAGTACTTGTTCGGATAAATCGTTGTTCGGTTCCAGTACTTCGCCAATGCGCCTTGCACCATGCCGTCGTTGTTGACCATGATCGAGATTCCCTGCGGCTGCGCGTGATCGTAGCCGGCCTGGATCAATGCCAGAGCCTGCGTCTGGGTCAAATCTGGCGCCGACTTGCACCCGGTGAAAGCCATCCCCGCACCCAACAGCGCGATTGCGCCCAAAACCTTCAACTGCAATTTGTTGCTCACGTTTCCTCCGTAGACCGTTCGTTATGGTTCGAACTTCTTCGACCCGCCATTTTTCACCTACTTTCTGTTGCTGTCAATGGAGTTGACGGTGATAGCCCGCACACTCAAAGGATTTAGCTGTGGGAAATGCCGTCTTTGCAGTTTCCGATCACCGGAGTTCCCGCCCTATTTCCCGGTAATCCGCCCCAGCAGCAGCTTCAGAAACCCCTGCTCGTCCGATTGCATGCAGACCTGGACGTTTGGGGTGCCCGCAACGGGCCGGGTGAATCCCTTGTCGTCGACTTCGACACGCATCGGCTTGGCCGGGCAAAGGTCGGGGCGGAAGGTATAAGTCACAGCCACCGGGTCGAACAGCGTCGGCGTCGAAAGGTGCCCTTCGGGGTCGGCTGTCCACTGGTGGTAGAGAAGCGTCAATTGGTCGGTAAGCGGCGACCCGTGGGCAAAGATCGCCTCGCGTTGCGCGCCTTCCAGATGAATTTGTGTCGAATCGAGCGGCATCATGAAAATCGGCACCCCCGCCGCAAGCAGCGCCTGCGCTCCTGCTGGATTGCGATTGATGTTCCACTCGGCGTCGGGCGGCCGGCGCTCGCCATTTTTGCCGTCATAGCCGCGCTCGATGCTGCCGCCCATCATCACCACGCGTTTGAGCTTGCGAAATGTGGCTGGATCGCGCTCGATGGCCGCCTGCACTGTGAAAAGCGGACCAATTGCGATTAGCGTGATCTCTCCAGGATGCTTCCGGATCTGGTCGAGCAAGAAGGCCGCCCCATCCGCATGCGTCTTCGCGGGTGCCTGCAGCGCAAAGGCCTTCTGGGTCATGACATTATCGGTCTTCGAGGCTGGTCCGGCGGCGACTGGAATGTCGCTCCGTCCCACCGCAGCCAGGTAGCGATCCAACAGCCGTGCGCGCATCTCCGTGTCGCCAAAAGTCGTGGTCACCCCTAGAATTTTCAGCTCGGGACTGCGCAGCGCCAGGGCGAGAGCAAACGCGTCATCGATGTCGTCGCCAATGTCGGTGTCGACGATGACCAGTTGCGGCGCTGCCGAGATTTGTCCTGACTGGCCAGTCTCAGCTCCGCACGGCCTTGCAGTTCCTTGAACCAGAACCACCCCCATGAAAAGAACGAGGGCGGAAGTCAAAAACGTCGGCGCATATTTCATGCCAGCCATAGTAGCGCTCCGGCCCTGCCAAGCGATCCGAGCGGCGTCGAAACAACCAGTTTCCTTCAATGCGATCAATCACGCTCAGTTTTTTGGAGCCTCGGCTGTGGAAGGCAACATCTCGAGTGGGACATTCGGCCAGGCGGTAAGCGCGATGCCGCCACGTTTGATGCAGCTTGCCTTACGTTACAGCTTTTAGAGGCGTTCCAAGATTCCATCCCATCGATATTAAGGAAGTTATCCAAATAAGCTTCGATTGCGTTGGTGCTGACTCGATGAATGCTCTCGTACTTTAAGAAAAATCTGTGCAAGTTTCGGAATTTGGGGCATTCTTAAGTTTGGAACAGAATATGAATCACACTCGCGCTTTGCCTCTTCTCTTCCTCCTCGGTTCGACAGCCTTCTCGCAGACAACGGGTAAGCAAGCTGTACCTGTGTCGCTGCTCAAGCAATTCTCATCGGCGGCCCTCCAAGCAAACTGTCCGATTCAGGTAAGGGCAAGTTTGTATGTCATCGGAGAAATAGCAGGCGCAGAACCCATCGAGAATGGCCGAACGACGGAGCGTCGCCAGCGAATTTATATAACTCTCGCAAACCCTGAATCGGAGGTCGCTTCAGTCCAGTTGACTCTTTACGGCTTCCCGGTTGGCGCTCGCGTTGATCCTGCCGTTGCTTACCTCAGTCGCGATGGTTCCGCTGTTATTCACAATAATCCCGCTGAGATTCAGAAGACAATTGCTTTTGATCGCGCGGTAGGAGCTGGACGGAGCACTTCGATTGATCTCTCGGTGCAAGATTTCAGCATCGTGTCTTCAATTGATTTGAATTTCGTCACGTACTCTGACGGCTCCAGCTGGCATTGGGAAAATCACAAATACTGTCAAGCAGTCAGCGCACCAACCGGTGCGTTACCAATCGACGGTGCGGTGACACACCGCTAACACTCAACAAGGGTGAAAGCTGCCAAACTCGAAACACGATCATGCATCCAATCGCCGGGTGCCGGGTGCCCCGTCCTAGCTTTGCTAGGGCGGGAAAGCACGACCTAGACCCTCTCCAGTTTTGCCACAATCGCGTCCGCATCATAGACGCAGCCACCCCACACCCCGCCGCTTGCCTGCACTAACGCAGCCCAAAGCCGAGTGTCCTCGGGCAATGCCGGATGCGGCCGCAAGTCCGGACGCGATGTGCGCTGCGCCAGCCGCATGGCGCCGTCCTCCGCGCTGAAACTACCAACTGCGTCGCCAATCAGGTTGACCGCGCCATTCAGATTTGCTCGGTCGATGACGATTTCGATCTGATCGCCTTCGAGGATTTTCCCGATCGGTCCGCCAGCCAGCGCTTCCGGTGAGATGTGACCCACGCACGCGCCCGTTGAAACGCCGCTGAACCGCGCATCGGTGAGCACAGCGACATGCTTGCAATGGGGCAGCGCCTTCAGCGCCGATGTGACCTGGTAAATCTCCTGCATGCCCGCGCCCTTAGGCCCGCTGCAGATCAGGACGATCACGTCGCCGTGCCCGATTGCGCTGCTCTTGATCGCCTTAATCGCATCGGCCTCGGTGATGAATACCCGCGCCGGTCCCCTATGGCGATAAACATTGTTCTCGTCGATGAGAGAGGCATCAATCGCCGTGCACTTGATGACGGAGCCTTCCGGCGCCAGGTTCCCGATAGGAAAGCAGACCGTCGAACCCAGGCCCCGTGATCGCGCGCTCTCCGGCGTCATGATCACATCGTCCGCATCGATCCCGTCAATTTCTCGCAATCTACGACGCAGTTCCCGCCGCCGCTCACTGTCGCACCACCAATCAAGACATACGTCCAGCGATTCGCCGCTCACTGTCTTCACGCTCGTATCCAACAGTCCTGCCGCACGCAGTGCCAACATCACTTCGGGCACGCCACCGGCGAGAAACACCTGCACTGTGGCAAAACCGCGCGGTCCATTCGGCAGTGCATCAACTAGGCGCGGCACTTGACGATTCACTTCCGCCCACTCATCCACGCTTGGCCGCTTCAGTCCGGCAGAAAACGCAATGGCGGGCACGTGCAGCAGCAAATTCGTCGATCCGCCGAACGCCGCATGGACCACCATCGCATTTTTGAGAGCCGCCGCGGTCAGCACGTCTTTCACGCCAATCTTCATCTGATGCATGCGCAGCAAGGCCCTCGCCGAGCGCTTCGCCGCATCGAGCCAGATTGGCTGCCCCGAGGGAGCCAGCGCCGTATGCGGCAACGCCAGTCCCAGCGCCTCGCCGACGACTTGCGACGTCGCCGCTGTGCCAAGAAACTGGCACCCGCCTCCAGGACTCGCACACGCGCGGCAACCGACCTCTGTCGCGTATTCGAGCGTGATCTGTTCCTGCGCAAATCGGGCGCCAATGGTCTGTACCTTGCCGGCATCCTCGCCGGAATCGGGCAACAGTGTGACGCCGCCGGGTACGAGAACAGCCGGCATCGGGCCCGCCGAAGCCAGCGCCATCATCATCGCGGGCAGCCCCTTGTCGCAGGTGGCAATGCCCAGCACGCCTTTCCCCGTCGGAAGTGACCGCATCAGCCGCCGCAACACCATCGCGGCGTCATTGCGAAAGGGCAGCGAGTCCATCATGCCCGCGGTGCCTTGTGTGCGCCCATCGCACGGGTCGGTACACGCGCCGGCAAACGGAATTGCATGCAACGCCTTCAACTCGCGCGCGGCTTCTGCAACGAGTAATCCCACTTCCCAATGTCCGGTGTGAAAGCCGAGCGCGATGGCTCGCCCATCTTCCGCGCGCAATCCGCCATGCGTACTAAGGATCAGAAACTCCGGATCGAGCAGCCGCGCGGGGTCCCAGCCCATGCCCGCGTTCTGACTCAGGCCGAACAAGTTTCCAGACGGCTCTGTCAGCAGCATCTCCGCCGAAAGAGGCAGCAGGCCGGCCGGGCCCGCCGCATGGGTTACCACGCTGCGCAAAGTTGCGGCAGGCGATTCCAGAACAGAAGCAACGGAGATCTCGACGATGTTCGGCCCCTCACTCAACTCGGTCAGTATAGAAGCGCCGACCTCGGACGCGCCTTGGCTCGCTTGGCACGCGCATGCAATACTCGCTTGTCCCAACTGGAATCGGCAAATTCGCTGGCAACCGATGCAACCTCTTTATCGCAAAATCGCGCTACGCCTGGTTCCGTTCCTCATCCTGCTTTATCTCGTGGCGTTTCTCGATCGAGTCAATATCAGTTTCGCCGCGCTCACGATGAATCGCGACCTGCATATCGGCGAGAGTCTCTTTGGTTTGGCAGCGGGCGTATTTTTTCTCGGCTACTTCTTCTTTGAAGTCCCCAGCAACTTGATGCTGCTGCGCGTGGGGCCGCGCCGTTGGATCATGGCGCTGATGATCGCGTGGGGCATTGTCTCAGTCGCAACCGCCTTCGTGCCAGGTCCGTGGCTCTACATCGTCCTTCGATTTCTGCTGGGCTCTGCGGAAGCCGGATTTTATCCCGGCGTCATTCTCTATCTCACGTTCTGGCTTCCGCCTTCGGTGCGCTCCAGCGTGATGGCGATGTTTGTCACCGCGATTCCGCTTTCCAACATCGTCGGCTCGCCTCTTTCGGCACAGATCCTGCAATTGAATCACTTTGCGTGGCTCAACGGATGGCAATGGCTCTTCGTGCTCGAAGGATCTCCCGCAATTCTTCTCGGAGCGAGCGTGTTCTTTCTTCTCCCTGACAGTCCCGAGGAGGTTCGCTGGCTCTCGGCAGAAGAAAAGGAAACTCTGGGGCGCGAACTGAACGCAACCGCGCCAGCGCATACGGGAAAAGCGCATTCGCTGCTTCATGCCTTTACAGCGCAGCCTGTGGTCTATGGCTGGAGCCTCGCCTACTTTTGCCTCATGCTCGGCCTTTATGGTCTGGGATTCTGGATTCCCACCGTGCTTGCTTCTCGCGGAATCGCGCTGACGCACCTGGGATGGGCCTCCGCCCTGCCCTACGTCGCTGCCATTGTCGGGATGGTGCTCTGGAGCCGCAGCTCAGACCGGCATCGCGAGCGCCGCGCTCATCTGACTGCGGCCTATCTCGCCGCCGCTGTCGGATTTCTCATCGCTGCTTTCGCGCCCAATGCAACGCTCGCCATCCTCGGGTTCGGCCTCGCGGCCATCGGCATCCTTTCCGCCATGCCAGTCTTTTGGAGCACCTCGACCCTCGAACTCGCCGGGCCGCTGATCGCAGCACACATCGCGGTGATCAACTCCATCGGCAACCTTGGCGGTTTCTTCGGACCGGTGGTCATGGGCTGGCTCCGCCAAACCACCCATTCGTACATTGCGGGGCTCGCATCCATTGCTTTATGCCTCGCGATCGGCGCGGTGTGCGCCTTCGAGCTATGCAAACCGAAGTCATCCGGCATTTAAAGAGAGCCGCGCTTTTACGGTTGTTCCCCAACTAGACTCAGCGTGTAGACATGCGGCTTTGGCGCAGCCTCCGCGTAGATCGAATCCGCGAGCGAATCCTCGAATGCCTGCATCACATCCGGCTGCCCATCCGTCGCGCCCTTATTCGCATTCCGCACACGCATGCGCAAATGGATGTAATGCGCCTCGTCACGATCGCGTACCAACCAGCTGACGCGCTGCGACTGGTGAAACATCGGCGTTGGGTATTCAGCCAGGTTGATGCCACTCGCCAATTCTTCAACAGAAAACGTTCCGATCAACTCGTTATCGATTCTCAGCGTATATTTCCCAGCGTCGAGACCTGTCACGCGCAGGGGCTCCTGATCCAACTGCAGCTCAATGTCACTCAGATCAAACAACAGCGCCTGCGTTGCGTTGCTGCGCGAGAGCGGCAGTGAGAGCGCATTCTCAACCTCTGTCCAGCGCAACGAGGCCTGGTTCATTTCCAGGTGGTCCACGGTCGCGTTCTGCGTCTCGCTCGCCCTTCCCGATCGAGCATCAATCGTCACCGCCGACACAAGCGCAGGCGCATTCCATCCTTTCAGCAGCGCCTCGGCCATCACCCAATGCGCCAGCGGATCTGGATGCACACGGTCCGGCAGCAGCAGCTTCGCGATACGCAGATCAAGCGCCTTCGCTTTCTGCAGTGCCGCCACCACCGGCGGATTGAGATCCACAAACGTGCAGCCGAACTTCTGTGCAAGCGTGTTATCCAAGTCGCCAAAGTGCTGCATGACGGCGTTGTAGCCGCCGGGAAACGTCGGTGTTAAGTTCACGTCGTCGTAGGGAGACGGTCCCAGCAGCGTGATGCGTGCTCCCGGTGCGTGGTCACGAATCGACTGCAGCAGGTGCTCGTAACCTTTCGTGTACGACGACTCAATGTCATCGGTAGTCGCGCGATAGCTTCCGTCATTCATCCCCAGCATGACCGTAACAACAGTTGGCTTTTCCGCAAACACATCGCGCTCCAGCCGTTGATCGACGGGCCCGCCGCTGCCGCCCGTCACCCGATCGCCGCCGACGCCTGCTCCAAAGAACCGAATCCGCATCGCTGGAAAGCGCGTCACTGTGTATAGCTCTACAAACTGGTTGTAAAGGTTTTGCTCCGTAATGCTGTCGCCGTAGAACACAACCGTGTCGCCGGCTTTGAGATAGAAGCCGGTTGTTGGTTGCACCTCATTTGTTCGCTGCGGGATTGTGGTTTGTGTCTCCGGTGTTGATCGCGCTCCGGAGGTGTTGTATTCATTCAATTCGACCGTCGGCGCGGCAGGCGCAATCGCCACAGCCACCAGCGAGTCGGCGCAACCGTAATACAAAAACCACTGCTTGCGGAAGTAAACCAGCCCTTCGGCAAACGTTGTTCCCGCAGCGTACTGGCCCGTTTTCTCGTACGGCAGTTCCGGCTTCAGCACCGGTTCATCCGTCTGCGTGAACAGATGCATCGGGTTGATCGGATCGAACAGCGCTTCACCGGCTGCATAGGCATTTGGCCCAAGGTTCGGGTCGCCGCCGCTCGTCGCGTTCTTGCCGTTGTAGAGCACTACGATTCCTGCGTTGGTCAGAACCGGCGGCGGGCCGGTCTCTGGAAATGTGCTGTCAAAATGCCCCGCGCGCGGCGACAGCAACTCCACCGGTTCGCCTCCCTGATCCTCCACCGGCGTCCAGTGAATCAGGTCTGCCGATGTGGCAATATGGATCGCCCCCTCGCCCCAATACATCCAGTACAAGCCGTTGATCTTTGCGGCAAGCAGGCGGTCCTTCACGACGCGCGTCACGATCCCCGCCGACTTGTACTTCAGCTGCGCATACTTGCCAGCGGCTGCTGTCAAAAATGCGGGGCCGTATTTTGTCCAATGCATCAAATCCCGCGAAGTGGCGATTCCCACCGAATAGGTTGCGCGATTCCACTGCGTATACGTCAGCACGTACGTGCCGTCTTCGCGCTCCACGATGCGTGGATCTTCGACTCCTCCGGGCCACTCGCGCGTTTTCTGCTCATCGTCCGCGGGATAAAAGACCGGCTCGCCCAAGCGCGTGAAACGGATCCCATCGCTACTCTCGGCCAACCCTAATCGCGATGTGTGTCCGCCAATCTCCATCGCGCCCGAATTGTCTTCCGCGCGATAGAGCACGTAGACCTTGCCGTTGCGCACGATGGCCGCGGGGTTGAAAGTGTGCAGCGCCTCCCATTGCACTTGCGTTTTCAAGATGGGGTCGAGAAATGTTGATTCAGGCCGCGGTGTAATCACAGGATTCCCAGCCGCTGGTCTGGCAAACGGTCCAATCAACCAAGGCTGCACGTTTTGCGCGTGTAGCATGGAAATGCACAGCAGCAAGGCTGCCAGAACTCCAACCGATCTCTTCATCATTTGTATTTGTCCCGCTTTCGCATCGCTGGTCCAAGCGTGCGATCAACGGGATTCATCTTACCCGGTCCATCGGAATGATTTCCGCCGGAAGGCTCACCGCGACCGCGCCCTCTACGAAACCGGGTCGACCGAATAGAACAGGTGGGGCGGTACAGTGCAGCCTTGCGGATTCGGAATCTTTGTGTCGGGTTGTGCAGTGAAAATCTGCCCCGCCGGGAGCGTGATGGTGGTAGCTCCAGCAGGCCAATTTGCCGGCGAGTTCTTATTTGCGGCAAAGAGCTCAAACACGATGCGATATGCGCTTGCCGGATCGTCATTTCTCAACTGCACTGTCCAGGCCCGTGTACTGCCCGACTGGCTGATGGGACCGCATCCCTTGCGCGAATGCAGTGAAGTTTCCTTTCCCTTCGCATCCTTCGCCACTAGCCATGGCGACCACTGGGTGTAGTTCCCATTCCCAATCAGCATCGTTCTCTGCGACGCCAGCATGGACTCGCTTGAGCCGGCCTTATTTGCCCACACCTCGATGTAGTAGAGCCCTGGCTTCCAATTGGCCGGGGTCGCAATGTGCGCCGCAAATTGCTGCCCGTCGGGCGCGTTGCTCGTCGTCACAGGGGCGGCATCGTCGCCGGGGAAATAGTTGGCGATCGTGTCTTGCGGTACGGTGTATCCGCCAGTGTGATTCAGCTGGTCGACAGTCATCGGTTTCGGCAGATCGTTATAACGCACAAGAACCGACTGCACACTGAGACCGTTTGCCAGTTTCCCTTGCACATCGAATCCATCGCCGGGATTCACCTCCGCAGGCAACGGTGCATAGTCGCCGTACTGATCTACAAACTCCTGGGTGCAGGCGAGGCGCCATGAACGGCCCTCAGCGGCAAGGCTGATTGCGACGCCGACATGATTGTGAATAGGCCTCAGAATATTTTCGCGATGACCATCGGGAGGCTGTTCATTGAACAAGTTCGATTCGATTTTCTCGATCGTCGCTCGCGAGAAACGCGGGTCGGCGACCAGAGGGAAAGTGCCTGCTCCCGTGGCGTTCTGTGCTTGCGAGCCGGTAGAAGCTGTGTTGGAACAGTCAGACGTTCCGGAAGAACCATCCTCATTCTCGGAGTCGTAATCGGCGCCGCCGCCCTCGGTGTAACGTTCAACCGGCATCTTGCCATCGAGGCCCCAGTGCGAGGAATAGCCGAACTCGACCATCTCGTCTGTATGTCCCTGGGCTGCACCCGACGCGACCAGGTCCAACGTAACAGGCGCGCGGCCTTGCGATTGGCGGTCGCGGTTGATCAGCGTCACCATGTATGCGCGTGCCTGTTGCAGATTGAGAGAGTCGGCGCTGTTCGTCTTGCATGGAGCCTGCGCTCCTACAGGGGTCAGGCCCCACAGCAGAAAGACGGCCGATAGCAATAATGCTTTCATAAACGCCACCTCATTCGGGATTTCACCTTTGAACGACACTCTGTTTAACGTGGAAGCTCGTGCGAGTCCTTCCCGCGGGCAATCGCGTAGAAGCTGAGGGCAGCATCGCCTTGTTCCAGCAGTCGCGTGCGCGAAAGCAAACCATAGGCATCCGCCAGACGCTTCTTGCGCCGGTGTTCCGCGATCACCGTAGCCCCATTCGCCAACAAGCGGGATTCGCCCAGCGATCCCAGAGTTCTCGCGTATTCGTCCGCCGCATCGTAGGGCGGATCGAGAAAGACCAGATCGAATTGCTTCGATTCCGTCAGTGCACGCCGCAGATACGCACCTACACTTCCGGACTGAATGCTGAACCCTGCCATTAGTCGGAGCCGCGCGAGATTTGCCTGCAACACCTTCAGCGCAGCCGGTGCGTGCTCCACAAACACCACGTGCTCCGCTCCGCGGCTCAACGCTTCCAGGCCCACCGCTCCCGAGCCGGCGTACAGATCCAGAAAATGGGCGCCCTCAATGCGCGGGGCCAGCACGTTGAAAAGCGTCTCGCGCAATCGGTCGCTGCTGGGCCGAGTGGCCAATCC
>Ga0182030_10021245_pt1 | contig 12170 bp, 8 predicted proteins | sample 812S3MmetaG_FD_121299 | JGI IMG/M metagenome (GOLD analysis project Ga0182030, IMG submission 121299) | Permafrost microbial communities from Stordalen Mire, Sweden - 812S3M metaG (Illumina Assembly) | ecosystem: Environmental > Terrestrial > Soil > Wetlands > Permafrost | place: Sweden...
CCCGGCGGCGTGCTCGTTTATGGCATTCCGGAATTCCGGCTGCCCAAAAAAATCGTGGCGCAGGAAGTGGAACGCCTAAAGGAAGCCGGCGTGCAGATCGAGTGCAACGTCGTGATCGGCCGCACCTACACCATTCCCGAATTGCAGCAGAAATTCGACGCCATCTTCATCGCCAACGGCGCGGGGCTGCCGGTGTTCATGAACGTGCCCGGGGAAAACTTGAAGGGCGTCTATTCCGCCAACGAATATCTCACCCGCATCAACCTCATGGCGGCGTATCAATTTCCGCGTTCAGACACGCCGGTATTGCAAGGCCGGCGCGTGGCGGTGGTGGGCGGCGGCAACGTGGCGATGGACGCCGTGCGCACGGCCAAGCGCCTCGGCGCCGAGGAAGCGGTGATTGTCTACCGCCGCACGCACGATGAGTTGCCGGCCCGCGCGGAGGAAGTCCACCACGCGGAGCAGGAAGGCATCCGGTTTGAGTTTCTCACCGCGCCGCTGGCAGTCATTGGAAACGACAAGCGCTGGGTGACCGGCATGAAATGCCAGAAGATGCAGCTCGGCGAACCAGACGGTTCCGGCCGGCGCCGGCCCGAGCCGATTCCGGGTTCGGAATTCATTTTCGACTGCGACGTCGTGGTGGTGGCCATCGGCACCAAGGCCAATCCCCTGCTCACGGCGACGTGTCCGGACTTGAAGTTGAACAAATGGGGCAACATCGTGGCGGATGAGAACGGCCAGACGAGCCTCCCCGGAGTGTTTGCCGGCGGCGACATCGTGCGCGGCGCGGCGACGGTGATTTTGGCGATGGGCGATGGCAAACGTTCGGCGGCCGCGATGGATGAGTACCTGCGGCAGTTGGGGAAATGAGTTCGGTCGCTCCGCACCGCCTTCGCCAGGCAGGCACGGCATGCTGTCCGGCCCTGGATTGAATCAGGGAATCTGGCGCATGCGATAGAAAAGTTCGGGGCTCGAATTAGCCGGCGCGTTGAAATTCACCGCGCCGACATAGTTGGTGAATACCGGGGTCCAAGTGACGAAATTGGTGGTGGATTCCAGCACGCAGTTTGCTCCTCCGCTGGCGCTGAGCTGCATCTGCATCTGGCTGCCGTTTGCGACCGGCGGGTTGAGCTGCAGCGTGGTGGCCGGCAGGAAGTTCGTCTGGTCGTTCCACACACTGACGCAGTACGCCGGTTTCTGGCCGGCCTTCTGAAAACCGCCACCCACGTACAAGACGTTGTTCCAAAACGCCAGGGCTTGCACGAATCCCATGGTACCAGCGCCGCTGCCCAAGGCGGTCCAGGCGCTGCCATCCCAGCACGCCACGTTGGTGGCGCTGATCCCCCCGGCTTTGGTGAAATTGCCGCCCACATACAGGCGGTTGCCCACCACCGCCAAGGCGGAAACGCCCGTGCCTTGAATGCCGGTGCCCAGGCTGGACCAAGCGGAACCGTTCCATTGCGCGACCATGCTCGCGCTCGCGCCGCCGGCGGTGGTAAAGGTTCCGCCCACATAGACGGTCGAGCCGCTGATCGCAATGGCGTTCACTCCACTGCCACCACTCAATCCGCTGCCCAAGGCATTCCAATTGGCGCCATCCCAGCGGGCGATATAAGTCGCATTGCTTCCGCCCGCCGTGGTGAAACTGCCCCCGGCATAGAGGCCGTCTGAACCCTGCAACAATGCGGCAACCGTGCCGTTCATGCCCGTGCCCAAAGCTGACCACGAACTCCCGCTCCATTGGGCGATGCGATTGGCAGGGTTGCCGCCCGCGGTGGTAAAGGTGCCGCCGGCATATACATTGGCGCCATTGACCGCCAAGGCCGCAACCGTGTTGTTAAGTCCCGTGCCCAGGGCTGACCAAGAAGTGCCGTTCCAGTGCGCCACGTTGTTGACGGTCACCCCGCCGACATTGGTAAATGATCCGCCCATATAAACATCCGAGCCGTTGAGCGCCAGCGCAGTCACGCGCCCAGTCAAAGGCACCTTGCCCACCACACCCGCACCCAGGGCCGACCAATTGGTTCCATCCCAAGCGGCCACCTGGTTGGCCACCGTGCGTCCCGCGGTGTAAAACAGTCCTCCGGCGTACAGCGTGCTGGCTCCCGGCGCAAACGCATAGATCCCGGCGGACATTCCGTTGTTGCTGGCTTCCCACGGACTCCAATTGGTGCCATCCCATTGCGCCAGACTCTGGACCCCGCTGCTCCCAGCCTTGCTGAAATATCCGCCGGCCAGCAATTTCCCGGTGGGCCCCATGGCCAGGGTATACGCGTTATCCGTACCGATCGCGCTGGGATCGGCCACGGTCAACGCGCCGATGTTCGACCAGTTGGTGCCATCCCAGCGGGCCACGTTCGTCACCGTGACTCCCCCGGCATTGGGAAAATGGCCACCCACGTAAACATTATTATTTCCGTCCGTCGTCATGGTCGTGATCGGCGTGCTCACGCCGCCGCCCAACGCCGACCAATTAGTGCCGTCCCATTGTGCGATGTTGGTGGCCGCCGCGGTGCCCGCAGCCGTAAACAGGCCGCCCGCGTACACATCGCCATTGGCCCCGAACGCCAGCGCGTGGACCAGCGGCTGACTACCGCCCGCGATGCCGCTGCCCAGCGGCGTCCAGGTTTGCCCGTCCCATTTCGCGATATTCGCCGCCACCACGTTGCCAATGGTGGAAAAAAGGGTGCCGCCCGCATAAACATTGCTGCCCTGGGTCGCCAGCACGACCACGGATCCATTCACTCCGGGCAGGCCGAACTGATTGTCCCAATGTTGGTCGCCGGCCGCAGTTTGCGCGTGAGCAAACCCACTTGTGCCGATGGAGATCAATGAAAATAACGCGAGTACCTTCAGATTCTGATTCATATCGAATCCTAAATATCCGTCCAAAAATTGTCAACGAACCTATTATTACTTTATTGTTACAAGGGTTATTTCATTAGTGTTTTTTAATTAAGCTGATGCGCCAACTCCCTGGTTCTTGGCTGTTTTTCGGGGGAATGGATCCGGGAATCTGGATGGCGGACCCGGCAGCGGAGCGTTCCGGGGTGGATCCAATGGAACATGTGGGCGAGCTTGCTGCATGGCATAGAAGGCGCCATATTTAAATAGTTTAACGCTCACCCTCAGCCCGGCCCTCTCACCCGGGGAGAGATTTCCCCGAAAGCGTTCGCGCATTGAACCCCTGAACCGCAAAAGAAACATTCCACATTCCACATTCAACGCCCAATAACGAAGGGGCCTTCGTTCAGGGTTGGAAGTTGAATGTCGAATGTTGAATGTTTTCTGGGTTCAAAGGGAGAAACGCTCCCAGCGCTCAGGCGAAACGATCAGCGCCAGTTCAAGAGCGCGGAGATTTGCAGTATCCGGCCGTCAATGGGGGCTGCGGGTCAGTGCGCTTTCAGGGGAATTCAGTCAGTGTCCGCCGGTCTGTCCGTAGATTTTCTCCACCACCGCGAGCGCCGCCTTGGCTTCCTTCAGGCCGGGCACGGGCGTGCGCTGGCGGGCGATGTCCTGGAAAAACTCCGTCATCTCGATTTTCCACGATTCGTCCCCGCGCGGAAATTCCCAGATGGTCGTTTCGGGCGGGCCCATTTGCGGCAGCATCTTGTAATACGTCAGCCGCTCCACACCGTAGCTGCCGCCGAGGCCTTCCCAGTGCAGCTTGGCGTCGCGCCCGTAAATCTCCAGGCTGAAAAGGTTCTTCCATTCGCTGCAGCTCACGTGCAGCCACGCGGTGTTGCCCGCGGCGTTGCGGAGGTTCAGGAACGCGTTGTCATCCACCGGCATCTTCCAGAAATACGTCGCAACGTGGCCTTCCACGCCGGTGAATTCGCCGAGAAAAATTCCCGCCAGATCAATCAGGTGCACGCCTTGATCAATCAGCTCGCCGCCGCCGGACAACTTGGGATCGGCGCGCCATTCCTTTTCGTAGCCGATGCGCCCGCCCTGGCCGTAACGGCCGCGAACGAACATCATCGGCCCCAGCGCGCCGCTTTGGAAAAGTTCCACGGCTTTCAAGGCCGCCGGATGATAACGGTGATTGTAGCCCACGCGGACCAGCGCCCCGGTTTTGCGGGCAACGGCTTCCGCTTCGGCAAGTTCGGCGACGCTGATGGCGCCGGGTTTTTCCACCAACACATGCTTGCCGTGCTGCACGGCCGCCAGCGTGACGGGCGCCAGCGTGGAGTTGAGCGTGGAGACAAACACCACTTCCACCGCGGGATCGGCGACGGCGCTCTGAAAATCGGCGACCGCGCGGCCGGTTTTGGCCAGCTTCACCAACTCCTCGGCGCGGGCCAGGTTGGTGTCGCACGCGACGACCAATTGCGAACCGGCAGGCATGCCGCCCAGCCGCTTCTTCCCAATCAATCCGCAACCAACGATGGCGTAGTTCATAAGTGCTATCGGCTCCCCCACTTTTTGCCCCGGTCCTCGGGGACGATGCGCCGCAGGCAATAGATATCGGACTTCGCGAGTTCGTCGCGGTGTTGGTGCAGATCCTTCCAAGGGTCCCATTGCGCGCTGACCAGCTTGCCGGTGATGCCATTGCTTTCGGCGCTGGCCAGGTACACGGCCAGGCTGGCGCCCAGTTCGAGCGGCACGGCGCCCGTCTCCTTCCACGTTTTGTTTTTCTCGAAAAACGCGGCCCCCACGCGGTCCGGCCCGGCCGCCAGGACCTCGTCCACCAACCGTGTCGCCAGGGCGCCGGGGGCGATGGCGTTGACATCCACGTGAAACGGCTTGAGCTCCTCGGCCAGCGTTTCCATGAGCCGCACCACGGCGGCCTTGGACGCGGCGTAGGCGCTGATGTTCGGCAAGGGATTGGTCGCGCCGCCGCCGCTGATGACCACGATTTTTCCGCGGCCGGCTTGCTTAAAATGGGGAATCACCGCCCGGCTGGGCAGGAGCACGCCAAAAAGATTGATCTCCAGGGCGCGCCGCCACTCGGCGAGCGGGACGGATTCGGTGGGGCCCATCGGGCCGTAAACGCCGGCGTTCAGCACCAGGGCGTCGAGCGAACCAAGGTGGGCCAGCGCGAACGCCACGAGTTCGTTCACCTGCGCCTCGGCGGCCACGTCGCAGGTTTTGGCAAACACCTTTTGGGCGGGGAATTTGCCGACCAGCTCGCGGGCGGTGGCGGACAGGTCCTTTTCCGTGCGGGCGCAGAGCACCACATTGGCGCCTTCGCGGAGAAACTGTTCGGCGATGGCCTTCCCGAGCCCCTGGCTGCCGCCGGTGATGAGCGCGTTGAGATTTTTGAGTTTCATAGGGCACGACCGACTGACAGCAGTTCGACGCCGGCGAGATTTTTCAAGGCCGGCTCGAGAAAGCGGTTGGCATCCACAAACACGGGCTGGCGCATTTGGGGAATGATTTTGGCCCAATCGGCCTGGCGGAATTGCGGCCATTCGGTGCAGACGGCCACCGCCTCGGCGCCGGCCAGCGCCGCGGGCAGATCGGCCGCCAGCGTGACGGCGCCCAAGTCGGCCGGCAATTGCTTCACGGCGGGATCGCAGGCGGTCACGGTGGCGCCGGCCGCGAGCAGCTCCCGGCACAATTCCACCGCGGCGCTGCGTCGGAGCGTGTCGGTGTTGGTGGTGTAAGTCAGGCCGAGCACGGCGATGCGCCGGCCGCGCAATTGGCCCAGGCGCGACTGCAACCGGCGGAAGGCCCAGCCGCGATGCAGATCGTTGCTCTGCTTGATGGCCGGGATGACGGAGATGGTCTCCCCGTGGGCCGCGGCCAATTTCGTCAAAGTCACCACATCGCGGGCCAGCGTGCCGCCGGCGAAAGGGCCGCCGGGCCCGAGGTAGGCCTTCGGGCCGATGCGCGCCTCGCTCTTGAGCCCCACCGACACTTCCTTGGCGTCCGCCCCAGTGTGTTCGCAGAGGCGCGCGACCTCGTTGATGAACGTGATCTCGAGGGCGAGAAAGGAATTGAGCGCGTGCTTCACCATTTCCGCCGACTCGGTGCGCATGAAAATTGTCTGTGCCGCGAAAGGCTTGAAGAGCTGTTCGAGCAGCGCCTTTTTCGCGTCGGTGCGGATGCCCACAATCGCGCGCTCGGCCTTTTCGAAGGCGTCAATGGCCTTGCCCAGGCGGAGATTTTCCGGCGAGCAGGCAAAGTGGAACTGCGGAAATTCCTGTTCCAGCCGGGCGCAGGTGCCCACGGGCAATTGGGCGGATATCAGCACGAGTGCGCCAGCGGGCAGATGCGGCAGGGCGCACCGCAAATTGCCGAGCACGAAATCCACGTCCGATTCGTCGTGGTCGTTCACCGGCGTGTCATAGGCCAGCCAGAGCACATCGGCTCTCGCGCACGCCGTTTGCGGGTCGGTGGTGAAGGACAGGCGATTCTGCGCCAGGCCGGCGGCGATGAGTTCATTCAGGCCCGGTTCCAGCAGCGGGGCCTGGCCCGCATTCAACCGTTGAATATTGGCGGAATCGAAATCCAGGCCGACCACGTGGAAATGGCGGGCGCAGCAGGCCGCCGTCACGCTGCCGAGATGCCAGAGGCCCAGGACGGTGATATTCATGGTTCAGTGCCGGCTTTCGTACACCCACTGGTTTTGCTGGAGCCACCCCAGCGTGCGCACGATGCCCTGTTCGATGGTCAGGGACGTCTTCCAGCCGGTGGCCTGGATTTTTTTCGTATCCAAGAAGATGAAGGGATTGTCGCCGATCCAACCGCGTTTGCCGCCGGAGTATTCCAGCCGCGGCCGCAGGCCAAGGGCCTCGCAGATGAACCGGATGGAGTTGTTCACCTCCACGAACTCCGCGGTGCCGAGATTGTAGATCTCCACGCCGTGCTTCGCCTTTTGCGCCGTCCCCTGGCCCATGACATGTAATATGGCGCTCACGCAATCCTGCACATAGAGATAGCTTTTGCGCTGCGCGCCGTCGCCGAGCACCTTGAGATGATCCGGGTGCTCCAGCAACTGTTTGTAGAAATCAAAAACGTGGCCGTGCGTGTAGCGTTCGCCGAGGATCGAGACGAAACGGAAGATGTAGCCTTCGAACTTGAAGCCTTCGCAATAGGAGGCAATCATGCCTTCGCCGGCCACCTTGGAGGCGGCATAGAGCGAGGTCTGCACCGGAAACGGGGCGTCCTCCGGCGTGGGGATTTTCTCGGCCTCGCCATAGACGCTCCCGGTGGAACTGAAGGCGATGCGCCGGATGCCATTGGCGCGCATGGCTTCCAGCACATTGAACGTGGCGATGGTGTTTTGCTGCAAGTCCTTGGACGGGTGTTCCAGCCCGAACCGCACATCGGCGTTGGCCGCGAAATGGAAGACGGTGTCGCTGCCGGCCATGGCCCGCGTGAGCGCGGAGAGGTCAAGGTTGTCGCCTTCGATCAGCTTGAAATGGGGGTTTTGCAAGGCGCCGTCGAGAAATTTTCGCTGGCCGGTGGAGAAATTGTCCCAGCCCACGACCGTTTTGCCCTCCGCGAGGAGGCGATCCGCAACCGTGCTGCCGATGAAACCCGCAACCCCGGTGATGAAAATTGAGTTCATTTAAGAGCAGCCAGCATAGTCAAACGCGCAGGGCGGTGCCAGAATTTACCGTGGCCTGAAACCCGCCCGGGCGGCGGCGGCGGAAAAATTTTGAATTTTTTCCCGCCGGCCCTGTCCATCATTCGTCTGCCCCCGTGCCATCCGCCGTGGATTGGCCGTGAGGACAGGGCGCATCCAACCGGGGCAAAATCCCCGCGGGAAGACGCCTTGGCAATCGGATTTGCATTTTGCGCGGCGGTCAGACACACTGAAATACCTTTTGCAAAACAACCAAAAATGAAAAAAATACTTGTGACCATGTTCTGTCTGGGACTGACAGCGCCGCTGTTCGCCGACGGAACCACTCAACCGGCCGTGGCAACACCCACCGCCAGCACCAACGCCCCCGATCACTTCACCGATGAAAAATCACGCGTGAGCTACGCCTTGGGCATGATGAACGGCCACCAATGGAAGACGCAGGATCTGGATCTGGACCCGGACCAATATGCGCAGGGCATCAAAGACGCCCTGGCGGACCGGCCCACGCTGTTGACGGAGGATCAGGCGAAACAGGTGCTGGACGGTTTCCGACGCGAGTTTGTGGCCAAGCAGCAGGCGAAGAAAAAGGAACAGGCCATCAAGAACAAGGCGGACGGCGAAGCCTTTCTGTCCACGAACAAACTGGCGCCCGGCATCAAGGAGTTGAGCGTGGCGTTGCCCAACGGCCAGACCGATTCACTCCAATATCTTGTGCTGACCAACGGCTCCGGCCCGCTTCCGAAGGCCGGCGACAAGGTGACGGTGAATTACCGGGGCACGCTGTTGGACGGGACGGAATTCGACAGCTCCTACAAGCACGGCCGCCCAGCCACCTTCCAGGTGGGCGAGGTGATCAAGGGCTGGACGGAGGCGCTGAAAAACATGCCGGTGGGCTCGAAGTGGAGACTGTTCATTCCGGCCGACCTGGCCTATGGCGAAAACGGCCGATCAGGCATCCCGGGAAATGCGTTGCTGACCTTTGACGTCGAATTGCTCGACATTCAAGCGCCCCCGCCGGCCCCCGCGCCGCTGACCAGCGACATCATCCGGGTTCCCGGCATGGACGAAATCAAGAAGGGCGCCAAGCCCGAAGTCATCAAGGCCGAAGACGTGCCCAAGATCCAGGCGCAGGAGCAGCAGCAACAGCAACTCCAGCAGACGAACCATTAAGGTCTCGTTGCCCTCAGCTTCGGCGACGGCGGTGCCACGGCACCGCCGTCGCATTTTCAAGCGTTTTCAGGGCCCATTCCCGGCCGGAACGATTCAATTGCCATGCGCCCGGCGCGCGACCTTCAGGTCGCTTCACCGTGGCGCGTGACGAAAATGTTCGGACAATGCGGGCGCACCGTCCAGTGGCCACGTTGAAGCGCCATGAATGGCGCGCGCCGCCCTGCCAGCACGGCTACCCCGATTTTCCGCTCCGATCATAACTGCATCGTTCCGGCCCGGAAACGCGAAGGGCTGCGACTCTTGCGCAGTGGATTTTTCGGGGCAGTAGTATTATGTTAGCCGCGTCGTACGGGTTCAAGGCCTGGCATTAGCGATCACCGCGCGAACGTGAGCCGGATCGTCAGCCAGCCTAATTTTGAACACCCGGCGGCAGGTCGTGTCTGTGTGATTAAAAATATGAAATTGTACCGGAGCTTCCTCGGGGGTCTGGCGGCGATATTGGTCTGCGCGGCGGGCATGGTCACGCTGCGTTTCGTGGCGCATGCGGTGGACGGCGCGCCTGGCATTCGCGTGGACAGCACGCCCATCAACCGCGATCCGGCCACCGGCAACAGCTATTCGCCGGTCATTAAAAGGGTCGCGCCCAGCGTGGTGAATATCTACTCCTCCCGCATCGTCAAACAGCGCCGGTACCGAAACCCATTGATGGCCGACCCGTTTTTCCGCCAATTCTTTGGCGATCAGGACGGGGACGAAGGGCGGGAAATCACCAGCCGCGACGAGTGGCTGGGCTCGGGTATCATCGTTTCCGGCAACGGTTACATCTTAACGGCCAACCACGTGGTGGAAGGGGCGGACGAAATCAAAGTGGGCGTGCAAAACGACCGCACCGAGTATTCGGCCAAGGTCATTGGCATGGATCCACCCACGGACGTCGCTATTTTGAAGATCGAGGCGAAAAACCTGCCGGCCGTGACCCTGGGCGATAGCGACCAGTTGGAAGTGGGCGACGTGGTGCTGGCGGTGGGTAATCCGTTCGGCATTGGCCAGACCGTGACGCGGGGCATCATCAGCGCGCTGGGGCGCAGCCTGTCAGATCCCTCGGAGCGCAGTTACCAGGATTACATTCAGACGGACGCGGCCATCAACTTCGGCAACTCCGGCGGAGCGCTCGTGGACGCCCAAGGGCGGCTCATCGGCATCAACGACGCCATGATCAGTCCCAGCGGCACCAGCGCGGGTATTGGCCTGGCGGTGCCCGTCAACATGGCGCGGAACGTGATGGAAGGATTTCTGAACGGCGGGAAGGTGGCCCGCGGTTACTTGGGCGTGGATTCGCAGGACATTGATGCCGGCCTGGCCAAGGGATTCGGGGTGCCGAATGCAGAGGGTGCCCTGGTGACCGAGGTTTCGCTGGGCTCGCCAGCGGCCAAGGCGGGAGTGCTGGCGGGGGACGTGGTGGTGGAAATCAACGACAAGCCGATTTCGAGCAAGGACAGCCTGCGCGTGGTGGTTTCGGAACTCCGCCCCGGCTCAAAGGTGGACGTGAAAATTTACCGCAATGGGGTGCCCAAAACACTCCTGATCACGCTGGCGGAGCGGCCGGACATTGGCCAGCCCGTGGTGAAGTCGGAAGACAGCACCACGCGGCCGCCCAAGGCCGATGCGCTGGACGGCGTGGCCGTGCAGGACTTGGACCCGCAGCTTCGCAAGGAACTGCGCACGCCGCTGGACGTGGCCGGGGCGCTCATCATTGATGTTGACCACGGGTCGAATTCGTTTGAAGCGGGCCTGCGGCGCGGCGACGTGATCGTGGAGATCAACCATTTCCCCGTGGCCAACGCCGAGGACGCGGTGAAGTTGTGCAAAGCCGCCCGCACGGAGGAGATCCTGGTGAAGATCTGGCACTTGGAACGCGATGGCGTGGGGCGGGTCCGGTTTTTGAGCGTGGACAACACCAAACGCACCCAGTAAGGCATCCAGGCGCCTCCCGGGGCGGCCCGAACGCGCTTCTCCGGCTTTGACAAATCGCTGGAGCCGGGCAAATTCATTGCCGATGGCTGTTCAATACAAAGATTATTACGAAAGCCTCGGCGTGCCGCGCACCGCGGGCGCGGAGGAACTCAAGAAGGCTTTCCGCAAACTCGCCCGCGAATTTCACCCCGACGTGGCCAAGGACAAGAAGAAGGCCGAGGAGCGCTTCAAGGAAATCAACGAGGCCTACGAAGTATTGTCGGATCCCGACAAGCGCAAAAAATACGACGAGCTGGGCGCGAATTGGAAATCCGGCGCGGACTTCCGTCCGCCGCCAGGATACGGCGGATTCCCCGGGGGCCAGCCGTTCCGCGGCGGCCGGGCCGGGGCCGGGACCGAGGAGTTTCACTTTGGCGGGACCGGCTTCAGCGACTTCTTCGAACAATTATTTGGCAGCCGAATGCGCGGCGGCGGGCCTGCCCCGGGTGAGGATTTTTCGGCCGAGGAATTCGCCGAGCGCGGCGCCGACATCCAGGGCGACATCCTGGTGACGCTCGAGGAGGCGGCTCGCGGTTCCGTGCGCACGGTCAACGTCACCCATGGCCACCGCCGGGAATCGCACCAGGTTAAGATTCCGGCGGGCATCACCGAGGGACAGCGGCTGCGCGTGGCCGGCCGCGGCGAAATCGGCAGCGGCGGCGGCGAAAACGGCGACCTCTTCCTGCGCGTGCGGTTCGCCCGGCACCCGGACTTTGAAGTGGACGGGCACAACCTGATTTACGAACTGGAGCTGGCTCCCTGGGAAGCCGCGCTGGGGGCGGAAATTCCCGTGCCCACGCTGGACGGGCGCGTGAACATCAAGATCCCCGCCGGCACGCCCAGCGGCCAGAAATTGCGCGTGCGCGGCCGCGGCTTGGGTAAGGACGGCGATCTGCTGGTGGTCACCAAGATCGTCCTGCCGCAAAAGCTCACCGACGCCCAGAAACGGCTCTGGGAACAGCTCGCGCACGAATCCAAATTCAACCCACGCGTTTGACGCGCCCCGCAAGTCATGTCCGCCAACGCAAAAACCATCGTGATCACCGGCGTTTCCCGCGGCTGCGGGCGCGCTGTGGCGGAGGAACTGATCCGGCGGGGGCAGGTGGTCATCGGCTGCGGCCGGTCGGAGCCGGACATCGCCGCGCTGCAACGCCAGTTTCCTGCCCCGCACGACTTCGCGGTCGTGGATGTGGCGGACGATGCGCAAGTAGCCGGGTGGGCGAAGCGCATTTTGGCCGGCCGCGAAGCGCCGGATCTGCTGGTAAACAACGCCGCGCTTATCAACCGCAACGCCTCTCTGTGGGACGTGCCGGCGCGGGAGTTTTCGGACGTAATTGACGTAAACCTCAAGGGCCCGGTGAATGTGATCCGCCATTTTGTGCCCGCGATGATCCGGCGCGGGCGCGGCGTCATCGTGAACATCAGTTCCGGCTGGGGCCGCTCAACG
>Ga0182030_10021248_pt1 | contig 12170 bp, 9 predicted proteins | sample 812S3MmetaG_FD_121299 | JGI IMG/M metagenome (GOLD analysis project Ga0182030, IMG submission 121299) | Permafrost microbial communities from Stordalen Mire, Sweden - 812S3M metaG (Illumina Assembly) | ecosystem: Environmental > Terrestrial > Soil > Wetlands > Permafrost | place: Sweden...
CCGCCCCGTCAACAGCCGCCCCGTGACCGGCTGCCCCGTGACCAGCTCCGCCCGCGTCAGATCCCAGTAGCCAGCCGGCCACGGCGGCGGTCGCCGCCCTGACCACGGCGCGGTTCATCCGGTTCGGGCCCGCCGCGACCGCACCGCGCAGCCCGGCCGTCCCGAACCGGAGCCGTGTTGCGAACCGATCCCGCAATTCGGCCGCCGCGTCAGCCCCCGGACCCGAACGCGCCTCCGCGCCCGAACGCGCCTCCGCGCCCGAACGCGCCTCCGCGCCCGCATCCGCACGGTCAAGCAGCGCTCGCAGCTCGGCCCGGTCGTCGGCGTCGGGGTCGTCCGCGATCCAGGCCTCGACCTCAGCCCGGAAGTCATCCTCAATTGTCACTCACACCACCTGTTTCACATCCGCCCACCCCGCCCCCGCCGCGCCCGGCCCGCTCGCATCGTGACCACGGAAGCCGCAACCTCAGTGCGACGGGCCGCCCTCCGCTAGACGGTCCATACCAGGCAGAAGGGCTTGCCGGCCGGATCGGCGTAGACGCGCCAGTTCGGGCCGGCGCCGTCCAGCCGGGTGGCGCCGATGTCCAGGGCGGCTCGTTCCGCCGCGTCCACGTCCTGGACCGTCACGTCGAGGTGGATCTGCTGCGGGTACGCCGGATCCGGCCAGCGTGGCGCGGTGTACTGCGCCACCTGCTGGAACATCACCGGCTGCGCGCCGTCCTCGCCGATCATGGCGACCCCGTCCGCCTCGTACGTCACCGGCTTGCCGAGCAGTTCCGCGTAGAAGCGGCTCAGCGCCTTGGTGTCGGGGCAGTCGAGCATGACGCCCGCCAGGGTGGTCCGCGGATCGTCCGGGGCCAGGCACAGGTCGAACGGGTGACCGGCCGGGTCGGCCAGCGTGTGCCACCGCTCGTTGCGGCGCAGCAGGGTGGCGCCGAGTTGCCGGGCGCGGTCGGCCGCCGCGTCGATGTCCGGTACCCGGAAGTCGAGATGGGCCTGCTGCGGATGGTCCTGGTCCGGCCAGCGGGGCGGCACGTGGCCGGTGGCCTGTTGCAGGCCCATCCGCCAGCCGTCACCGGTGTCGAGCGTGATCCACTCGTCGTCGTCGTCGGGGACGCGCTGCCAGCCGGCGAGCTGCTCGTAGAACGTGGCCAGGCGGCCGATGTCCGGGGCGTCGAGTGCCACGGCCCGCAGTGAGCCGATCGGCCGACGGTGCGGTTCGGAGGTCATACCCCCGATCCTGCCCATCCCGGGGCCGGGCCGCCACCGGAACACCGGCGTTGACGATCCGGTCTACGCCGGCCCTCACCGCACGGACCCGCAGCTGCCGCACCAAGGACCGGACGGCTCTGCGGATGCCAAACCAGCGCTCACGCCTTGACGTAGGGGATGCCTTCGGCCCGGGGACCGCGGACCTTGCCGACGAGTCCGGCCAGCACGATGATCGTGACGATATACGGGGTCATCAGCAGCAGGTTGGACTGGATCGGCGTGTTGAGGGTGGACAAGATCGATTGCAGCTGCGTCGTGAACCCGAACAGCAGCGCCGCCGCGATCGCGCCGAACGGCGAATACCGCCCGAAGATCATCGCAGCGAGCGCGATGTAGCCTTCGCCGGAGGTCATGGCCTTGCCGAACGAGCCGACCGAGCCGATCGTGAAGTAGGCGCCGCCGATGCCGGCGATCAGGCCGGCGGCGATGACGTTGCGGTATCTCATCGCGATCACCCGGATGCCTACAGTGTCGGCCGCGACCGGGTGCTCGCCGATGGCGCGGGTGCGCAGCCCCCACCGGGTGGAGAACAGGCCCACCTGGATGCCGGCCAGCGCGAGGTAGGTGAGGTACAGGAAAATGGTGGAGTCGAAGAACACCGGGCCGATGATCGGGATGTCGCCCAGCAGCGGGATCTTGATCGCGGAGAACGTGGCCGGCGAGTTCAGCGTGTTGGCGTATGGCACCATCAGGTCGTCATACAGGTATCCGGTAAGGCCGAGGATCAGTGTGTTCAGCACGACGCCGAGAATGACCTGGTCTACCCGGTAGCCGATGGCGAAGACGGCGAGCAGCCCCCCGACCAGCGAGCCAGCCAGCGCCCCGGACAGCAGGCCCAGCCACAGCGAGCCGGTACCGCTAGCCACCATGGCGGCGGTGAACGCGCCGAGCAGCAGCTGGCCCTCGATGCCGACGTTGATCACCCCGGAGCGGGAGCACACGACGCCGGTCAGTGCCCCCAGCATGATCGGGATCGAGTCGTTGAATGTGCCCTGCAGCAGGTTCACCACGTTGAACCCCGTGGACAGGCCGGCGTCGGCCCAGCACAGCAGGGCGACGACGAAGACGAAGATAACGATGCCGACGGTCGCCCGCTTCAGCGCCACGCCAAGCGGCAGGAAAGCTCGCACCACGGCCATCGAAAGGGCAATCGCGCCGCACACATAACAAGTGATTGCGGCGGGCAGCGTCAGGTTCGGTACGGTCACCTTCGCGAATGGCTGGGAGAAGGCGACGGTCGCGTCCCCGTGGTGCGCGTCCAGCCCCAGGGCGAAGATGCTCAGCAGCCCGAACACGGCAAAGGTCGCGGGCGCCACCCACCGCCGGAAGGCGCTGCTCGGGGGGGCGGCCGCCATGTCCAGGTCTACGGGCGGCACCTGGTCCGCTAGCGTCACGTGTTCCACCCCTTGGACACAACCCCGCCCACGCCGCCAGCTCTGGCGGCCCGCAGCCTGAACATGGTCCGGATCAGCAGCGGCGCCGCGACGAACAGGACGGTCGTCCCCTGCAGGACTTGCACCATGTCCACGGGCGTGCCGGTAGCGACCTGCATGAGCGGCGCCCCGGCGTGCAGCGCCCCGAAGAACAGCCCCGCGAGCACGACCCCGCCCGGCCTGCTCAGGCCGAGCAGCGCGACTGTGATGGCGTCGATGCCGTAGGTTCCGTAGCTCTGGAAGTTAAGCGTGAAGTCGGTGCCCTGGATGACCGTCGCTCCGCTCAGCCCGGCCAGCCCGCCGGCGATCAGCATCACGAGCACCCAGTTGCGTTCCACGTTCATGCCCGCCACCCGCGCGGCGCTGGGGTTCTTGCCGATACTGCGGAACTCGAAGCCCGTGGTGGTCCGGTTCAGCAGCCACCACACGCCCGCCGCGCAGGCCAGCGCGATGAGGAAGCCCGCGTTGATCCGCAGGTGCGAGCCGAACAGCAGCGGCAGGTGCGCGTTGCCCGCGATGGCCGCGGTGATCTGGTCGCTGGTGTGCGGGGCCTGCATCAGGTAGCCGAAGGACAGCAGGTAGGTCAGGAAGTAGACCATGATGTAGTTCAGCATGATCGTGACGATGACCTCGTGCGCGCCGGTCCGGGCCTTGAGCTCGCCGACGAGCCAGCCGACGGCCGCGCCGCCGGCGAAACCGCCGAGCACGCAGACCACGACGTGCACGCCGAACGGCAGGCTGACCCCGTAGCCGAGGTAGGTGGCGACGATCATGCCGCCGATGAGCTGCCCCTGCGCGCCGATGTTGAACAAGCCGGCCTGATAGCACAGCGCGACCGACAGCCCGGACAAGATCAGCGGCGTGGCCTGGACACAGGTCTCTGATAGCGGGTTGAACACGGCGGACAGGTACCCGTCGTGCACGGCCGTGCCGAACGAAGCCTGCTGGAACAGCGCGGTCATCGTGTGCGGGTTGAAGATCGATCCCTCGAACATCGCCACGTAGGCGCCCGTCGCGGTATCCCAGGCCGCCGCGATCGCGTGGCCGGGAGCTGAGAAGAAGTCGCCCCAGGCGTGCAGCACGCTCGTGTTGGTGAACGCGTTTAGCAGCCCGCCGACCACGAACCCGGTGAAGATGGCCAGCACGATGATGGTGACCGTGTGGCCTTCCAGGATCGTGTCCCGCAGGGCCTGGCCGAACGTGGAGCGCGGTTCGGCCTTGCGGTCCTTGTTATCGGCCGGCGCCGGACTGGCCGGACTCACCGGACCCGACTGATCGCTCACTGTCCCGCCTCCGGTCCAGCCGCCGGCGGGGGAGGCGGAGGTGGAGGCGGAGGCGCATCGGGGGCTGAGAGTCCCTGGTCCTCGTCAGTTCCCCCTGCCATCAGCAGCCCCAGCTCTTCGGCCGGCACCGTCGGCGGCCGGAAACCGGTGATCTTGCCCTCGTACATCACCGCGATCCGGTCCGCGAGGGCGTAGATCTCGTCGAGCTCGGCGGAGACGATGAGCACGGCCACGCCCTTGTCCCGTTGCTGGACGATGCGGCGATGCACGAACTCGATCGAGCCCACGTCCAGCCCGCGGGTAGGCTGGCTGGCCACGAGCACCTTGTGCTCACGCCCGAGTTCCCGGCCCAGGATGACCTTCTGCTGGTTACCGCCGGACAGCGTGCCCACGGGCGTGTCCACCGAGGTGGTCCGGACGTCGAATTCCGTCACCCGCTCGGCCGCGTTACTGGCGATAGCGTCCAGGTTGAGCTTGATGCCGGACGCGTAGGGTGGCCTGTCGTAGGTGTCAAGGACCATGTTGTCAGCCACGGAGAAGTCACCGATCAGGCCGTCTTCCTGCCGGTCCTCCGGGACGTAGGCGACGCCCGCGCGCAGCCGCTGCCGCGGCGTGGCGTCGGTGAGATCGCGGCCGCTCAGCGTCACGTGCCCCGACGCCATCGGCCGCAGCCCCATCAGGGCCTCGCACAACTCGGTCTGGCCGTTGCCCTGGACCCCGGCCAGGCCGAGGATCTCGCCCGCCCGGATCTGGAATGACACCCCGTTCACCCAGATCCGCCCCGTCTCGTCGGCCACGGACAAGTCGGCCACGTCCAGTACCACGTCGCCGGGCTTGGCGGCTTCCTTGCTAACCCGTAGCTGCACGTCCCGGCCGACCATGAGCGAGGCGAGCTCGTCCTCTGTGGTGCCAGGCGGACGCTGGCCGACGACCCCTCCCCGGCGGAGCACGGTAATCGTGTCCGCGATCGCCTGGACTTCCTTGAGCTTGTGCGAGATGAAGACGATGGACCTGCCGCCATCCTTCAGCTCCCTGATGATCCGGAACAGGTCTTGCGTCTCCGCCGGGGTGAGTACCGCGGTGGGCTCGTCGAGGATCAGCACGGCGGCCTCCCTGACCAGCGCCTTGATGATCTCGACCCGCTGCTGGATGCCGACCGGCAGGTTCTCCACCAGTGCGTCCGGGTCGACCTCCAGGCCGTAGCGGCGGGAGAGCTCACGCACGTCCTGCCGCGTCTTACGACGGTCCAGCAGGCCGGAACGGCGAGTCTCCTCGATGCCGAGGGTAACGTTCTCCGCGACCGTGAACACGGGCACGAGCATGAAGTGCTGGTGCACCATGCCGATGCCGGCCGCGATAGCGTCCCTGGGGGAGTGGAACCGGGCCGCCTTGCCATCGAGCAGGATCTCGCCCTCGTCGGGCTGCAGCAGCCCGTACAGGACGTTCATCAGCGTCGTCTTGCCGGCGCCGTTCTCGCCGAGCAGGGCGTGCACCTGGCCTGGGGCCACCGACAGGTCGATCCGGTCGTTAGCCACCAGCGAACCGAAACGCTTGGTGATGCCCTTCAGCTCAAGTTCCACGTCCGCCCTTCAGGTCCGCGTCCGCGCCGATGTGGCAGCGGTGCGCACCACGCCGCACCGCTGCCACATCCCGTCGTTCCCTAACGCCGGCGCTACACCGGGCTCTTGGTCGGGGTCGCGATGCTGCCGCTCTCGATGCCGGCCTCCACCGTCTTGAGCTCGCTCTGGAGCGCGGCCGGGACCGTGCTGGCGAAGTCGTGGAACGGGGAGAGCACGGCCCCGCCGTTGGCCAGCGTGCCGACGTAGGTGCCGCCCGCGAACGTGCCGCCCGCCGCGCTGGTCACCGCTGTCTTCACCGCGGGCACGATGCCCTTGGTGACGCTGGTGATGAAGTACTTGCAGTACTGCGCCGCACTGACGCAACCGTCGGTGTCCACCCAGAACAAGTTCACCTTCTGGCTGCCGGCCGAGGAGTCGGCGTCCTGGACCGCCTTGGCCGCGCCCAGACCGACGTTGCCGGCCACCGGGAAGATGATGTCCGCGCCCTCGCTGATGAACGTCTGGGTCAGCTGCTGGCCCTTGGTCTGGTTGGTGAAGTCGCCGGTGAAGGAACCCTTCTGGGTCGTCTCGTTCCAGCCGATCACCTGCACCTTGGTGCCGTGCTTGGAGTTGTAGTACTGCACGCCGTCCCAGAAGCCGTCCATGTAGATCGTGACGGTCCCGAAGTCCTCACCGCCGAAGGTGGCGACCTTCCCGGTTTTCGTCATACCCGCGGCCAGGTAGCCGCCGAGGAAACCGTCTTGCACGGTGTTGAACACCAGCTGGTCGATGTTGGGTTCCTTGGGACCGGTCAGGCACTCCGACGCGTACGAGCAGTCGACGATCGCGAACTTCTGGCTCGGGTGCGCCTTGGCCGCGGCCTCGGTCGCGGGGCCCATCAGGAAGCCGACGGTGACGATGATGCCGCACTTCTCGCTGAGGAACGTATTGATGTTCGGGATGTAGTCGCTCTGCGTCGTCGACTGCAGGTATTTCACCGTGATGTTGGGGTTAGCGGCCGCGGCCGCCTGCATGCCCGCCCATGATGAGGCGTTGAACGACCGGTCGTCGATGCCGCCCGTGTCGGTGACCATGCAGCCGAGGAACTTGGCCGACGACCCGCTCGTCGGTGTCGCGGATGTGCTGGATGTGCTGGATGTGCTGCCGCCCGAGGCCGAGCTGTGGCTGCTGCCGCACGCGGCAATGACGAGCGTCGCTGACACGGCCAGCGCCGCCGTGGCCCATGCGCTGTGTTTCACGCTTACCTCCACTGGGCCAGCGCGCCGCAGCGCCTGGCCTGGAATCCGTCCTGGGGTTGTCCCGCAGGTTATGCCTGGTGGTGTCCGCTGGGAAGAGGAAACGCGGCCATCTCGCCTGCTCGTTGCCGAATCGGAATCCGATCAGGATGGCAGTGCTGGCCGACCCGACATGCCCTCGGGCTTCCCGCCAGGAGCGTTGGTGCCTTCCCACAAAGGCGGCAGGCCTACAGGCTGATGAAGTCTTGCGCGGCGCCGCCGCCGGTGCCATTGCCAGCAGGCGCCGGCACGCCAGGGAAGTCGAGGGTGACGGTCAACCCGCCGCCTGGAGTCTGGCTCAGGCTGGCGGTGCCGCCGTTGGAGGTGACCAGCCGGTGCACGATGGCTAGGCCGAGCCCGGTGCCGTTAGGGTTGGAGGTGCTGAACCGCAGGAAGGCGCGCTCCCGGTCCTCGGCGGTCATGCCCGGGCCGTCGTCGCTGACGGTCATCTGCACACCGGACGTGGTGACCTCGGTGGTCACGATGATCTGGCGGCCCGCGCTCAGTGCTTCGAGCGCGTTGGCGATCAGGTTGTCCAGGACCTGCTCCAGGTGCCCTTCGCCGATCCAGGCCAGGGCCGGCTGGCGTGCTCCCCCGGCACCTGCCCTTCTGGAGTCCGTGGCCGCCAGCGCGATGCCCCGGTCGTCGGCCACCGGGTGCCATGCCACCACGCGCTCCCGTGCCACCTCGGCCACGTCCACCGCGGTCGGCACCGGCACCACATTCTCCGCGCGGGCCACCGCGAGCAGGCCGTCTACCAGCCGGGACAGCCGGGCCAGTTCTTCGAGCGCGCCGGCCAGCTCGTGCCCGGTGGTTTCGGGGTCCGGATCGGTGTCCGCGGCGAGCAGGTCGAGCCGGAGGCGCAGCGCGGCGAGCGGGGTACGCAGCTGGTGCGACACGTCCGCGATCACGGCCCGGTTCCCGTGGACGAGGGCCTCGAGCCGCCCGGCCATCGTGTTGAACGTCGTCGCGAGGCGGCGCAGCTCCGGCGGACCCGAGCCCACTACTGCCCTGATCGCCAGGTCACCGTCGGCCAGTCGGCTCGCCGCGCTGTCCAGCCCGGCGAGCGGCCTGCTCACCCAGCGGGCCAGCGCGAAGGCCAGCAGCGCCGCGGCGAGCATGGCGACGACGCCGATCGTGCCCAGGATGACCCACAGCGCGAAGATGTCGCGGTTGAGTGGAGCCGTGGACCTGGCCAGGATCACCGTGCCCACCAGCGGGCCGGTGGGGGAGTAGACCGGGATCGCGGCGGCCACCCACGATCCCGTGCTCTCGGTGATGGGCTGGTGCGCCTGGCCCGGCAGCCAGACCCAGTTGTCCGCCTTGGTGGCGAGCTGGTCCCAGTTGCTCGACGGCATGCCCTGATCGGTCAGCGGTGCGCCCTGGACGGCGTTCCCCGCGCTGCGCAGGATCATCAGGCCCTCGCCTGCCTCCCGCACCTGGTGCAGCACGGTGACCAGCGGCGAATACGGGACATTGGGGTGGTCCAGGCGGGCCTGTACGACCGCGGCGTCGGTGTCTACCGCGTCCGCCGTTTCCTGGATGAACGAGCTCCGGTCGTGTGCGATGGCGTTCAGCGCCAGCGGGACCATGGCGCCGGCGATGATGACGGCGGTAAAGGCCAGCAGGACGAGCAGGATCCGCCGGGTCACTTGCGGCTGCCGGGGTCGGCGAGCCGGAAGCCGTGCCCGTAGACGGTCTCGATCAGGCCGGGGTCGCCGAGCTTCTTCCGCAGGGCGGCCATGTGCACATCGAGCACCTTGGTCGGGCCGTACCAGTGCTCATCCCAGGCGCGTTCGAGCATCTCCTGGCGGCTGACCACCCGTCCCGGGTCGCTGGCCAGGCACTCCAGGATGGCGAACTCCTTCGGCGTCATCGCGATGTGGTTGGCGCCGACGGTGACCTTGTGCGTGCGCAGGTCGACGGTGAGCGGCCCGTGCTGCAGCACCTGGCCGGCGGGCTGGCGGCTGCGGCGCAGCACCGCCCTGATCCTGGCCAGCAGCTCCTGCAGGCCGAACGGCTTGATCAGGTAGTCGTCGGCTCCCTCGTCGAGGGCCAGCACGCGGTCGGATTCCTCGCCTCGCGCGGTCACGATGATGATGGCCGCGTCGCAGGACTGACGGAGCCGCCGGCAGACTTCTACGCCGTCGATGTCGGGCAGGCCGAGGTCGAGCAGCACCACGTCAGGTACCGGCCAGTCGAGCGCGGCCTTGCCGGTGGTGACGCTGCCAGTCTCGTAGCCGGCCCGGGTCAGCCCGCGGACCAGCTGGGTGGCGATGCCTGGGTCGTCTTCCACCACAAGGACCCGGCCAAGACGTGCGTTCACGGGCTCCACGTTAAGCACGAATCCGGTCCGTAGCTAACCGGATGCAGATCTTAACCAAACCTGAACTTGTTCCAGGGTGGGTCCGAGCAACCGGCTGGGCATGATTGCTATCAGAGTTCCTTGCTCTTAGCGCGGTCCGCCTCCCTGCCGCGACCGTGCAGGGCATGAGAGGTCCGTGTGGATAAGGCACCCTGCAGCCTTACCCACGCGGACCGTCCTCGGCAGAACTCCCGAGGACTCCCCGCCAGCCCCTTAACCCCGGACCCTTAACCGCGAACCCTTAACCGCGAACCCTTAACCCCGAACACTTAACGCTGAATCCCTGACCGCTTAGAGTCGACACGTGATCATCGACTGGCCCGCCCTGCGCGCGGCCGCGGTAGCGGCGGCGGCCCGGGCGTACGCGCCGTACTCCGGCCTGCGGGTGGGGGCGGCCGCGCAGGCCGCCGGCGGGCAGATCGTCACCGGCTGCAACGTGGAGAACGCTTCCTACGGGCTGACCCTGTGCGCCGAGTGCGGCCTGGTCAGCGCGCTGCACGCGTCGGGCGCCGCGCAACCGGACGCCCGTGCCCTGCTGCTGGCCGTGGCCGTCGTCGCGGGTGACGGGGAGCCGCTGCTTCCGTGCGGCCGCTGCCGCCAGCTGCTGCTCGAAGCCGGCGGCGGCGACCTGCTGGTGGACACCGCGGACGGTCCCGTCGAGCTGAACGTCCTGCTCCCCGCCGCCTTCACCGGCACCGACCTAGCCAACCGCCAGGAAACCCACCGCCGGGAACCGCGGTGACCGACGCGGCCACGCTCATCCGGGCCAAACGCGACGGGCATCGCCTGTCCGGCACCGACATCAGCTGGCTGTTCGAGGCCTACGCGCGGGGTGAGGTCGCCGACGAGCAGATGTCCGCGCTGCTGATGGCGATCTACTTCCGGGGGCTTGACCAGGCCGAGCTCAGGGCGTGGACCGCGGCGATGATCGCCTCAGGCGACCGCCTGGATCTGTCCGCCATCCAAAAGCCGACCGTGGACAAGCACTCCACCGGCGGGGTGGGGGACAAGGTCAGCTTGATCCTGGCCCCCCTGGTCGCGAGCTGCGGCGCCGCCGTCCCGCAGCTATCCGGACGCGGGCTCGGCCACACCGGCGGCACCCTGGATAAGCTCGAGTCGATTCCGGGCTTCCGGACCAGGCTGACTCCGGCGGACATGCTCGCCGTTCTGGCCAGCGCCGGATGCGTCATCTGCGCCGCCGGCCCGGGCCTGGCGCCCGCCGACCGCAGGCTCTACGCGCTGCGCGACGTCACCGGGACGGTCGAGTCCATCCCGCTCATCGCCAGCTCCATCATGTCCAAGAAGATCGCCGAGGGGACGAGCGCGCTCGTGCTCGACGTCAAGGTCGGCACGGGCGCGTTCATGACCAGCCGCGACCAGGCGCGCGAGCTCGCGCAGACCATGGTTGCCCTCGGCGAGGAAGATCAGGTGCGCACCGCCGCCCTGCTGACGCGGATGGATACCCCGCTGGGGCACGCCGTCGGCAACGCCGTGGAGGTGGCGGAGTCGGTTCAGGCGCTGGCGGGCCACGGCCCGCCCGACCTGATGGAGGTCACCCTGGCCCTGGCCGGCCAGATGCTGGCCCTGGCCGGCCTGGACGCCGACCCCGCCGCCGCCATCGCGGACGGCCGCGCCCTGGCCGCGTACCGGGCTATGGTCCGCGCGCAAGGCGGCGATCCGGACGCCGCGTTGCCGCGGGCGGCGCACATGCGGCTGGTGCCGGCGCCCGCATCCGGCTGGCTGACCCGCCTGGACGCCCTCGGCGTCGGCGTCGCGGCCTGGCGGCTCGGGGCAGGCCGGGCCCGCAAGGAAGACGAGGTCAGCGCGGCCGCGGGGATCATCTGCCTGGCCAAGCCGGGGGACCGGGTACAGGCCGGCCAGCCGCTGCTCGAACTCCGCGCCGATGATCAGGAGCGTTTCCGGTCCGCCCTGGCCGCGCTGGACGGAGCCATCGCGGTCAGCGAGCAGGGCCCCCCGCCGCCCGTTTCCCCGGTCCTCGAATACATCTCACCCGCGTCGCGAACGGAATAAGCCCAGCGTCGCGAACGGAATAAGCACTGGGTAGCACAATGGTGGGATGCTGACACTCGACCAGATCCAGGCGGTCCCGAAGGTCCTGCTGCATGATCACCTCGATGGCGGCCTGCGCCCGCAGACCGTCCTTGAGCTGGCCCGCGAGACGGGCTATCACGATTTGCCCGGTGAGGACACCGAAGAGCTGACCAAACGGCTGACCGAAGGCGCGCACCGCGGGCATCTCGAGATTTACCTGGACGCGTTCCGGCACACGGTCGCGGTCATGCAGACCGCCGACGCGCTGCGGCGGGTGGCCGCGGAGTGTGCCGAGGACCTGGCCGCCGACGGGGTGGTCTACGCCGAGGTCCGGTTCGCGCCCGAGCTGCACACCGAGCGCGGGCTGAGCCTGGACGAAGTGGTCCAGGCGGTCCTCGAGGGTTTTCGTGACGGCAGCGCCAGCCAGGCCGCCAAGGGCCGGAACATCAGGGTATATGCCCTGCTCACGGCGATGCGGACGGCGGCCAGGTCGCTGGAGATAGCCGAGCTCGCGGTCCGCCACCGGGACGAGGGCGTGGTCGGGTTCGACATCGCGGGCGCCGAGGCGGGCTGGCCGCCGAGCCGGCACCTGGACGCGTTTCAGTACATCAAGCGCGAGGACTTCCACATCACGATCCACGCGGGGGAGGCGTTCGGGCTGCCATCGATCTGGGAGGCGGTGCAGTGGTGCGGCACCGAGCGGCTCGGTCACGGCGTCCGCATCGCGGACGACATCCAGATCGGCGCCCAGGGCCATGTCCGGCTGGGGCGCCTGGCGGCCTATATCCGCGACCGCCGGATTGCACTGGAGATGTGCCCGACCTCGAACGTCCAGACCGGTGCGGCGCCCTCGATCGAGCGGCACCCGCTCCGGTTGCTGCGCCAGCTGTCCTGCCGGGTGACGGTGAACA
>Ga0182030_10021249_pt1 | contig 12169 bp, 11 predicted proteins | sample 812S3MmetaG_FD_121299 | JGI IMG/M metagenome (GOLD analysis project Ga0182030, IMG submission 121299) | Permafrost microbial communities from Stordalen Mire, Sweden - 812S3M metaG (Illumina Assembly) | ecosystem: Environmental > Terrestrial > Soil > Wetlands > Permafrost | place: Sweden...
GAAACAACGCGGCGGCGCGAGATTGACCGCAACCGTATGCTTGAAGTCGCGGCCATCGAGGCGCGCGAGGCGACCGAGGCGAGCCGCATCGGGCAGGAGGAGCGTGTGCGCGCGCTGGAGATCGGGCGCGTGCGCGCGGTCGAGGAGGCCGACATCGCCTCGCGCGAGGCCATCGAGAGGGCGCGCATCGCGCAGGAACTTGAGATCGCCGTGGCGCGCATCCGTTCCGATCAAACAACCAAGGCGCAGGACATTGAGCGCGGCCGCGCGCTAGAGGAAGCCGAGATCGCCGCGCGGCGGGCGACGCGGACGGCGCGCATCGCGCAGGAGAAAGCGACGGCCGCCGAATCGATCTCCGCCGAGAGTGAGACGCGGCGGTTGGAGATCGCGCGCAACGAAGCCATCGAGGCGGCGCAGATCGCGATGCAGGAGGCGATTGACGGCGCGCGCATTGCGCACGAACGCAGGATTGAGGCCGATCGCATCGCCAAGGACGAGACGCTGCGGGCGTTGGAGATCGCGCGAACTGAGAAGATCGAGACGGCCGATATCGCCGCGCGCGAGAGCGTCGAGAAGGCGCGCATCCTGCAGGATCGTGCGGTGCAGAGCGAGCGCATCGCTCGTGACGAGGAGGTGCGCACGCGGGAGATCGAACGCGGGCGCGTCAATGAAGCGGCTGAGATCGCGGCGCGCGAGGCCATCGAGGGCGCGCGAATCGCGCAGGAGAAAGCAGTCGCGGCCGAGCGCATCCGCGCCGAGCAGGCAACCAAGGCGCTCGACATCGAACGCGAGAAGGTTGTCGAGAGCGCCGAGTTGCAGCGGCGCGACGAGATCGAGCGCCAGCGCGTCAGCGTCGACCTCGCGCTTGAGCAGGAGCGCATCGCCTCGTCGAAGACGCGAGAGCTGCTCAACATCGAACAGAAGCGCGCGATCGAGGCGGCCGAGGAGGAGCGCGTGATCGCGCTCGCCGCCAAGCGGGCGCAGCGCGCCGACGCCGACCGCGTCGTCAAGCAGGCTCAGATAATGGCGCAGAAGGAGATCGAGACGGCCGACGTCGCGCGCGAGCAGGCGCTCGAGGCGGCGCGGTTGGAGCGCCGCCGCGCGCTGGAGCAACTGGAGGTGGCGCGCTCGCAGGCGTTGCAGGAGGCGGAGATCGCCAGCAACGAAGAGATCGAACGCGCGCGCATCGCCTCCAACCGCGGCCTCGACGAGGCGCGCGTCGGGCGCGAGCGCGAGTTGCGCAAGTTGGAGGTTGCGCGCGAACGCGATGTCGAGACGGCGATGATGGACAAGGCGATTGCTCTGTATCAGAAGTCGCTGGAGGAGTCTGCGGCGCAGGTCGCGGCAGAGAACGCGAGGGAGCGCGCGACCGAGGCCGCCGAGCGCGTCATCACCGCGCGCGAGTCGGAAGTCGCCAAGCGGCGCAGCACCGTGGAAGTGATGATCGCCGAGAAGGAGGCGCAGGAGACGCGCATCGCCGCGGACGCCGAGCGCGTCCGCGCCGCCGTGGAGGCCGAGGCGCAGCGTCTGCTCAACGAGGCGGAGAACGTGCTAAGCGACGAAGCCCGCGTCTCGCTGTTCCGCCGCAAGCTGCTCGACCGCGTCGAGGGTATCGTGCGCGAGAGCGTCAAGCCGATGGAGAAGATCGAGGGGATCCGCATCATGTCGTTCGACGGCCTCAACGGCGCGTCGAACGGCGGCCGCAGCGCCACCGATGAGGTCATCGATTCGGCTTTGCGTTATCGCGTGCAGGCGCCGTTGATTGATTCGATTCTCTCGGACATCGGCGTCGAGGGCGGCAGCCTCGCCAAGATGGGCGGCCTCATCCGCGAGGCGCGCGACATGGCGGGAATCCGCAAGGATACGGCGGCGAAGCCCGAGCCGAAGCCTGACGGCGCCGCAGCGAAGAAGGATTGATCGGCGATGGCCCGCGTCTATGTCTCCACTGTCGTCAATGGGCGCAACGACCGCGTCTGGGCGCGCGTTCGCGACTTCAACGGACTGCCGAACTGGCACCCGGCTATCGCCGAGAGCCGCATCGAAGGCGGCGAGCCGTCAGATAAGATCGGCTGCGTGCGCGACTTCCGGCTGCGCAACGGCGACCGCATCCGCGAGAAGTTGCTGGGCCTGTCGGACTACGACATGGTCTGCACCTATTCGATCCTGGAGTCGCCGATGGGGGTCGAAAACTACGTCGCGACCTTGCGGCTGACGCCGGTGACGGACGGCGACAAGACGTTTGCGGAATGGTCGGCGGAGTTCGATTGTGCGCCGGAGCGCGAGGCGGAGCTGGTCAACAACATTGGCGGCGGGGTGTTTCAGGGCGGTTTCGACGCGTTGAAGCGCGCGTTCGGAGGATGAGCCTTGCCGCACATCGTCAAGAGCACGATCCTCGATGCGCCGACCGCGCGCGTATGGGGCGTGCTGCGCGATTTCAACGGCCACGACCGCTGGCATCCCGCCGTCGCAGCGAGCCAGATCGAGCGGGCGCAGGCGTCGGACAAGATCGGCTGCGTACGGCGGTTCAAGCTGAAGGACGGCTCCGAGTTGCGCGAGCAGTTGCTGGCGCTGTCGGATTTCGATCAGACCTTCAGCTATTGCCTGCTGGACACGCCCATCCCGATGTTCAATTATGTCGCGCATGTGCGGCTGTTGCCCGTTACCGACGGCGATCGCACCTTCTGGCATTGGGAGTCGCGCTTCACCACGCGGCCCGGCGACGCCAAGCGCATATCCCGGATGGTGGCTGAAGACATCTACCAGGGCGGATTCGACGCGATCCGCCGTCATTTGCAGGAGGCCGCGTGATGCCGTTAACGTTGAAGGCTTGCGCGACCGTGGCGGAGGCGGCGGCGGCGATGACAGGCGAACGCGGCGCGCGCTATCTCGGCGGCGGAACGCTGGTGATGCGCGACGTCAACGAGGGTGATCTGTCGTTCTCGACGCTGGTGCGCACCGGCGACCGTGCGCTGACTCGGTTGGAGACGTCGGGTCAGCGCATCCTGATCGGGGCCGGCTTCACTTATGCGGCGATCCTGGCCGAGCGCGAGCTTTCGTTCCTGCATCCAGTCGCGCGCTCGATTGGCGGGCCGGCGATCCGTAACATGGGCACCATCGGCGGCAATCTGTTTGCTCCGTCGCCGTTTGGCGATTTCGCCACCGCTCTACTCGCGCTCGACGCCACGGTGCAAGTGCAGGGCGGCTATTCGCCGCGCGAGATTGCGATCGAGGAGTTCCTCGCCTCGCGCGAGAGAAACCAGTCCGCGTTGGTATTGGCGGTGTCGCTGGCGCGGCCCGCGAGTCCGGAGGCGTTCCGTTATCTGAAGGCGGCGCGGGTGAAGCCGAAGGGCGGGGCCGTGCTCACCATCGCCGCGCATGTTCCGCTGAGCGGTGGGCGCGTCAGCGGTGCGCGCATCGCCTTCGGTGCGATGGGCGCGACCCCGTTGCGGGCGAAGAGCGCGGAGCGGGCGTTGGAGGGCCGGCCGATCGACGCGCCAAGTATAGCCGCGGCGGCGGCGGCGGCGCTCGAAGGCCTGTCGCCGGTTGACGACGCGCTGGCGAGCGCGTGGTATCGGCGCGAGGTCGCGGGCGTGCATCTGCGGCGATTGCTCGGCGGCGGGAGCTGACAATGATGATCCCTTTGCAGTTTCGTCACAACGGTCGCGACGTGGCGTTGTTTGTCGGCGGCGGCGCCAATCTGCTCACCGTGCTGCGCGATCAGTTGAGCGACTTCACGCCCAAGTTCGGTTGCGGCCAGGGCGGCTGCGGCGCCTGCACGGTGCTGATCGACGGCGAAGCGCATCTCTCCTGCCTGACGCTGGCCGCCGGCGTTCAGGGCCGCTCGGTCGAGACCTTAGACGGCCTGAAGGACGGGCCGCGTCTGCATCCGCTGCAGCAGGCGTTCATGGATCATTTCGCCGCCCAGTGCGGCTATTGCACGCCGGGCATGTTGATGGCCGCCAAGGCCCTGCTCGACAGGAATCCGACGCCGACCCGTGTCGAGGTGGTCGAAGCCATCTCCGGCAACATCTGCCGCTGCACCGGCTATGAAGCCATTATCGAGGCCGTGCTCGACGCGGCGCAACGGCCGCGCGCGCGCGCCTGAGGAGTTCGCCATGCTGGAGCTGCGCAGGGAATATTTCGCCGACGAGCGTGACGACAATCTCAAAGAGATTGGCAAAGGCACGCAGCGCCAGGACATGCTCGGACATGTCACCGGCGCCTCGACTTATTTCAACGACCACAAACTGCAGGGCATGCTTCATTTGAAGGTGCTGCGCAGTCCGCACTCGCACGCGCGCATCCGGCGCATCGATCTCAGCGAGGCCGAGCGTTCGCCCGGCGTCAGGCGCATCATTCGCGGCCAGGACGTGCCGCGCAATCTCAACACGCTGCTGTCGCTGATCAATTTCGGGATCGACGACGAGCCGACGCTGGCGGTCGACAAGGTGCGCTACAAGGGCGAGCCCATCGTCGCGGTGGTCGCCGACAGCCACCGCGAGGCGTTCGAGGCGATCGCGAAGATTCGCGTCGATTACGAGCCGCTGCCGACCGTGTTCGACGTCGAGGAGGCGCTGAAAGCCGGCGCGCCGGTCGTCAACGAAACCTACCCAAAGAACACGTTCACCTATCACGAGCGTTACGACCATCAGAGGCTGCGGTTCGGCGACGTCGAGCGCGGCTTCGCCGAGGCCTATCATGTGATCGAGCACCGCTATCAGATGTCGCCCATCGAGCATGCGCCGACGGAGACCAACGGCTCCATCGCGGCGCCGGACACCAATGGCCGTTATGTCGTCTATACCTCGACGCAGGCGTTGTTCTTCTCGCTCGACACCTGCGCGAAGATTCTCGACGTGCCGTCAAATACGCTGCACTTTATTGGCGGCACTGTCGGCGGCGGCTTCGGCGGCAAGGTCGACACGCTGACGGAGCCGCTGGCGATCCTCGGCGCGATGCTGACGGGCAAGCCGGTGCGCTATGTGTTCGGCCGCGAGGAGGAGATGCAATACGGGCCGCCGCGCGGCGCCGAGCGCATCTATTTAAAGGACGGCGTCAGGCGCGACGGCCGCATCGTCGCGCGCAAGGTGCGCGCCTATTTCGACTCCGGCGCCTATACGCGCCTGTCCAGCTACGCCGTCGTCAAATGCGCGGCGCATATCCCGGGGCCTTACACGATCCCGAACGTCTACGCCGATGTCTATTGCGTGTTCACCAACCGAACGCCGGCCACCGCGATGCGCGGCTTCGGCGTGACGGCGATGGACTTCGCCATCGAATGTCAGATGGACCGGCTCGCCGAGTTGGTTGGCATGGACCCGATGGAGTTCCGCATCCTCAACGCCTATCGCGACGGCGATATGAAGGCGCACCGGCGCGAGGCGAAGAACACGGCGCTGGTTGAATGCGTGCAGGTCGCGGCGGAAAAGGCGAAATGGCCGATCCGCGACGAGTTCCGGCGCATGTCTTCGCGCCAGGGCGGGGCGTCGCCGGCGCCGCGGCGCGAGGCGCAGCCGCCCGCGCCGCGTCCGCCCGTGTACGAGGCGCCGCCTCCGCCCCCGCCGGCGGCGCCCGAGCCCGCTCATGGCGCCGCGCGGTTCTCGTCGGTGTTTGGCGCGAGGAGGCGTTGAGATGAGCAAACATCGCGGGCGCGGGATGGCCTCGATCAACTATCCCATCGGCATGAACCTCGGCGGCGATCCCAGCCAAGCCCTCGTCCATTCCAATCCGACGGGTAAGTTCACGGTCTCGCTCTCCTCCATCGATCTCGGCCAGGGCATGAAATCGGTGACGCGGCAGATCTGCGCCGAAGCGCTCGGCGTGCCGGTCGAGGACGTCTATGTCGACACCGCCGACTCCGACACCGGGCCGCATTGCATGGGCTCGTTCGCGTCGCGCGGCACCCACCGCGTTGGCAATGCGGTGGCGGCGGCGGCGCGCGAAGCTCGCGGCGTGATGATGGAGGCGGCGGCCGAGGAGCTGGAGGTCAACGCCGCCGATCTCGAAACCGACGGTCGCGGCAACATTCATGTCAAGGGTGCGCCGCATCGCTCGATCACGACCAAAGAGGTCGCGATGGCGGCGCAGTTCAAACAGGGCAAGACCATCGCCGGGCGCGGCATCTTCCTGGTGCCGCTCTCAGCGGTTGATCCCGAAACCGGCGAGATGTCGCCAGCGACCTGCTACGCGCACGCTTGTCTGGTCGCCGAGGTCGAGGTCGACGACGAGACCGGCGAGGTGACGATGATCCGCATGGACAGCGCCTATGAGCTCGGCCGCGCGCTCAACCCGAGGTTGGTTGAACAACAGTTGGTTGGCGGCGCGTGGATGGGCGTCAGTCATGCCCTCTATGAGACGACGGAGCCCTATTATCCCAACGCCAAACAGGGCCCGCGCGATTTCGTCGAATATTTGATGCCGGGACCCGGCGACATCTGCCCGCACGACATCGCGGTGCTGGAGCGTCCAGCGCCGGACGGGCCCTACGGCGCCAAGGGCCCCGGCGAGATGTGCGCCAATCCCGTGCTGCCGGCGGTCGCCAACGCGATCTACAACGCAGTCGGCGTTCGCGTCGACGACCTGCCGATCACGCCGGAGAAAGTGCTGCGCGGCCTGAAGGCGCAGGGCGGCGCGAAGCCGAAGGCTCGGCGCTGAACATGGCGCCGCGGGCCAACATCGCCGGCATCGACAGCCCCGAGGCGCTGGAGCGGGCGCTGCGTGGGGCGTATTACCTCGCCGATGAGGACGTCGCGACGGCGGTCTATCTCGCGCTCGCGCTCGGTAAGCCGCTGCTGCTCGAAGGCGCGCCGGGCGTCGGCAAGACCGAGTGCGCCAAGGCGGTCGCGGCCGTGCTGGCGCGTCGGTTGATCCGGCTGCAATGCTACGAGGGCATTGACGCCTCGGCGGCGTTGTACGAGTGGAATTACCCGCGCCAGATGCTGGCGATCCGGCAGGCGGGCGATCAATCGATTGACATCTACGGCGAGGCGTTCCTGATCGAGCGGCCGATGCTGGCGGCGCTGCGCGCGCCGGACTCCACGGTGCTGCTGATTGATGAGATCGACAGATCCGATCAGGAGTTCGAGGCCTTCCTGCTGGAGTTTCTGTCCGACTTCCAGATCTCCATTCCCGAGCGCGGCACGCTGCGGGCGATGGAGCGGCCGGTGGTCGTGCTGACCTCCAACCGCACGCGCGATCTGCACGAGGCGTTGCGTCGCCGCTGCGTCTATCACTGGATCGATTACCCTTCGGCCGAGCGCGAGGCGCGCATTGTGATGATGCGGGCTTCAACTGTCGCGGAGGCGACGGCCAGGGCGGTGGTGGCGGCGGTCGGCAAGCTCAGGCGAGAGCCGCTGAGCAAGGTTCCCGGCATCGCCGAGTCGGTTGATTGGGCGGAGGCGGCGACGCTGCTCAACAAGGGGGGGACGCGCTGGCCGGAGGCGTTCCGGCGCTCGATCGGCGTCGCGTTGAAGGACGAGGAGGATCTGGCCTATGTGCGTCCGCGACTCGAAGCGATCCTCGCGGAGGCGGTCGCTTGAGCGAGCCGCTGGAGATCCCGCGCGCGGCGCGCGCCTTCGTCGATTTCGCGGCGCTGTTGCGCGCCAACGGTATTGCCGTCGCGCCGGAGCAGACGACGTCGTTTCTGGCCGCGATTGGGTTGCTCGGGCCGCGGTCGCTCGAGGACATCAGGCGAGCCGGCCTCGCGACGCTGGCGCCGTCGCCGGAGCGTCGCGCCGTCTACGATGCGCTGTTTCGGATTCACTTTCTCGGCGGCGACGCGCTGGAGGGGGCGAGGGAGTCGGATGAGACGCTTCGCGTTCAGGAAGAGAGCCGGGGTGAAGACGAGCCGCTATTCGCCGATGAGGTCAACGAATCCGGGCAGGCGGCGACCCGCGCAGAGGCGGTCGTCGAGCGACGCTTCAATCAAGCGGGAGGCGATGCGCTGCGGCGTCTGGCGCGCGAGGCGTCGCGTCGTTTGCCGCTGCGGCGCGGGCATCGGCGGATGCGGGCGCGGCGCGGGCCGTTCGCCGACCTGAAACGGACGCTGCGCGAAAGCGCGCGCAACGACGGCGAGTTGCTGCGGCTGAGCCGTCTCAAACGCCGGCCGAGGCCGCGCAAGTTGCTGGTGCTGATCGACGTCTCCGGCTCGATGAAAGAGCGCACTGACGAGAATCTGGCGCTGTCTCATGCGCTGACCCAGGCGGCGCCTTTGGTTGAGACCTTCACCTTCGGCACGCGCCTGACCCGCGTGACTCGCGCGCTGCGGTTGAAGCGGCGCGAGCAGGCTTTGCGGGCGGCGGGGGGAATCGTCAGCGACTGGGACGGCGGCACGCGCATCGGCGATGCGCTGCAGGCCTTTCTCGCCGTGCCGCGCTTCGCCGGCTATGCGCGCGGCGCGGCGGTCGTGGTGATCTCCGACGGGCTGGAGCGCGGCGACGTGGCGGCGATGCGCGACGCGGCGGCGAAGCTGTCGCGCCGGGCGTGGCGGTTCGACTGGTTGACGCCGCTGGCGACTTCGCGCGCGTTCACGCCGCAGACGGCCGGCCTTACCGCTATCCGGCCATTCGTCGATGAGATGACCGCCGGCGGATCGAGCGCGGCCATAGTCGCGCATATCCTGTCGCTGCGCGCGAGGAGGACGGCGTGAACGATATCGTCGATGCGCATCATCATATCTGGCGGCAGACCGATCTGCCGTGGTTGGTCGGACCGATGCAGCCGCGCATCTTCGGGCCCTACGAACCGATCCGGCGCGACTATCCGATCGGCGAATATCTCGCCGATATCGCTGGAAGCGGCGTCGTCCAGTCCGTCTATGTGCAGACCAACTGGGCGCGCGAAGACTTCGAGCGCGAGGTGGAGTGGGTCAGCCGCACTCATGCTGAAGCGGGCTGGCCGCACGCCATCGTCGCCTACGCCGATTTGAGTCTCGACGACGCGCGCCCGCAACTCGACCGGCTCGCCAGATATCCGCTGGTGCGCGGCGTGCGCATGCAATTGCATTGGCACGAAAACGCCATGTATCGCTTCGCCGCGCGGCCCGATCTCTGCGACGATCCCGTCATCCAGCGCAACGTCGCGCGGCTCGCGGATTATGGTTGGGCTTTCGACCTGCAGGTGTTCGCCGGACAGATGGCGAGCGCGGCGCGGCTTGCGCAGAGTTGCCCGGACGTGACCTTGGTTCTTCAGCATGCCGGCATGTTGGAGGATCTTTCGGCGGAAGGTGTGGCGTCGTGGCGCGAAGGCATGAGGAGGCTCGCGGCGCAGCCGAATATCGTCGCCAAGCTCTCCGGCCTCGGGACGTTCATTCATCGCAACGACGAGCGCCACATCGGCGCGGTGGTCGCCGAGACGGTTCAACTGTTCGGCGCAGAGCGTTGTCTGTTCGGCTCCAACTTTCCGATCGAGAAGCTGTGGACGAGCTATGCGGAGCTGGTCGACGCCTACCGCAAGGCTGTCGCGCCGGATCAAGCCGAGGCGATCTTTGCGGCGACGGCGCGGCGCGTCTATCGGTTGTAGGCGGGCTCGTGGGTTTCAAAGACAAGGGGAGGACATATGGCGCTGGAGATCAAGATTCTCGACTACGGCGACATCGAGTTGGAGTCGAGCTTTCTCGTGCTCGGCCGCGACTGCGGACGGACGCGGCGCGTGCTGACGCTGGGTTTTCTCATTGTCGGCGGACCCTGGCCGGTTGTCGTCGACACCGGCTATCGCTCCAACCAGATCATGGAGACCCTGGGGATGCGGGGCCTTCAGTACCACGAGAACATGATCGAGAACACGCTGAAGCGCCACGGCCTGCGCATGGGCGACGTGCGCTATGTGCTGCACACGCATCTGCACATCGATCACGCCGGGAAGGACGATCTGTTCCCGATGAATACGACCGTCGGCGTCAACCGGCGCGAGCTGGAATATTCCGTGTCGGGCCTCATGCATCCGCAATATCCCGCGCCGGACATCAAACATCTGATCGACCGTTTGCACACCAAGAGCGCCCTGCGCTTCTTCGATCTGGAGCTCACCGGGCCGGTCGAGCTGTTTCCGGGCGTGTATCTGGAGGCGGCGAATGCGCACACGGAAGGGTCGATGAACGTGCATGTGCACACCGCCGACGGGATCGCGACCATCTGCGGCGACGTGATCTACGACTTCAACGATCAGATCGTCACGCCGTTCAACGAAATCCAGGATTGCGAACCGCGCACCACCGGCAATCACGGCGGCTCCAAGCGGGCGGAGAAGGCGGCGATCAAGAAGCTGTTGAGCCAGTCACGCTATCTGCTGCCGGTTCACGACAGACCGGCCAAGATCGAGGGCGGTCAGGTCGTCGGTCGGCTGCACGATTCCGTGCCGGGGCCGATCGTGCAATCGCTGCCGAAGCGCAATTGGTTCCCCGCCTGACTGGAGACAAAGACATGACCCACACGGCCTTGCGCTCCGAGTTCGAGCAGCTTGTCGATGTCTACGCGCCGGTTGGGCAGATCGGCACGGGTTTCACCTTCACCGAGGGGCCGATCTGGCATCCGGTCGAGCATCATCTGTTGTTCTCGGATATGCCGGCCGACGTGCGGCGTCGCTGGGACGAGCGCGGCGGCGTCAAGGAGGTGAAGCGGCCGGCGAACAAATGCAACGGCATGACCTACGACGCCGACCTCAACCTGATCGTGTGCGAGCATGCGACATCGACGCTGGTTCGCGAGCGGCCGGACGGGCGCCACGAAATCCTGGCGTCGCATTTCGACGGGCAGGAGCTGAACAGTCCCAACGACGTTTGTGTGCATTCGAGCGGCGCGATCTATTTCAGCGATCCCTGGTATGGGCGCATGCCGGTCTTTGGCGTCGAGCGGCCGCGCCAGCTCGGCTTCCAGGGCGTCTACCGCGTGGCGCCGGGCGGCGGGCCGCCGAAGCTGTTGGTTGACCGCTATCTGTTCGACCAGCCGAACGGGCTCTGTTTCAGCCCCGACGAGCGGCGGCTCTATGTCAACGACACCGTGCAGGCGCTGATCCGCGTGTTCGACGTCGAGAGCGACGGGTCGCTGTCCAGCGCGCGGCTGTTTGCTACCGGAATCAAGTCGGAGCTGGAGCGCGGCGTTCCCGACGGCATGAAATGCGACGCGCTCGGCAATGTCTGGTGCACAGGGCCGGGCGGCGTGTGGGTGTACTCGCCCGGCGGCGATCTCATCGGCAAGGTTCGCATCCCGGAGCAGACGGCGAATCTTAGTTGGGGCGGGGCGGACTTTCGTACGCTGTTCGTGACGGCGACGCATTCGGTCTACACGGTTCCAACCAAGGTCGGGCCGCGCAACGAGCCCTATATGAGGAGCGCGGGCGGCGCGCGACCTTCCGCGGGCGAAGCGGCGCGCGGCGGCGTCGAGGCGAAGCCGGCGACGATGACGGCGGCGGATCTGACGCTCGACCCGAGCCGCTGCGCGCTGCTGATCCAGGACTTGCAGAACGATGTCATCATGGAGGGCGGCGCCTTCGCTGAATCGGGCGCGCCGGCGCACGCGAGGGAACAGCGCGTGGTGGAGAACGTGCGGCGTCTGGCGGACGCGGCGCGCGCGCGCGGCGTCGTCGTCGTCCATGTCTGGTTCGTCGTCGAGCCGGGCGCGCCGGGGGTCACGCTCAACGCGCCGTTGTTCGAGGGTCTGGTTGATTCGAAGGCGATGGTGCGGGGGGGGTGGGGTGCGGCGCCGGTCGCCGGGCTGGAGCCGCGGGCGGGAGATTTCGTCGTCGAGAAGATGCGCATGAGCGCCTGGGAGGGCACGCGGCTGGAGACGATCCTGAAGGCGACCGGCCGCGACGTGCTGATCAACACCGGCGCGTGGACCAACATGTCGGTCGAGCACACGGCGCGCACGGGCGCCGACAAAGGCTATTTCATCGTTACGCCGGAGGATTGCTGCTCGACGATGTCGGCCGAGTGGCACAGCGCGTCGATCAACTATGCGATGCAGAACGTGGCGGTTGTGAGCAACGCGGAGTCGGTGATAAGGGCGCTGGGGTAGGGTGGGGCGCCCGGTCATGACGGAGAGGGCGCCGCTTGCCAATGATTGTTTGAGGGGGACATGCCGAAGCTCCTGCACATCGCCTGCTCGCCGCGCGCCGGCTCGACGTCGGGCGCCGCGGCGCGCGAGTTCATCGAGCTTTTTCGCGCGCGGCGGCC
>Ga0182030_10021250_pt1 | contig 12169 bp, 14 predicted proteins | sample 812S3MmetaG_FD_121299 | JGI IMG/M metagenome (GOLD analysis project Ga0182030, IMG submission 121299) | Permafrost microbial communities from Stordalen Mire, Sweden - 812S3M metaG (Illumina Assembly) | ecosystem: Environmental > Terrestrial > Soil > Wetlands > Permafrost | place: Sweden...
AAGGCGATAAACACGCTCAGCCCTCCGAACGGCGTCGCCGCCCGCGGCGTCTGACGCAAAACTACTTTCTTTTCTCCCCAAAGCGCGGTAATTTCTCGTTGCACTGTTCTGTTCCTCATCAGATTTTGTCTAACCAACTTCAATCTAACGGATTAGAACGGAACTGTGCTCCCTAATTTCGGAATTCGAGGAAAAGCAACTTCAGAACCCAGCGGCCTTGTTGGCGGTGCAGGAAAAGTATGCTTTGGGGGTTGGTGAACTCAGCACCATTCTCCTGGGGAAGGAAATCCAGGCGAATGCCCTGCTGCTGGATGATTACCATGCCCGCAAACTGGCAAGGGCGGAAGGCTTCCAAGTTCGCGGCAGCGTGGGTTTGCTCGAAACGATTTACCTGAGAGGCCACTTAACCGACCTTCGTGCCGCTTTTCGGCAGCTCCTGACGCACAGTTATATCGACCAGCGGCTGTTAGACCTCCGGCTACGAGCTTGGGGGCTTCCTCCGCTCTAAGCAAGCGCAAAGCGGGCCTGCCTCATGGGTATACGCCCCTCGCACCCGCCGATTTAGTGATTTTCAAAATGGCCCGATGACCCAATAACCTCATTCCATCAACATCCCGCCGTTCACTTCCACCGTCTCGCCCAGGATGTAGCGCGCGGCGGGGGAGGCCAGAAACAGGATGACGTCGGCGATTTCCTCCGACGTTCCGGGGCGGCCCTGGGGAATAGTCGCCACCATTTTCGCCATCAGCTCGGGGGGGCTGAAACGTTCGTGATACGGAGTCGCGATCACGCCCGGCGCGATTCCATTGACGCGAATTCCATGCGCGGCAAGTTCCTTGGCCAAACCTTTGGTGTAAGTCAGCACGCCGGCCTTGGCCGCGGCATAAGCTGCGGCGCCCATGCCTCCGCCGTTCCGGGCGGCGATGGACGTGACGTTGATGATGCAACCGCTTTTGCGCGCCGCCATCTCTTCCCACACGGCTTGGGTGCAGAGGAAGACGCTCTTCAAGTTCAAGTCCATGACCTGATCCCAATACTCCTCGGTCATGTCGGCCAGAGTGCGCCGGGCGATCAAGTCGCCGGCGTTGTTCACCAGGATGTCAATGCGCCCCCATTTTTGGCGTACCGCGGCCACGAGAGCATGAACCTCCTGCCGGCGCGTAACGTCGGCGCGAATCGCCAAAGCTTCGCCGCCTGCTTTACGGATGGCTTCCACCGCCTGCTCCGCGCCTTTTTGATTCTTGAGATAGTTCACACCCACGCGGGCGCCTGCGCGCGCCATGGCTTCCGCCGTCGCCCGGCCAATGCCGCTTGACGCTCCGGTAATCAACGCTACTTGCCCATTCAGTATCATTTCAACCTCCCTTTAGATCAATGATGCGTGCCAGTCAGTTTCCAAGTTATGGAGCTCGATAAAACTGAAAGCAGCATGGTAACCCATCCGGCATTGTGCGCCAACTACCATTGCGCACGCGGCCGGGTTCCGTCAAGGTCACGGCTGCCGCATGCCACTATGGCCATGAACGCATCAGCCGCGAAGAAACCCCTCACCCCCCGCCTTGCTGTCCCCCCTCTCCCCACGGGAGAGGGAGAGAAATCAAAATACCTGCCCTCTCCCGGGGAAGATAATACCCCACGGAGGAGGGCAGGTGAGGGGTCCCTTTCAACCCCATTGGACTTTGACGGCGCCCTGGCGCACTCCGCCCGGATTTCTCACTAGGGTTTTGGAAGGGCGGGGCTTTACAGGCTGCGGAGAAACTCGAGGCGCTGTCATTCTCAACGCCTTCCCTTTATCCCCTTGTCAGCACCACCCCGGCGCTCGGCGCGCCACCCCTCCTCATCTGAGGAGGGGTGGCGCCTTGGGCGCCGGGGTGGTTATCCCCGGTGGGACGTTTTTCCGCAGCCTCTTTGGCCACACCCTTCCGGCAGCGCACAACCGCGGTGAGAAGTCCATGCTGCCTGGATGCCCGGGCCTGTGGCCACATCACAGCGTTGGATGGAAGAGGCAGAACCACCTTGGGACAATCTCATGAGTCTTTCCCAATTTGGAACGCCCACGGGCCGCCGGGGCCCGGCCGAGAGCGTTGAGTGGCGCTCATCCACATCGCGGAACCCCAGCAAAGATAATGGTTTCTCTTCCTTTCTCTAATCCTTAGGGGCTTCTGGGGCGTTTCCCTTCCTTGTGGGCCGCGACGTGCTTTTTCTGGAGTTGCACATATGGCTAACATCACCCAATTAGGATGGAAAAAAAGCAAGCCCGGGTCCTGGCGTGCACTGTTCTTGCCGTGGGGATTGGCGTTGTTTACCGCCGTGGCCAGCCCCGGGTGCAAGAGAGCTTCGAGCGACCCTGGCAAAAACTCGCATACCCCACAGGTCAAGGGCGTCTTGCATGTGGACCCTTTTGTGGTGAACTTGGCGGACCCCGAGGAGAACCGCTTCCTCCGTGTCGGAATTGATTTGGGGTTGGAAAACCCGTTTCCCGCCAAGGAGAGTAAGGAAGTAGAAGTCCCCACCCCGCGCATCCGGGATTCCATTCTGGCTGTGCTGTCAACCTGGCACTCTGACGCGCTGCTTGCCCCCGAGGGTAAGCAAAAACTCAAGGATGAACTCGTACACGCGCTGCGGGAGCGGGTTCCCGAGTTGGGAGTGAAAGAAGTCTATTTCACCGATTTCCTGGTGCAACGCTGAGTCATGGGAAATGAGGCCAAAACCCGCGTGGTGGAACCAGTTCCCTCACCCCGGGAAATCTGGCCGGAGGCACTGGAATTGCCCTGCCAACTGTCCGTCGCCTTAGAAGTTCCTCATTTCACCATTCGTGACCTGCTTTCTCTCGGCGTCAACTCGCTGGTGGATACGCAACGCCGCGAAGGAGCGCATGTGCCGGTACTGGTGAACGGCGTCATGGTGGCGTGGGCAGAATTTGATGTGATTGACGGCCGGTTAGCGGTCCGGATGACGGAAATGGTTTGACCCAGTAATCGGGCTTGACCGGGAGGAAGGAACAAAAGTTATGGAAGTTAATGCCGCAAGCCAAACAACATCCCCGCCGGGGGCGGCCTGGGAGGTCGCCCTTAAAAACATATGGCAATGGGCCCGGCGCGCCATAAAGGCCCGCAAGGTCCGTCGCCTTCGTGTGTGCGAGACGTTATCGCTTGGCGAGCGGCGTTTTTTGGCGGTCATTGAATTCGACCGCCAGGAATTCTTGGTGGGAGGTAGCGGAAGTTCTCTCGTGCTCCTGGCACGGCTGCACGAGGGGATGGTGATTTCCGAACCTTCCCTGCCGCGGGAGTCGCGCCTCTTGGAGGGCCGGTGACTTTATCGATGAAGCAATCTTGGCCTCGGCGTTTGGTGAGGTGGTTGGCCATGGGAATTGCCGCCGTGGTGTTTCCCGCGGGGGTATGTGCCGCGCCGCCGGCCGCGCAGAACGTCCTGACGATTCCGGGGCTGACGCAGGGAAGTTCGTCGGTGCCCTGGAACATTGTCATCATGCTCACCATCCTGACCCTGCTGCCCGCCCTGCTTCTCGCCATGACGCCGTTCGTAAGGATACTTGTCGTCTTCCACTTTCTGCGGCAGGCGCTGGGAACACAAGGCACGCCGACCAATCAAACTCTTATCGGGCTGGCCGTCTTTTTGACCTACTTCATTATGCAACCCGTCGGCGCGGATGTTTATCAAGTTGCCGTCGTTCCTCTCCAAAACAATCAGATCACGGCCATCGTAGCGCTGGAGCGGGGCTCGGAACCATTGCGGCGCTTCATGCTGAAATACACGCGGCAGAAGGATTTGGCGCTGTTTGTGGAGTTGGCCAAGGAACCTCGCCCGCATCGTCCGGAAGACCTTTCCATGCGGGTGGTTATTCCCGCCTACATCCTTTCGGAATTGAAAACAGGGTTTCAAATCGGGACGGTTTTGTTCTTCCCCTTTTTAGTGATCGATCTGGTGGTGGCGTCAATCACCACTTCGGTGGGAATGATGCAATTGCCTCCTGTGGTGATTTCCACTCCGCTGAAGCTTTTGCTTTTCGTCATGGTGGACGGCTGGAATCTGGTCATCGGTTCCCTGATGAAAAGCTTCTATTGAGGCTGTGCTATGACCCCGGAACTCGTTGTGCAGTTGGCTCGCGAAACTCTCCTGACCGCCCTGTTGCTGGCTACGCCCATTCTGGCGGTTGCTACCGTGGTGAGCCTGCTGATCAACATTGCCCAAGTGATGACCTCCATTCAGGAGCATACGGTGGCCACCGTTCCGAGAATTGCGGTCGTGGCCCTTACCACCTTCGTCATGTTGCCGTGGATGTTGCGAAAATTGATGGGCTTTACCGTGCAGATGCTTGGCGACTTCCATCATTTTCTAGGGTAAGGCACGAGGAGTGAATAGTGGGTACGGGACTGGAAACGTTGGTCGGGCGCGTCCTGATAGTAGGCGCGCGGGTGAGCGCGCTGATGGTGTTTGCGCCCTTTTTGGCGAGCGCGACGATTTCTCCCCGCATCAAGGCCGGCTTCAGCGTGGCGCTTACGGCGCTGCTTTACCCCGTCGTGGCGCCCGGCTTACCCCACTTCTCCGGGGCCAGAGAGTGGCAGGCCGCCGGCGGTGAGTTGGTAGTGGGTCTGATTATGGGGATCACGCTTCAATTCGTTTTTGAGGGAGTGGAGCTGGCAGGGCAGATCGTGGGTTTCCAGGTTGGGCATTCGCTGGCGAACCTGATCAACCCTCAGTCCGATGCGGAAACGCCGATCCTCGCCAATTTCTACCAAATGGTGGCGCTGCTGATCTTTCTCCAGTTGGACGTTCATCATTGGATGCTGCGGGGGCTGGTTAAAAGCTTCCAGTATTGTCCGCCAGGAATGGTGGTGGCGAACCCCTTGGTGGCGGAGCAGATCTGGCGAGCCGCCGGGGGCATGCTGGTCATGGCTGTGCAGGTTGCCATCCCTACCCTCCTGGCGACGATTCTCATCGATATCTCCCTGGGTTTTCTGGGGCGGGCTTCTCCCCAGCTCCCGGTGTTGTTTGTGGGGATCTCTGTCAAGACCGTCGTGGCGTTTCTGGTGGTGACGGGGACATTGCGGTATTGGCCGGGTTTGCTCGAAAGGTATTTTGGGGAAGCGCTGGCAACGAGTGAGCAACTGATGCATTTAGCGCGATAGGGAGCAGAACGAGTGGCGGACGAAGGGCGCACAGAGCAAGCAACTCCGAGGCGGCGGCAACGAGCGCGCAGCGAGGGCGATGTCCCGCGCAGCCGGGAGTTCCCCGCCGCGCTCGCGCTAATGGCTCTGGTGCTGATTCTGTGGTGGTACCCCCAGAACTGGAAGGATGATTGGCGCAATCTCCTGGAACGTAGTCTCGCCTCCGCCACCCACAGCGATATGGCGGCGGGCACGCCGGTGCTCAATTGGGCGGCGTGGAGAGTCTGTGTTTGGGCGGCGCCCGGCGTGGCGCTAGCTTGGCTGGTGGCCCTCGCCGGCAGTTTCGCCCTGGGAGGATTTGTGCTGGCCCCGGAGGCTCTCACCCCCAAACCGCAGCGGCTGAATCCTGCCAGCAATTTCGGGAAGCTGTTTTCGCTCAACGGGCTGCAAGGACTTTTGAAGTCATTGATTCCTTCTTCTTTTGTGGTCTACATCACCCTGGCGATGGTGGTTCGAGACTGGGGTCAGATTCTGCAAATGTGTCGAGTGGGAGTCCGATCATCAGTGGGTTGGATGCTGTCGCGGTTGTTTGAAATTTCCTGGAAAGGCGGCATGGTTTTCATCCTCTGGGCGGGATTCGATGTGCTGATTTCGCGCCTCAAGTTCGAGCGCCAACTCCGCATGACTCGCCAGGAAGTGCGGCAGGACTTCAGGGAAATGGAGGGCCACCCGGCAATCCGTGGGCGCATTCGGCGGCTTCAGAGGGAGATGCGGCGGCGCCGGATGGTACGAGATGTGGCGCGCGCCACGGTGGTGGTGACCAACCCCAACGAATATGCCGTGGCGCTCGAGTACACTCCGGCAACCATGGCCGCTCCGGTGGTGGTTGCCAAGGGCCGCAACCTGTTCGCGCAAAAAATCAAGCGCGAGGCGCGCTGGCACGGAATACCGGTGGTGGAAAACCCGCCCCTGGCTCAAGCGCTTTACCGTGCCGCGGAAGTCGGTCAGGCGATCCCGGCAAAACTGTACACGGCGGTTGCGGAAATCCTGGCCTTCATCTACCGCACCCAGCGGTTGGTGAATCCGGCCACGGGCCAACCGGGAAGCCGGACGGGCGCCCGCTAGGCGTTTGGAACACGAAGACCGGCGGTGAACGCACTCGTCTTTCAACCTCGGGGAGGGAAATGCGAGTCCATCCCCGTGGCGGTACCATGCGCCAGATCCGCCGGCCGCTGGCACATTTTTAGGTATTGATGATGAAACCCGCACCCCCCAATTCGGCTCCAGCAAACAAGGCCAGCTCCCTGGACTGGATAATTCCCTTAATCGCCGTGGCTCTGGTCTTTGTGATGTTGGTTCCCTTGCCGCCCTTCTTACTGGACCTTCTTCTGTCGGCCAGCCTCACGGCCTCGGTCCTGGTGCTCTTGGTGGCGATGTACATCACCCGCCCGGTGCAATTCTCCGTGTTCCCCTCCCTCCTCCTTCTCTTGACATTGTTCCGCCTGTCGCTGGGGCTCGCGAGCAGCCGGCGCATTTTGCTGCACGGCAATGAGGGCGCTGCCGCCGCCGGGCATGTGATTGGAGCCTTCGGGCAGTATGTGGTGGGGGGCAATTACATTGTCGGTTTCGTCCTGTTTGTGGCTTTGATCGCGATTCAGTACCTGGTGATCAACCATGGCGCGGTGCGCATTGCGGAAGTGACGGCGCGCTTCACCTTGGATGCTTTACCCGGAAAGCAGATGGCCATTGATGCCGACCTCGGGGCGGGGCTGATTGATGAAGCCCAGGCGCGAGCGCGCCGCGAACTGGTGGGCCGCGAAGCGGAGTTCTATGGCGCCATGGATGGCGCGGCGCGCTTCAGCCAACGCGATTCCATGGCCACCGTGCTCATTACCGCCATCAACATTGTCGCCGGGTTTTTGATAGGAGTTTTCTACCACGGCGTCCCGCTCAGCGAAGCCCTGAAAACCTACACCATCCTCACCGTCGGCGACGGCCTGATCACCATGATTCCTTCGCTCCTGGTTTCTGTGGCCGGAGCGATGGTGGCCACGCGGGCTTCTTCCGAAGCGAGTTTGGGATCTGACCTCACCCGTCAACTGCTTCCGCGCAGCGAGCCTTTATGGATTGTTTCCGGCGTGATGGGCACACTCGGCCTGATTCCGGGCCTGCCGAAAATTCCCTTCTTTCTCATGTCCGGGCTTCTCGCCTGGGTGGCCAGCCGCGCCAAAAAGGCGAGCACGGCCAAAAAAACTGAAGCCGTAACTCCCGCCACCACCCTGCCGCCGGAAAAGGCGCAGGAGCAATTGGAGACCCTCCTGCGGTTGGATGATTTGAGTTTGGAAGTGGGCTACGGGCTTGTAAATTTGGTCGACCAGGGGCAAGGCGGCCAGTTATTGACGCGCATTCGCGCCCTGCGGAGGCACCTCGCGCTGCAATTGGGTTTCATTATTCCCCCTGTTCATATTACCGACAACGTACAGCTTAACCCGCGCGAGTATGTCATCCGCCTCCGGGGGGTGGAAATCGCGCGTTGGGAAATGGCCCAGGAGAGCTTGCTGGCCATCAGTTCGGAAGCGACGGCGCAGCCGCTGGATGGGCGTGAAACCCGTGAGCCGGCTTTCGGCGTGCCCGCCAAATGGATCGCGCCCAACCTTCGCGACCGGGCCTTGGCGGCCGGGTATGCGGTGGTGGATCAGACCTCCGCTCTGGCCACCCACTTGGCGGAAATTATCAAGCAACACGCTCACGAGCTGCTGACCCGGCAGGAAACCAAGCGGTTGCTCGACGCCCTGGCGGAATCGCAACCCAAATTATTGGAGGAGCTCGTTCCCAAACTGCTCAGCTTGGGCGAGGTTCAGAAGGTGCTGCAACAACTGTTGCGCGAGCAGGTCTCGATTCGCGACCTGGTGACGATTCTGGAAACGCTCCTCGACACGGCGAGCTTGAACAAAAACGCGGTTTTGTTGGTGGAAACCACTCGACAGGCTTTGGGCCGCGCCCTCGTTCAGCCCTTGCTCGGTGACGATGGAAAGCTCACCGTCATTCAGCTTGACTCGGCGGTGGAAGAGCAACTCGCGCAGGTTCTGGATCCGCAAACGGCCAACCGCTCACCCAACGCTTTGCAACCCTCGCTGATTCGCCGGGTGCTTGAGGGCATGAAGAAACTTCTGGGTGAACCGATGTCGGTTCCTTCACCCATTGTTCTTTGCAACAGTCCGACGCGTTTCCACCTGCGACGCCTGATGGAGCCCTTCCTCCCTCGAGTGGTGGTTCTCTCGCCGGCGGAGATTCCTGCGGCGGTATCCATTCAATCCCTGGGGGTCGTGCAGTGAGGGAGTGCGGGGATCCCTCTACGAAAGGAAAAGGATAAGAATTATGAACGACGCCAAAAAAGCCTATGAGTCCGTTTCGCACCTGGAAGCTGGTGATCAGGAGCGCTTGCTCTTGGAGCAACTCCCGCAGGTGCGGTATATCGCCCGGCGGATTCATGACCGCCTGCCTTCTCACATTCAGTTTGACGACCTGGTGCAAGCGGGCATTCTGGGTCTCATGGAAGCGCTCCACAAGTACGATCCCAGCAAGAATGTGGAGCTCAAGACGTACGCGAAACATCGGATTCAGGGGGCGATCCTCGACAGCTTGCGCGACCTTGACTGGAGCCCGCGTCCCTTGCGCAAGAAAGCTCGCCAGGTTGAGCAGGCGCACCAGCGGCTTCGAGCCCAGTTTGGGCGGCCGGCGACGGAACCCGAACTGGCAATCGAATTGGGGATGGATCTGAAGGAATTGCAGCACTTGCTGGGTGACTTGCGCGGCCTCGACCTCGGGAGTTTGCAGGATGAATTCACGGAGTCGGGCCAGGAACGCGAGAGTCTAGCCGCGCCCACGCAAGGGCAGGACCCGGACCCCTTCACGCAGTGTCTGCAAGGGGAACAACGCGATCTCCTAACCCGGGCGGTGGGCGAACTCCAACCTCGCGAACGGCAGGTTCTCTCGCTTTATTACTTCGAAGAGCTCACGATGAAAGAGGTCGGGGCAGTGCTGGGGGTAGGGGAAGCGCGGGTGTCGCAGATCCATTCCGCGGCCCTCGTTCGCCTGCGAGCAAGAATGCGGACTTTGCTTGAGCCAACTGCCCCTCGCATGGATAGTCCGCCCCCCAACCTGACCGCCGAGCTGGAGACGTCATGGAGAAGATTCTAAGCCAAGAGGAAATTGACGCCCTTTTTCGAGCCGCGCAAGGGCGAGCTGCCGAGGCGCCAAAAGCCTCCACCGCAACGCGCACCTTGACAGCCTGCAATTTTCGGCAGTCCGCCCGAATCTCGAAGGAACAGCTTCGCTCGGTAAGCCAGTTGCACGAGCTGTTCGCACGGAATCTTACCCATTCCCTTGGCGCCTACCTACGGCTTGCTTTTGAAGTCAATCTGGTGTCGGCAGAGCAACTCAATTACGGCGAGTTCCTGCAACGCATCCCCGAGGTGACGTACCTGGTATCCATGAGTCTTCGCCCCATGGGGGTTTCGGCGGCGATCGAAATCGATCTGCCTCTGGCGTTTCCGATCATTGATGTGTTGCTGGGAGGCCCGGGCCGAGCGGAAGCTGCCGTGCGGGAGATCACTGAAATTGAGGATCAGATACTTGAAAGTGTGGTGAAAATCATCGGGCGAGAGTTGGAGAACACCTGGCATCCGGTGCTGGAAGTGGAGTTTGCTTTTGATCAGCGGCTACGACAGGCCGATATTTCCCGTCTCATGCCACCGAGTGAGAAGATCCTCTCCCTCAGCTTCGAAATCCGCATGCCCGAAGCCCGCGGGATGCTGAATGTAGCCCTTCCTGCCGCCGTCGCCAACGCCCTGTTGCGGAAGCTCACTCAGCAGGCTTCTTACCGAAAGCAGCGGGGCACCGCAGACAGCACTTCCCAAATGCGCAGACGCATTGACCATTGTGCTTTCCCCCTCCAGTTGGTCCTGCCTGAGCAGCGCGTCCGTGTCTCCCAAATTCTATCGTTAAAGCAAGGAGACGTCCTGAAACTGGATTGTTCGCTTGGGGAAGCGGCCAATCTGCTGGTCAGTGGCAAAGCGTTGTTCAACGCTCACCCGGTTCGCGCGGGAGGCCGTCGCGCCGCGCAGGTGGATGGACGCGTCCGATCCTTGGACTCGGTTCAAAAGGAGAATGCATGAGCACCGAAAAACCTGCCTCCAAGAGCCCGAGAATCCAGGAGTACCTGCAAGCCTGGGGTGCAAGCATTGGTCGCGTTCTTCAGGAAGTCGCGGGTGCGCCGCACACCTGGCAGGAACTTTCCCCCGAGGCGACGCAGGCGCTTCTCGTCTCGCCGAAGGAGAACTCGATTGGCATCCAATTCGAAGCGTCTCAGCACCTGGCGGGCAACCAGGGTTTTTTATTGTCGAAAAAAGATGCCGTACGCCTGTCCCAGTTATTACTGGCGGAGCCTGAGGACGGCAGCTCGGTGATGAGCGATGACCATCGGGATGCCGTCGGGGAGTTGTTCCGGCAATTTGCCGGCGCCACCGCCTCCGCCCTCAAGGGTTTGGCGGGCGGAGAGGTGAGTTTTAAATGGGTGGGGCTGGATCCGTTTCCGGGCGCGCCCGCCGTACAGACCGGGATCCAGTGGAACAGTCCGGGGCTCACCCCTCTCACTCTGATCCTCGATCTCGGTTCCGCGTTGGTGACGGCGCTGAACCCTGCCCCCTCCCTGGCTCATCCTGCTTTGGAGCTTCCGCCTCCGACCCAGCCGCCTGCCCCTTTGGCGCCGACCCGCGATCCCAAACTCGAACTCTTAATGGATGTGGAGCTGGACGTAACCCTGCGCTTCGGTGAACGGGAAGTGATGCTGCGCGACATCCTGGACTTGAGTGCGGGGTCGGTGGTGGAGCTCACTCAACATGTCCAGGACCCGGTGGAACTCCTGGTGGGAAAGAAGATGATCGCCCGCGGAGAAGTCGTCGTGGTGGACGGAAATTACGGGCTCCGGGTGATCGAAATCATAAGCCCCATGGAGCGAATTGAGTCCTTAAGAACGTGAGCCGATCTTTCAATCTCCCGATTTCTGGAAACTTGCGATTTGGCAAATATGAATGTTGAACGCATAGCGAGAAAATGTGAATCCCCTGCTTGCTCCCTCCGCCGTCGGTTTTGGCGGACTTGGCTTGAACCCCCGCGCGGTTACACTCTCGAGGGTCATTGGTATTGCAGTCCTGAGTGCTTTGAAAAGGCCCTCGTTTTCGCCATCGGACAACTCCTTCCCGGGAAGCCTCAACCGCCTGCCAAGCCTCACCGGGTTCCCCTTGGATTGCTGATGCTTTCTCGCGGTCTGGTGGACAATGATCAACTCAAAAAGGCTTTGAAAGCGCAGAAAGATTCGGGCAGCGGGCGCGTGGGGGAATGGCTGCGGCACATCGGCGCCGTCAGCGAGGAGCAAGTAACTCAAATGCTCGGGTTGCAGTGGTCTATTCCGGTCTTTCCCCTCAACCAAAGCCGGCGCTTCTTGGAGTGCGCTCATCTGGTGCCCTTTCCCCTCCTGGAAGTGGCGGAAATGGTTCCGGTCCACCACTTACCCGACAGCCAACACCTTTACGTGGCTTTTGTCGACCACGTCAATTACTCGGCGCTTTATGCCGTTGAGAAGATGCTGGAGTGTCACACCGAACCGTGCTTGGCCGATCAGTCGCAGGTGTTCAAGGCGTTGAAGGAGCTTCGCCACAGGCCGAGCGCGGTGGAAGTTCTAGTGGATAACATTTCTGACCCCTGGGAGATGGCGAGCACGATCTTGACCCAGGTCTTGAGGCTGGGCGCTACGGACGCGCGAGTCAGCGGATTTGACGGCTTCATTTGGGCGCGCATCCTCTCTCCCTCCGAATACACCGACATTTTGTTTCAAGCCCTGAGAAATCAACCCGATTTATCCTGAATTCCGAAGTTGGGCATCGATGTTACCTGCTGAATGAGGTCTTCGGGTAGGGATTTACCCTCCCGCGAGCGGTTGAAATTGCAACTTCGGCGAAGTTGGAATTTCATACTGCAAGAGT
>Ga0182030_10021252_pt1 | contig 12169 bp, 11 predicted proteins | sample 812S3MmetaG_FD_121299 | JGI IMG/M metagenome (GOLD analysis project Ga0182030, IMG submission 121299) | Permafrost microbial communities from Stordalen Mire, Sweden - 812S3M metaG (Illumina Assembly) | ecosystem: Environmental > Terrestrial > Soil > Wetlands > Permafrost | place: Sweden...
AGCCAGCCCTCGCCCGGCATCTCCCTTGGTCGCGAAGGTATGCGGGGCAGTGAGCAGAACTCCGCTGGGGAGTTTGAAGCGCGCCTGCCACCTTCCAGACGGAAGCCTCCGAACCGAACCGAAGTGTCGCCGAGCCATGGATTCTCCTTTGGCCAGAGACTACGAGGCCGATGTACCGACGCCTTGGGCGTCGCGAGGATTCAGGGCGGCAAGCGCGGCAAGGCCGTCAGGCAGCGTGAAAGCCGGCGCCGGCCAGCGCAGAGGCAACGCTTCGACCGAGCTCGGGAAAGACCGCTTCGATCGAGGCGATGATCTCGTCAGTGACGTCTTCTGGCGCGAGCAGGATTTCAACGCCCACTGGTCGGCCGCTCGCGTCGAGGTCCACCGCCACGGTGTCCCCGCTGACTTCGACCTGGCGCGTAGGCGCATCCTCGCTCAATGAGACGTAGGTCGCTCGTGCTTCGCAGTCATACTCGACGATCATCGAGTTCACGTTAACGCCTCCACCCTTGTGCGGCACAGGTCACGACGAAGGTCTCGTCGCTTGTTGGAACGATGATCTTGAGCCGCCGCCCGGTCGCGGTGATGCCCATGATCACGATCCGATCGCTTTGCTCACTTGGACGTACTGACTCGCGGTTGGCGAGTGCTTCTGAGAGTTCCTCGACGGTGATGTTCCACCGACGCGCTCGGCGACGTGCGTGCGTGCTGAGTCGAATCTCGGAGCCGTCCGGCACCTCAGGCGTTGTCTTTGTCGTTCGGTGGTCGTCGCAGATCCTCGATCCACTTTCGTACGACCTCGCGATCGAAGCGGACGTGGTGGCCGATCTTTATGATCTCGATCTGGCGAAGGAAAACGATGTTGCGAACGTAGCGCTCGCCTACCGCAAGCATCCCCGCCGCTGTCTTTATGTCGATGAGTTCGGGAATAAGTGGTCGTCCCGGTTCTTGCTTGTCCGCCATGAGTGCTCCTTGTCTCCGAAGCAGTATGGCGGGCAGCGGTGACACCGAAATCGGGGCGTCGGCGGCATTGTTACGGATAAAGCGTCCACGGAGTACCACTGAGGTCGATTGAGTGTCCTGGGACGACCGTGGTGGCCTCGAGCGCGCTTCGTGACGATTTTGTTGCAATATCCGCGTCGAAGGTGCGGGCACTGGGCATCTCGAGATCGGGTGCACTTCCGGCCAACGTCGAGCGGGCGCCGACTTCGCATTAGGAGTCGTGCAGTACGTGATGGTTCCTCGCCTACGTCATGCTCGTAGGAGAGCCCCACCGTTTGGTCCACGAACGCTCCGAGTCATCTGTTGCGCCTATTACCAGTACTCAGTCAAGTCCTAAGTACTTCCTCATCCCAGATTTCTCTTACCCCTCGTTGACCGTCACTGTCCCTCACTTACCACCCAAGAAATAGGCCCTAGACAGGGCTTTCGCGCTCTGTCATAACTGCTTGCGTGTTGGACACCACTGCACCCGAGATGCCTCCTCTTCGGGGACGTCCCCTCCCGTGATGACACTCACAAAAATGTCGCCAAGTGGCTGGCGCTACTACGCCGAGGAGGTCTCCTCCGGCAGGGAGGACTACTACGCCGTCTCCTCCGAGACGCTCGGCCGCTTCGTCGGACGAGGAGCTGTCGCATTCGGTCTCGCGGAATCCGAGGTTTCGCCGGTGGCGCTCGAGCGGCTCTTCGGCGCTGGAGCCGACCCGCGAACCGGCGAAGCTCTTGGACGCGGTTTCGCGCCGGACAAAGCAGGCGTCGTCGCAGGATTCCCGCTGAGCTTCTCGCCGCCGAAGTCGGTGAGCGTGCTTTGGGCCTGTGCAAATGAACAGATCTCCGCGGAAGTGCTCGCCGCTCACGAGGCCGCGGTCGAAGTCGCGATCGCGTTCTTGGACGAGCACGCCGCATTTACCCGTCGCGGGCACGCCGGCGTTCTCCAGGTCGACACCGAGGGCCTCGTTGGCGTGACGTTCGTGCACCGGACCTCGCGAGCCGCAGATCCGCAGCTGCACACGCACCTGTTGATCTCGAACAAAGTGCGCGCGGCGGATGGGAAATGGCTCGCCCTCGACGGCAGGGAGCTGTTCACCCAGCAAAAGGGCGCCGGCATGTTGTACAAGGCAGCCCTTCGAGCAGAACTGACGAGACGTTGCGACGTCGCCTGGACGGAAGTGGACGAGAACGGCATCGCCGAGATCGTCGGAGTTCCCAAAGCGCTCGCGGATGCCTGGTCGACGAGAAGAAACGATCTGAAGCGACTCGCGAACGAGCTGATCGCGGAGAGCGAAGCCGACATGGGTCGCACGATGACCTCTGGCGAACGTACTGAGATTTACCAGCTCGCCGCCTATCGAACGCGAACGCCAAAGATCGATGCCGGCACCTCGACAACAGAACTTCGTGGCCGCTGGCACGACGAGGCCATGGACTTCGGTCACGACCCAAACACGTGGCTCTCGGACCTGACCGGGAGGGGCCAGAGCAAGCTCGACCAACGTGTAGTGGCGATGACGGCTCGCGACGACACCTACATCGCGGAGGCAATCCGACGTCTCGAGGACTCGTCCGCAACATTCGGACGCGCGGATGTCGTCGAGGTGCTCTCCACGATCGTCACCTCAACCGACGCAGCTTCGATTCGAGCTCGCATCGAAGAGCTCGCCTCGAAGCTGCTAGTGGAGACCTCGGTGATCTCTCTCGCCGCTCCACTTCCTGCAGAACCACCCTCGTCGCTTCGAAGACGTGATGGCATGTCAGCGATCGAACGTCACGGTGCGGTGCGATTCGCGACGAAAGCGACGCTCCGCCATGAGGCCTCGATCCTCGATGCGGTAACGAACGGTCAACGAGCTGGCGTAGCCGTCGTCGATGGAGGCCTCGCCGCAGAAGTTCTCGATCGTTCCCGACTCGGCGATGACCAACGAGACGCGGTGCGAGCACTCGTGACGGGCGGAGAACGAGTGGCACTGCTTGTCGGTCCTGCAGGAGCTGGGAAGTCGAGAGCACTCGACGCCGCTCGCGCGATCTGGGAGCAGGGTGACTACCAGCCGATCGGTCTCGCACCGTCTGCGATGGCGGCAGGCGTTCTCGCTGAAGAGGCCGGGCTTCGCTCTGAGACGCTCGCGAAGTTCCTCGTCGAACTCAAACGGGGTGTTCCGGTCCTTGACGGACACTCAGTGGTGATTCTGGACGAAGCCGGGATGGCGAGAAGCGACGATCTCGCGAGATTGATCGAGGCAGTCGCTCGCTCGAACGCCAAGCTCGTCCTCGCCGGCGATCCACAACAGCTCGGTGCCGTCGGGCCTGGCGGGATCTTTCGGACACTCGTGGATGATCACGGCGGAAACGCGCTCGAGACCGTGCGTCGCTTTCATCGTGCCTGGGAGGCGGCAGCCTCGCTTCGACTTCGCGCGAGAGATGCTTCGATCCTCCCGGTCTATCTCCGGCACGGACGGATCGCGGATGGCAGCAAAGAGCAGATGATCGATCACGCGTTTCGCGCCTGGAAAGAAGCCAGAGAGGAAGGCGCTACGACGGTCGTGATGGCTGGCGACAACGCGACCGCGACCGAGATAGCGCTTCGCTGTCGCGCCGATCTCGTCGCGAACGGCGAGGTTGCTCGAGAAGGCGTGAGAACTCGGCCGGCACGGTCGGAGTCGGCGACGAGATCGTGACGCTTCGAAACGACCGTCACCTCCGAGCCTCATCGGACGCCTTCGTCAGGAACGGCGATCGTTGGCTCGTCACCGATACCTTCGCGGACGGCTCGATTCGCGTGGCACCGACGAACGCGCAACTAAAGGCGACAAGCGCCAGGTCCGAGGTGATGCTGCCACCGGCATATGTCCGCGAGAACGTCGCACTTGGCTATGCGCTCACGGTGCACAAGGCACAAGGAACGACCACCGATCGAGCAGTCGTGATCGTCGAAGAGAACATGACCGCACCACAGCTCTACGTCGCGATGACGCGAGGTAAAGAGGAGAACCACGCCCTCGTCGTCACCTCGGACCGATCACCCGAAGACCATGGACACCAACCCTCTGTCGACGCCCTCGAACTACTCGGCACGGTGATGCGACGCGACACTCCAGACCTGTCTGCGCACGACGTGATGCGGAGAAGCCTTGCCACGTCCGAGAATGTCTCATTGCTTCGCGAGCTGGCCGCGGAAGCGGATCAGTTCATCACACAAGGAGCCCCTCCCGATCACTCAAGAGAGATCGAAGCGCTCACCCCACGAGCCGACCTGGGGCGTGCCAACTTCCGACTCACCGAGGCAGAGCAGGCGCTTCGGGCCGCAGAGGCTCGACGTCTCCACGCAGAGGCAGCGGTTTCAGAAGCTGAACGGCGCTCCCTTCGAGCAAGACTCCCGGGCAGGAGTGGAGAAGAGGCAAGAGCCGAGTCGGCAAGCGCACGGGCTGGAACGACGAGCGAGTTAGCGACCGCGAGGCGTGACGAGCGCTCCGCGCTCAAAGCATTCGATGCTTCGCGGCACGGGCTCGATGAAGCACAGCGATCAGCTGTCGAGCTCAACAATCTCCAAGTCGTCGAAGAACAGCGGCAGCGCTGGCTCGATGGCCACCTTGAGGAAGTGCAGTGGGCGAAGGACCTCCATGTCCGCCTTGAGGAACGGACGACAGAACGGCATCACCCGACTGAGAGTCGCCCACGACCCGAGGTCTTAGGAGGGCCACGAGAGCTCGCAGCTTCACAAGGACTCCCGCACTCGGTTTCGACCGGACTAGAGCAGCAAGAGCGAGAGATTCTCGAGCCCATCGAGCACGCGCCTACTCATCTACATCGCCAGGAGCCCGAGAGCGAATATCCAGCGGCTCCAGAGCCACCGACTCTCCCGCGAGACATGGGTGGACCGAGTATCGGCCGCTGAATGCCGTCGTGATGCGGACAATTTAGTTGGCGGCTCCGACCTAACTCAAAGGCCTCCCCTTCACGGTGTCGAGTAGGTGCGCTTTGGCACCGGCGATCCATGAGAGACGTATTTCTGACCTGCGGTAAATCGGCGTCCTCGGACTATTTCGTAGGCGGCGACTACGGCTCGCCTCGGGTGCGGCGTACTTCTCCCCTCGCTCTCGACCGGTGCCGCCAGCTAAACGAATAGTTGCCAGCCAGCTTGGAACCTAACGGCGGCGCGACAATTGGCTCGTGAGCCGCGGGCGCGTCATCTATCTCCTCTTGAGCGCGGTTCTTTCCGCCTTCATCGGCTACTTGGTCACCAACGCGGTAGAGAGCAATGGGCTACCACAAGCAACAAACTCGTCGGCGCCCCCAACGCTGAGCTTCACCGCGATGGCCACGTCCTTCATCAAAGTCCCTATTGATAGGAGTTCCGCCGCTACAGACGACCTCCCATCGGCGACATGCCAGTGGCCAGATGGGCGATCGTCGATCACGCTGGCTGCCGCGCGACGACTGGATTGCTCGACGTTCGGAGGCGCGAACTTCCCGATTCCGCGAGCGAACTCGTTCACAATCCTCGACTCGCCGATCGGTGGCGCTCCGTACAACGAGAACGGTCAACTCACTGACGATCTTCGATTCGTTCACCTTTCCGCGGACAAGTCCGTGATCGACGTCGGCCCCGTCTTGATGCAGTTCGGGGCCTACTCGGGCGGCGCACAGCCATCGTTCGTCGAAGCCGACGGGTCGCTTTGGATCTTCGATTTCCGAACTGAACATGGCTCCGAAGTGATTCGAGTATCGACAACGACCGGTGCGATTCTGCAGCGAACCGCGATGCCCGCTATCTCGAGGCCAGTTGTAGCGGTGAACCAAGTCGGCTTTTGGCTCGGTCAAGCGACCAACAGCCTCTTTAGCGGCTCGCCGACGCTTGGTGTCTGGCTCGCGCCAGTCGGTGCCAAAAAAGGCGACCTGATCAGGCAGACAGATGGCGCGATATGGGCAATGCTGCCGAACGGATCTTCCATGAACGTGTACCTGTCGCCCAGATGGCACACTGGCGATCAGTCGTATCAGATTTGGACGTTCACACCCGCCCCGACCTGATCGCTGAGCGTCGGATCGGTGCCGGGCACGAGAAGACCGCGATCGGCGGTGTAATGGCCGGCCGAAAGCCGCCCGGACTGCGTGTTGTCATCACGAGCAACCGCTGAGTCGAGATCTTCGTTGGCGACTACTGCGACGATCCTGCCGTCACTGGCGTCTGCTGTGTCAGGATTCCGCCTTCGTTGCTGGCTCGCAGACTTCTGAATTCAAACGAGGCCACTACCTGTCGACCGGAGCGTCGATAGCGGGCTCGCGCATAGGTCGTAGCGGTCGATCAGATAAAGAAGGCAGGTCGACCGAGGTTGCCCTGAGCGACTGCGCGGCGCGTCGTGCCACTGGGTGCCACTAGCTCGCAGTGGCACGTCGGGGTAAATCGTGGTTATTCACAGATACTCAGATATCTGCAGAAAGTCCCCTCTACCTGCTCTCTCGTCGAAACAGCAAGGTCGCGGCCTAGATGCAGAATCGCCTAAATCACGCCTACTCATCCACGTCACCAGGAGCATGAGAGCGCGTATCCGGCGGCTTTAGAGCCGCCGCCTATCCCACAAGACTTCGGTGGGCCGAGTATCGGTCGCTAACTGCTGTCGCGTCGCCGGACCTACCCCCGCCAGGGAGACTTCGCGACCGTCCCAAACAGGCAGCGTTTCGGGGCGAGCGGTCAACAGAACTGCCGCGCACTATGAAGCACTACGAAAGTGGGTAACCGAGTCGTTCGCGGAGATGGTTGAATGTCACCTGTGCGGAGAGCAGCATTTGGCACAGCGGTTTTCAACGTCCTACTCCTACTGGTGGTGTTGACCCCAGCCCGAGCAGCGCAGCGCGTTGACGGTTCCGTGGTGCCGAGCGCCGCCCGGATCTCATCGAGAGGTGCTGCGGGCACCTCTCTTGATCCGATGAGTTCCAGCTTTCTGACACCGAGCCAGGGTTGGGTGCTCGGTACGCTCGGCTGTCCTACCTGCGTCGCGCTCGCGACTACGAGCGATGGTGGAAAGACGTGGGCGGAGCTGCCACGACCGCCGGTCACCGCGAACTGGCCGTCACCGAACTCGGGCTCGGTCTCGCAGGTCTCCTTTGCCGATCGAGACGACGGTTTTCTCTATGGTCCGGGCCTCTATGTCAGCCATGACGGCGGCAAGGAATGGTCCCGCACGACACTCACCGACGTGGTTTCCGTATCGAGCGGCGCAGGGGTCGCATACGCGCTGACATCGACGCCATCCGCAGTCTGGCGAGACGTCGTCGGCTCGAACACGTGGTCACGAGTCACACTGCCAACCGCACCGGAGGTCCGCGCGGACACGCCGAACACGTATCAGCTATCCCTGAGCGGTTCGGTGCTCCTACTCCTTCTTGAGGGTTTCAGCGGGCAGCAGCCGGGGGCGGACCTCGGGGCACTCTGGATGAGCACGAGCGGAGGAAGAAGCTGGGTCGCGCGGCCGCTTCCGTGCAAATCGGGCGACGGCGGAGCTGCGTTGTCCGGAATCGCGCTCGATCATCCCAACGAATGGTTCGTCGACTGCTTCGACAACGAGCAATCCAGCCAGGAACAGAACACCCAACATCACCTCTACGAATCCACAAACTCAGGGGCGGTGTGGGAACGACTGAGTGACCCGAGCACCCATGGGGAGCCAGCGCTACTCGCGGCAAACGGCTCCGGTGACGCAGTCTTAACTGTCGAAGACGGGTTCGGCGGATTGCTCAGTGCCACTTCAGATGGCGGCCGAGAGTGGAGAACCCGTTTAAGTCTCGGCGGAAACTTCTCCGGGTTCGCCGGGCTCGAGTACGTCAATTCGTCAACCGCGTTCGTGATAGGCCCGACCCACTACGTTCCCGGGCACCTTTACCGCTCGGACGACGGAGGTAAGACCTGGAGGGTCGTCGTCATCGCTCTCGTTTGACGGCATTGCTGTCCGTGGTCGCATCGCGTCACGACGGTTTGATCTGCGCTGGCAAGCGCGGTGACTCTCCCTGAATTGTTATTACGAGGCGCGTGGGCTACATCGGGTTTGGACCGCCGATCGGGTGGGCGACCCGGCTTATCAACCGTGGAAGGTGGTCCAGATACCGAGACGACTGCAGCTCGCCTCGATCTGTTGATCCGCACTCCGAATGTCACCTTGATTAGCCAGCCGCAGCCCCTTGGCGAGTTCGGCCGCCGCTTTGTCAAGCCGCGGGTCGCCTGAGTCTTCGCCACCTGTGATCGTGCTCCGCGGAATCGCCACGGCAACATTTGGAGGTGCTCCAAGCTCTTGTCCAACCGAGGTGCAAATCGCCTTTGCGGCATCAGACGGCGCTGTCGAGCAGCTCCCAAGCGCGACCGATACGACGATCGCGCTCAGCGGCGTCAACCAGCGTTTCATTCGCTTAAAACCAAGACACCTCATGTCGGCGCGATGCCAAACGGCAAGGTGAGCTCGCCCCAGGGAACGAAGTCGGATGGCAGCGGCCCAGATTGCTCGCGGACGAGCTGGACGCTCGTCCAAAGAAGACCTATGTGGAGGTCGGGGCTTACCGACGCCACAAGGCCCGATCGAGTAATGCAGGTCGTCGTTCCCCCGGCTTCGGCGACACGCAGACACGTGAGGGGACCCGTGACCACGGATCCAGACTGGGAGAAGACCGTGAACTTCGGGCGCTGCCCGAACTCTGGGTCGATGATCGAGCGCAGGCTCTCGACCGCTGTGCCGGGAACGAACGGCAGTGTTGCGAGGACAAAGCCGTTCGACGGCTCATATGACCCCGGGCCGGTACAGACCATTGCCGGGTGCCGGGGCCAACGCCAGCAGTCCTTTGCCGTATCTCCAGCTTCGATCCACTGGAAGGCCGAGTTCGGCGATTCGGTCAGGCTAAACGACCATGTTCCGGCCGAATCCGGCCAGGCGGTCGTACCGGTTCGCGCTCGCTGCGCAACGATGAGCGAACCGCTCCCAGTGAGGCCGCCATCACCGCCCGTTCCGTCTACGCGATAGGTCAGACGAAAGGTACCCTCGAGTCCCTTTTCCGCGAGCGCCAAAAACTCCTTCGGTGGCATCGAGGCCAACTGCTTTGGAGTTGACGCCGCAACGTCGCCGAACGCAACTACGACGGTGCCTTCGAGAAACAGCAGTACCAGCAAGAGCAGGCACCAGATACGAGTCATTCCAGCATCATGCCCTCATCTCCGCCGGTGCAGTTGCTCGCTCTAAAGCGCGAGTCTTGAGCAATAACGGGCTTGGTTGGAGGTAGGTCATTCACTTCCCATTTGCGGTCAATCAGATAGAGGAAGCAAGGTCGACCGAGGTTCCCCAGTTCAAATGCGCGGTGCGTCGTGCCACTGGCGTGCCACTAGCAGTGGCACGTGGGGGTAAATCGTGGTTCTTCACAGACACTCAGAGGTCCGAAGAAAGTGCCATCCACCTGCACTATCGTCGAAACAGCAAGGTAACGCCAATAAGCAGGAATCGCCTAAATCACGCCTGAAAAGCGCGAGGTCACCGGATCGACGCCGGTCCCGACCACCGAGAACTACCTGCCAGGGCCCAATTCATGGGAGTGCTCCCCGGTGGCGTTGTGCAGGTCGCGGCGCCGACGATTTCCACGAGCTCTGGAAGCTGCAGAGGCTCAATCGCGATCTCCTCTCGTTCACGCATAGGGCCGATGTAATTCGCGCTCTCGATGCGACGGTGTCATCACTCGATTTGGCTCGAAGTGGGATCGCCGAGTTAGCTGCTTGCAACCACCTGACCGGAACCCGATAGCTGATCCACGTGGATCACTTCACGGGACCCGGTCACACCTGTTACTCCCCGCTCGGGGCGGGTAGAGACCAGGTCATAAGCCATCGACGAGCATGTATTCGACACCGGGATCATGTGTGCCTGCTCGTTGGGAAGATGTTGGGTGAACGTTGGGTGATTCGCCCTATTTCCATTGAGGTTCGCTTCTTACGATGCACAAGTCCTGCAAATTCGTAGGACACTGGGCGATGCGTTGATCTACCGGCTATTTGTGGTCGCCAAGCCGGTAGGGAGCTAATGGCGAAACCGACGCCCGTCGGATGGTCCATTTAGCCCAGGAGTAGGCGTTGAAGCGTTTCTACACTGAAGGTCCGACAAGCTACAGCGGGCATCCGGTGCAGTCTCGCTCGGCGATGTCACGATCCCGGGTCGCAGCTCACGTCGCGAGCCCCGCGGCCGATTCCATCGCCAGTGGCCGTCGATTCCCATGCGTGCCGGCCGCCTCCTCCAGTAGTGGATCAAGTCCGTGTCTGCCGCTTCGCTAGTTCGTTCCCACCAAATCCGGGCACACCGGTCGCGATGGAGCTTTAGGGTGCGGCCGCGCGAGCAAGTTGAGCATGGATTCACGCTCGTCGAGCTCTTGGTCGTAATAACGATCATGCCGCTTATCGTTGGCGCCGTCGCTTATGCGTTCATCACACTGTTAGCGGATCAGGGGCGGGTCACGAACAGCATCAACGATTCGTCTGATTCCCAGATCGTCGCGACTTACTACACACCCGATATTCAGAGCGCGTCGCAGTTCACTACCGATACCGCCGCCAACTCCCCAACAAACCCCGACCAGTGCGGCTCTACCGGGACACAGGTGCTCGGACTGGAATGGGGCGGGTACTTGCCGACCGGCGCGAACACGGAGAGCTACGAGACCGTCGTTTCCTACGACGTGGTCCCGACTGGTTCCAACGGCTACTCGCTCGTCCGGTACTACTGCGCATCCGGCTACTCGGTGACGCCAACGACCGCCATCACGATTTCTAACGACGTACCCTCCACACTGACCGCGACCATCGCGCCCAACACGATTACCGGTCAATCCGCGGGGTGGGTGTCGGTGCAGGGCGTGACAGCGATCACCTTTGCGATCACGGAGCCGACCAGCGGGTACAGCTACTCGCTTACTGCGGATCCCTCTACCGCGTCCGGTCAAGAGGGCGCGGGCGGGAGCCCGACCAACCCGACGACCTCCTGCGGCTTCGCCGCACCGACGACCGGTACGTATGCCTCGAACCTCTGCTTCGTGAACCTGGCGGGGATCGACTTCACTGCAGCCGACAGCGCGACTCCGGTCTGTCCACAAGCAGAGGGGATCACCGGCACGCCTTTTGCAATCTCGTTCTGTCTACGTTGGACGCCGGTTTCCGGGTGTACGACGAGAGCTAATCCCTCTGGATCGGGCGGACTGGCAGCGGCCGCGCTCCCAACCTACGCCTCTCCACCCACGAAGGAGGCCTTCCTTGGTACGAACGGCTTCTACGTCGGCGTTCCAGGTGAAACCGCGTTCTACACCCAGGTCGATGACTGTGTGGCCAATATATTCCTTACGAATATCGAAGTCACTGACGCAACGGGTCAGCAGGCAACGGGGTGGGAGCTCGTCACCGGCGATGCAGAGTCGACCGACGAGAGCGAATCCATTGTCTGGTCGACTTGCCCGAGCTTGACCTCATTGACGTATCCAGCCTCCGACGTTTCCGGCACCGGAAACAACTCTCCATTCGGAGTCTCGACAGGCTCTGGATGCACGTCCTCCGATCCCGACCTCGACCTTCTCGATAACAGCCCGACATCCCCGTTCGGGAACGCATGCGCGGACTCGGCCGTGACGAGTACGGGGTACACCACGCCAGCTTCGTATGCCGCGGGCGTGTACCTGACCGGGGTGAGCACCCAGTCGGTGGAATGCGGGGCAGCCGTCGGATCGGACAAGACCGGGACCGTCATGCTTGAGGCAGCGGCACCGAGCACCCTGAGCATTTCCCTCATCGGAGCCGAAGGAAACGGCCTGGAAGCTGCCTTCGTGGGCGTGCTCCTCCCATGAAGCGCTGGATGGACCGTCGCCGCAGCGCTGTGCGCGGCCGGGACGAATCGGGAGAAACCCTGATCGAGCTGCTGATCTCGATCACCATCCTCGGCATCATCGTTGGCGCGATTTTGACCGCGCTGACGACGGCGATCGTGAGTTCATCGACCTATCGGTCACTCGCCACGGTCGACACGGTACTCAGGACGGCTGCGTCGGAGGCTGCCTCGGAAATCCAGCAGAACGCGGCCCAGGCGTTCGCGTGCCCTACGGCCTACCAACCAACGTTCACGACCCCTGCCCTTCCCTCTGGTTATGTCGCTACGAGCTTCAGTTCCTA
>Ga0182030_10021253_pt1 | contig 12169 bp, 8 predicted proteins | sample 812S3MmetaG_FD_121299 | JGI IMG/M metagenome (GOLD analysis project Ga0182030, IMG submission 121299) | Permafrost microbial communities from Stordalen Mire, Sweden - 812S3M metaG (Illumina Assembly) | ecosystem: Environmental > Terrestrial > Soil > Wetlands > Permafrost | place: Sweden...
CGATCCAGACGGCGATGAAGATCGGGTTGGCTCCCGGATTCTGGTCGTAGAAGGCGGCAAACATGGACGGCGTCAACGCAGCCTGGCCGAGCACCACGATCTCTCGCCCGAATCCGTCGACGGCCATGCCCGGCTGGAGGTAGACATCCACCTCGGCCTGACTTCCGGCCATGTTGCCGTTGAGCGCCTGCGCGAGTTCCAGACCGGAGACGATGCCCCAGGTGTGCTGGCCGAGGCTGTGGCGCCGGCGCATGTCGCGCTGGTACTGCTGCTCCGCCTGGAAATCGACAGCGCCCAGGAACTGGCCTTCGTAGTAGTTCAACCGTTCGATATCCGCGTCGTATGCCATGGGATGTCCTGATCCTGTTACTTTTTCCTGGTGGTCTTAGGGGCGCCGGTTTCTGGCCGGGCCGATCCCGCCACGTTGATGGTCGTGCCGCCGATCTGCGTTTGCAGGTCGCTCACTTGCTGCTGCAGTGCGGCCACCTGGGCGCTCAGAACCTCGGTGGGGCTGGTGGCCTTGAATCCAACCACTGCGCTGCCTTTGGTGTACATGGTGAGGGGATCGCTGGAGCGGAAGGCCGAAGGGGCATAGGAAGCACCCGCTGCGACGGCCGCATCGGTCCACGATGGGTCGCTCGATACATCGATTGTGGTGAGGTTGCCGGTCAGGCTGTTTGAAGCGAGCGTGGCGAGGACCGCCTTGGAGTCCAACCCCACCAGCGGACGCAGGTCAACGGCCTGTGTACGGTACTCGGTCTGGTCATTTGAGGAGGCGGCATTCACAGCCGGGGCGCCCAGTCGCTGGGCCACTGAGGAGAACATGGCCCGATGGAAGGCGGCTGGCTGGCCCGGAGACGAGGAGAGCACTTCGCCCTGCGAACTGGCGACGCTGAGCAGGCCGCTAATGGTGCTGATATCTCCGCAGCATATCTTTTCCAGGGCATCTCCCAGGGTGCCGAGGAGAGTGTCCAATCCGAAGATGGAACCCCAGTAGCCGAGAACAGGAAAGGTGATCAGTTGTTTACGGCCGCCGCCGAAATGGCAGATGTCGATGATCTGGCCGTCTTTTACGGTGACGCATGCCAGCGTCAAGCGCTGGTCGCATGACTCGGCAGGGCACGGGGGGAGCAGTGAGAAGCAGAGACAGTCGAGAACGGCTGCGAAAAGGGTCACTGCGATCTGTTTGATTTGACCCTGGAGCGCCTTGATGTAGCCATCGGCCGGGGTAGCGCCGGGCGCGGCGATCTGGATGGCCGCGAGGCTCGTGCTGAGCTGGCAGTCGGTGGAGTTGACCGCGGCGAGCGCGCTTTTCGCCGAGGCCAGGTATTGCGAAGCTGCCTGATAAGCCGCCTGGTCTGAAATGCCAACAGCCAGCGACGGCTGCTGCTTGAGCAGCGCATTGAGCGACGTGTAGCACAGATCGAACTGGTAGCCGAAGCTGCCAGGCTTGGCTGTGGCAGACCCGCTGGTATATCCCGTGGTGGTATTGGCGGCAGGAGGCGCCTGGCATACGCCGAGTTGAAAGCCCTCGACGATCCGCGTGGCTTCGCAGGACGCAGTGGTGGTCGTCGTGCTTGCAGTTGCACAGGAGCAACTGGTCGAAGCCTGCATTGATCCGCTGTTCTTGCTGCCGCCGCATCCGCATCCACAGCCGCCGCTGCTCGTGCCGCCGCAGCCGCAACCGCTGCTCTTGGCGGAGGTCTGCTGCAAGGGCGTCACCATACGCGATGACTGCTCCTTGTACTCGATGGTGATGCACCACGTCTGAATGGCATCCTGGCAGTTGGGCGAAGGACTGTAGCGAAGCGGCGAGCAGTCGGATTGCGGCTTGGGGCGGCAGCAGGCTTGAATTGCCTGCAGCACGTTGAAGGATTGTCCCGAGCATACGATGATGTCGTTGCCGCAGGGATCAATGGCGTAACCCGGATTGATCGTGACCCAACCGTCGCAGTCGTCGCACGAAACCTGCAGGCCGCAAACGATGCCCCATCCATGCAGGTAGCGGTTGTGCAGCCTGCTCTTCGCCAGCCAGTAGGACTGCTCATTGTTGAGGTCGGCCTCGGAGAGCAGTTGGCCAGCAAAGAAGCGTGTCCTGTCCAGGCACTCCAGGCCGGCACATGCCGTGCAGCCGCAACTGCACGGTTGCGCCGCCTGCGTCGTGCTGTAAGCGGGCGTCGATTGTCCCGTAGTGTTGGCGCGTGGAGAGGCCGTCGCCTGGAAGTTTGCCGCGCGCACCTGGGTCTTGGCCGGACGCGGCTGTTGCGGTGTTGCAGTGATTCGTGGCATTGCTGTCTCCAATCGATCCGTCTCGCTCAACCAGGGAAGGCCAGGCGATCACCGGCCTCCCGCATTCGCGGCCTATATGCCCTTTGAAAAATCGAACATGGACCAGAACCAGCTCTCGAAGGTTCCGCCTTCCAGGCCGTAGCCGCTGCCTGGAGGCTGGTTGCCGGTAGGCAGCTGACCGCGCACAAAGGCGGCGCTGACCGCTCGGCCGGTGGTATCCAGAAGAAAATCTCCGCGCACCCTGACCCAGAGGCGATCTCCCTGGTTCACAACGGTTGGTGGCAGCCAGGAGACAGTAAAGGCCAGTGCCTTGGCCGCTGTCGTTTCGCTGTTCAGGGTGGCTTGGACAATTTGGGGCGGAGTGGCCGTATTCAGTACGACATCGACCGGGTAAATGCCCTGGATCAGCAAATAGTGCCGGTCGAAGGTTTGGAAGCCCCCCGGGACGACCGGCGTCGTTTCCCACAGCACTTCAATGACCTGGTCGGCAACCGGCAGAGCGATGTTGTCCGTAAAGGCAATCGCCAGCGCGGGCAACACTCCGGTATCCCCTCCAAAGTCCAGATCGACAAAGCCACTTTGCGGCGTGGCGGCTCCATGGATCCAACTCAGCGCGGAGATTTGAACCAAACCCTGCTGAAGGCCAACGCCGGGAGCGCCGTCGGCGCCAGCCTTTCCCGGATTTCCTTGCGCACCAGTCTGACCCGTTGCGCCGGGGTTTCCGGTATCTCCCTTCGGCCCGGTATCTCCCTTCGGCCCTTGCGGTCCCGGAGCGCCCGGAGTGCCTGCCGCGCCCGTCCCGCCACCCTGGGCAAGCAGGCATTGCGCGACGCTGGTGAGGAGGTCCGTGCTTGGCAGCAGGCGCCGGTCGGTCAGGTTGTCGATCGCCGCGTCGGTTACCGGGCTTCCGTACACATATTCCTTGATGGTGGCAAGCACCAGGCAATCTCCCTGCTCACAATCGGGGCAGCCATCGATCAGGGTCTGGAAGATGCCGCTGCAGTCGGTCTGCGTCACATCGACGATGGCCACGCCGCCATTGGTCAGCTGTGCCGGGTCGGAGTAAGGAACGTAGAGGTGAGCGCCATCTTCGGAGAGGGTTTCGCTCTGCGGCCCGGGTCCAATCGGCAGCGCATCGCCAAGTACGTTCGGCTGGCCAAGCTCCACCGCAAATGCGTCGACCGGTTGCACGTAGCCCTTGCCGGTCGAATCTTTTTCAAGCACATAGGCCCATCGGCCGCCAGGCGAGAGCAGAACTTCGGTCGGTGGGTCGGCAAAGGCGGTCACGCTCTGGGCCACGACCGTTGCCGATGCCGGCCCGGATGCGGGAATGGTGACGAGGTAGAGCGCCCCGCTTCCGGAGATGTCCAGCGCAGCCAATGTTTCGCCCTTGGTGGTCTTTGCGACGGCCAGCGATGCGGGCGCGGAGGGCACAACAATCGTGGCCGCGGCCAGGGTGAAAGTCCCCAGTTCCAGCACCGCAATGGTCGCGCTGCCGCTGCTGGCAACGTAGGCGTACTGGCTGGCGCTGCTGATGGCGATGGCGACTGGCGAGGTGATGCCGGAGACCGCGGCCGGGGTCGCCCCGGCGGTATTCGCACCGGTGACAGACCAGACTCCGGCCGACTGCCCGAAGGCCAGAAAGCTGCCTTCGACGGCCGGAATGACCACCAGGCGCACAGTGTTATCCGTGGCTGTCCCAAGGGTGAGCTGGTTCACGGTGGCGGTTAGATCGGCGGTGCTGTAAACATTGACCTGCGGCGCTCCGGTGGCCGGCTGCACCGCTACATAGAGAGACTCTCCCGACGCGGAGACTGCCACGTCGAGTCCCGCGCTGGCGGCAAAGGTGATGGAGGTCAACAGGGTGTAGTTGGTGGTGTCGATGACAAAGAGAACCGCGTTTGAAGCGCCCCCGCTGGTCGTCGATGACAGGATGTACAGCCGCTCGCTCGCATCGTTCTCGGCCACCCGCACGGCATTGGCGATGTTCTCTGTAAACTGCCACGTCAACTCAACTCCCTGCGGGTCAGAGGCCGAAGCAGCGGGATCGAGAATGACGTCGAAACTGTAACCTTCCACGATCCGATTGGGCTGGCAGGCGCCCGCGTTTCCGCTGCAATCGTCAAACAGCGCCGGAACATTTTCCGCCGTGCATTCCCTGTAGGAGACACAGATCTGCACGGTATGGGCGTCGTTATCGGGTTGGGAGTTGGGACCGTTCTGCTTCTGCCAGTTGGCGAGAACTCTCGCTTCGAAATCGAAATACTCCTCGCAGGAAACCAGGATCTCGCGGCCGCAGCAATCGATTGCTGTGCCCGGCTCAACGGCCACATACTGGGCCTGGCATGCGGGGTTGGGATGTTGCTTCACCTTGAGTCCGCACGCCGTGCCCCAGCCGTGCAGCCGCTGGTTATGACGGCGCAGCTTGCCCATGGTGTAGCGCTGCTCGTCGGTGAAGTCGCGCTCGACGAGCAGCTTGCCCGTGAAGTAGTTGTTGCGCGCCATCTGCAGGATGTCGCACTCGGGGCATGTGTGCGACGTCCCGTTGCCGTGTTTGCAGTTGCAGGTGCCCATGGTGCCTCTCTCGATTTCTCAGTTCAGCATCGCGCCGCCGCCCACGCGCGACGTCTGACCAACCCGTATCGGCGGCCTCGCCGACCCGCTGGATGGGGTGCCCAGTACAGTGTCGTATCCCAGTTGTCCTTCGCCTTCAATCACGCCCACCGGATACTTGCCGATCACCGTATCGACTCCGATGAAGGCCTGCAGGCCGACCCGCATCCTGGCCTCAGCCCACCGCAGCGTCCCGATGGTGTGCGCCGGTTTGGCCATGTCGATGATTTCTTGCAGCCGCACCTCATCTGCCGCCGTTGCCCCTGGCCACCGCGGCACAACCACCTGAAACTGGTAGGCATACGCGTTGAAGAGATCGAGCGCGGGGTCTCCATAGTCGATTAACTGAAAATCGCCGATGGTGGAGTTCACCCCGACTTCAAGCCTCTTCATCACGCCATCGCCAAAGACGGTGGAACAGTCGCCGAGCGTCGCGCCATTGACCAGCAGCCACCGCCGAAGGCGGAAGGCTTCGAGAATGCGCGGTTTGACCCCGGCGAAGATCTCGATCTGAAGCTTCAATCCCTCGGGCGTGCCGCGCAGCGCAAAGAGACGATGCGCCTGACGAACCAGTTCGCGGCGCTTTTCAACCGGCCAGTTGCTTTCCAGACTCAATCCCAGCCACGAAGCGAGCCAAGCGAGAAAATCGGATCCTCCCTGGTTGCGATGGTTGGCCGGTGCAGCCTTGGGATCGAAGTAGCGGGCCATGCAATTGATCAGCGCCGAGGTCTGGCCGCGCATGGTGTCGAAGATGGAGAGAAAACGGTCGAGAAAATCGGCGCTCACCGGGTCTTCGCGATAGACTGCGGGCAGGTATTGCAGCGATGAGGCCCGCGGATAGTAAATCTTGATCTGTTCCACGCACGGGGTCGCGACGCCTTCGCCGATGAGCGTGATGCGCAGCCACAGGTAACGGCCCGGCGGACTCTGAATCAGGCAGTCCCAGTCGCAGGAATCAGGATCGGCGTCGCTTTGTCCTCTGGCCCAGCGGCTCTCCGGCAAGCTCAGGATCTCTTCGATGGTCTTGGCCGACTCCGCGGTAAATGTGGCCACCTGCAGCGCGCAGCCGGATGGGACCAGCGCGCGAAGCACAACCCGATGCCACGTGCATCGATAGGTCTTGCTGTCGAGCGCGTCGGATAGATACTGCCCCTGGAGCGGATAGGAGGCCTCCAGCGCGAGCTGACACACGCTCTTGGCGCCATCGGCCAGAATCGGATTTCCCGAAAGATCGAAAACCAGGGAGGCGGCGAAGCCGTCGACACATCCATTGCAGCGATAGCCGCACCAGCCGCCGTCGCCATTCGATTGATAGAAGTAGACCTGGCGGGTCACGCAATCGCTCAGACAGAGGTTGCCGTTGATATCCACCGCCACGGCTACCGGACAAAAGCGGGCCTGGAGTGCGGCCGGTGCGGTGATCTGCCCGAGATAGTCGCCATGCTCATCGAGAACCGCCACGTAGCTCTGCCCCTCCTGGAGCACGTAGATTCGTCCCTCGCGGTCGATGGCCAGGCGCGTTGGCTTGGTCAACTGCGGTTGCGATGCGCCTGCCCCTGTCAAGGCCCGTCGCCAGCAACCGGCGGCATCGAAGACATGAATGAGCCCGTTGGCGTAGTCGGTGACATAACTCCATCCGCGAGCCGAGATCGCGATATCCCACGGCTCCCATGTCTGCGGCGGATAGACGAGCGACGCAACGCAACAACCTCCCGCAACCGGCGCTGCGGCAGAAGGCGCTGCCGCCTCAACCGAAATGCCCTCCGGCGTCTGGAGGACCAGCAGCGGCCCCCGGATCGCGCGCAAGGCGAGGCCATCCAACGCAAAGACCTGGATGCGCCGATTGCCGCTGTCCGCGATGTAGAGATCGCCGCGGCAGGAGATGGACATGCCGTGCGGTGAAGTGAATTGCCGGGGCGCGGCGCCCACACCGCCCAGGCAAGGCAACGTGGCGAACAATCCGGTGCAGCGATCAAAGCGCCTCACTGTGCAAGTCTTGCCGTCAAGAACGTAAACGCGCTCCTGGCTATCGACCGCCACTACGATCGCGGATTGGAAGCCCCCCAGGCTTCCCGCCACGTCCATCAGCGGGCGTGCCGAACCCGGCAGCGGCTCCAGCGTGAGTGCGGTGCCCCCCTCCGCAAACATGGCACTGCTCAAGCTGCCCGCACGCCAGCCGGCAAGACCGTTCAACAGATAATGTGGCGACGCTTTGCTCATCCTTCCCCTGTCCATCTTTAGTCGTTACGTTCCGTAGGCCACGTTGATGACATGACCTCGTGGGTCGTTCGAAAGCAGCTCGCCTGTATTGATTGGGACATCCCGGCAGAAGGTTTGCTGCTGGCCGTCGAGGAAAAAAAGCAACTGGTTGTCCTGGATTCGCTGCACCCCGGCTACGGCCAGGATCACGCGGTAAACGTCCGAGTAGTAAACTGTTCCCCCGAAAGGCCACCCCGTTCCGTCCGATCCGCCCAGCAGCGGATCGAAGAACGTGGTCAGCGCCGACTGGACGCTGTTCTTCACCGTGGCCAGATCGGAACCGCTGGCGACGACCAGTTGCGCCTGCACCTGGATCACGCGATAGACCGGCCCGGCGACGTAGAGTTCCGAGGTCAGCAGCCGGTGCGCGTCAAGATACTGGCAAACCGCCTGCAGAGTGGTCTGGTTCGGCGTGGGGTTGAGCATGGGCGAGTTGGGCACAACGATGACCGTGACCACGCCGGGAATCTGCCCCGTGGGAAAATCCGGATGGTAGAGCGGCAGCGCCAGCGCGCGCTTCACGTTGGCGCCCGGCGCCTGCGTTGCCAGATACTCAAAGTCCCCCGCGGTGACGGCGCGATTCTTGCTTTGCAACGCCATGCCCGCACGCAGCTTGGCGTCGGCCAAGGACTCTTCATCCGTTCCTCCCGTGGCCGCCTGCAGGTTGATAACCGAGTTGATGGAGGGAACATAACTCTGAATCTGGGATATCGCCCCAGCCGCCACGTTGCCCTGGCTTCCGCCTCCGGCGCGATAGCTCTGGGCCACGATATTGCCGGCAGGGTTGGCCTGGTTGGCCACTGGAATGCGGCCCTCCTCGCCATTCCCCAGGAAGATTTGTCCAGTGTTCCGGTCGATCGTGAATACCCGGTCATTGGGCCCCGAGGAGAAGAAGTCGTCCACCTCCTGCCAGGTCATGAATCCCTGGCCTTCGTCGATGGTGAGTTGGACGCTGCTGACAGTCACCATGGTTCCGTCGGAGTTGGTCACCTGTATCGGGCTATCGAGAACCATCACCGGCGTGTTCGCGAGATTGAAGGTCTGGCTCGGCGTGCCGTCGCTGCCGCCCAGCACTTCGCCGGTGAAGGTAATCGCCTGCGTCGCGCTGATGGTGTTGGTCAGCACCGCTGCCAGTTGCGGTGGAGCTTCGTAGTTGGCCGTTTGGAGCCGGGCGCGCAGCCAGTAGAGGCTGGCGGTGACGTTCCCCATCGGACTGGCCAAAGCCGCACTGCCGGGGCCCGGGAAGAGGATGTGCCCATCCTGAGAGAAGGCTCGCGTCCCGTCGCTGTCGATATCGATCGAATCCCATTGTGCGCCGTCCCAGTATTCCCACACGATGGTTGCCGGGGGCGGCAAAGCCGCCGCACTCGCCACCACCGGCCGCACCAGACCGCTCTGGTAAAGACTGATCGCCAGGTTGATCTGATCGGTCGGGAACGCCACCGGCGATGAAAACCCCAGCAGCAGAGCGTCGCCCACCCGCGGTGTTTGCGTGAACGGATAGAACCACTGGCCGGCGGAATTGTTCTTGTTGGTTTGCGTTGTGTATCCCGAGCCGTCAAAAGTCTGCACCGCGGCCAACTGGGCTCCAATGGCGATCAAGGCCTCGTCGAGCTCAAAGACAATGGACTGAGCCGACCCGGCCGCCGCGACCTGGGTGCCCTTGGGCACGATCACGCTCGCCAGGTCCGGCCTAGATACCGCAAACGTCACCTGAGCCCGTGCTGGCTGCGCCGGTTCAAGTTCGATCCCAATCAACTGCAGAAACTTGATGTAGTTGAGATCGGGAACCTGATTGAGCCGGTAGGTTACGATCTCCGTCATCCACGCGAACAGCTCCACCAGCGTGATGCCGGGATCGCTCTCGTTGAAGTTGGTCCACTCCGGAGCATAGCGCGGGATCAGCGTCTTGGCTTCGGCAACGATGTCGGCGAATTGCCGGTCGTCGAGATTTGGCGGCGTCAGCGGCATCGTTATTGCCCCGCTCCTTCGGTAATGTAGAACGGATAGACCAGGTTTCCGAAAGCATTGTTGGACCGGATGCGGTAATCCACCCGGATCAGCAGCGTATTATCCTCGCCCGGCGCGGCGCTCACGCTTACATCCAGTACATCGATGCGCGGCTCCCACTCGGTGAGCGCGGTTGTCACAAGATGCTGCACGTTGCCCCAGGTCGCCTGGTCGTTGGGCGCAAAGACCATGTCCTGAATTCCGCATCCGAAGCGCGGCAGCATCTGGCGCTCGCCGCGCGCCGTTCCCAGCAGTATCCAGATGGCTTCGCGTACGCTCTCTTCCCCGGTCGAGTAGCCCATTGAACCATCGGGCGCGATCTTGACCGGGAAACTGAAGCCGGTGCCCAGAAACTTTCTTAGCGCTTGTGCAGCCATCGATTCCCTTTCTCGCCTGGCCGGCAATCTGTGGAGATGCTGGTCATGATGGAATAGCCTCCAGGACTTGTTGCAGATCGCTCAACATCCCCCCCAGCGAGACCAGAACCTTTTGAACATCCTTCTCACCTTGCAACCCTGAAACAGATGGAAGATCGATCGATATACCACTCAAACTGAGGAAAGGCTTCACCAGATCCATGACCGGCGCGATGGGCCCGAGCGTAAGCATCAACTGCTCGATAGAGGCGCTGGCGTTGGTGCTGGCCGCTTGCAGGGATGCCTGTAAGGCCGGGTTGCCGGCGGCGATGGAGAAATCGATGGATGCCTGGTAAGCCAGCAGCCCCGTCACACTCTGGATAAACGTCTTCAGGTAACTAATCACCAGCAACAGGATGCTCTTCACTGCGGCCGCAAACGGAACCGGGTCCAGCATGGCGATCACCTTCTCCAACGCGGCAATCAACGGCGGCAGCTTGAGCGGGTCGCCAAGAAAATCCTTGAGCGCGGAGAAGACATTCAAGAGGTTGAGCAACGGACTCATCGCAGCCATGGCCGGCATCGTCTGTACGAGCAGGCTCGACACCATGGAGGCCTCTGTGGGCGCTCCCTTCGAGTAATCCGCCAGTGCCTGCATCTCGATGCCGAATGGCAACTGAACACTTGGCACGGGAAACGGCGTTGCGGAAATGTAACTGCTGCTAGCCAATCTGCGCTCTCCCCTCGGTTCCCTTACTCTCGGACCCGCGTCCGCCGCCCTCAGCTAGATCGGGCCGCCCACCGGAGAAACCGGCCGATCGTTGATTGTGACCGTGGGCGCTTGAATCGAAATCGCCACGTCGCTGCGAATGACGATCTGAGGTATTGTTGATCTCCACGATGTTGACCACGCCATCTCCCCGTGCGAACTGGAGGCGGATGTAGCCTTGGTCGCCGCCTGTTACCGGAGGATCGTAGAGCCGTATTTCCATACCGTTCACAGAGCGGATGACGCGCAGATTCGGATCGTCGCTGGGTGGCGTATCTTGCCCGTTCCACAGCGAACCAATCACATACGGATGAGCGACATCGTTTTGATTGAAAGCAATCAGGACCTCATCTCCAATGACAGGCATGAACCATGAACCTCGGCCATTGCCCGCAAACATGGTTGCCAGCGGCGCCCAGTAGCTTTGGTTTTGCCCCCCAAGATAGGGCAGGCTCACCTGCACGCGGCCCTGCCCGTCGGGGTCGCTGACGCTCGTGACTTGCCCTGTTACCACTCCCTGAATCCTGCTCACCCGTCGCTCCTGCATTCGAAGTTCTTCCGCGTGCTTGTTACGCTTGTGGTTGCGGAAGCCGGCCCAGTCCCTGCCGCCTCGCGGTGAACTGCGTCTGATAGCCGCCGCCTCCTATCGTGTGCGTCGATCCGGTAACGAAGTACTCGCCGTCAAAATCCGAGCCGGTTCCCATCAGGTTCCCCGAGCTATCGGTAGTTACACCGAAGCCGAGAATTTCAACCGAACAGCCGGTGCGCAAGTCGGGCAAACCAACTGTCGTTCCTGTTGCCTCGATCAGTCTCTTGTTCTTGTTATCGAGAATGGCCCGGGCGCGATCTTTGGCTTCCTTCACCGTGTGCATGGGCTCGTCGGTCACTTCAAACGAGCGGGCATTATAGGCTTTCGCAATCTCAGTCAGCCTGGCGATCTCCGCCGCCGATTTCTTCTGCTCCTTCCAGAGCTGCTGAAGCGTGCATGTCTCAACGATCGCCTTGTTGCTCTTGCGGTCCCAGCCTCTGACCGTGACTGCTGAAATCTGGTCTGCCGTACTCAGCGTGGGACGGAAACTGGCCAGCGACTTACCCCACTCCAACTGGTAGACCGGCGCACTGGCCGCATTTTCCGAAAGTCCAAAATAGAGTGTCGGCGCAGGCCCCTCGTCCTCGAGGTACATGTCGTACCCGCGCCGCCTCGCCCGTTCCAGCAGAAACACAATGTCGTACTGGTTGCACAGGAAAACGATGGGATCTCGTTGTTCATTGGCGGCCGGATTGACATCGATCTTGATCCCCAGGCCGGGCTGCCCTTTCTTGAGCGGCCACGCGCAAAGCTCCTGGGCAATCTGGGTGTCGGTCATATCCCGGTTGATCCACGAATAGGTATGCTGCTCGGTCCGAAACCTGTGCAGCTCGCTCAGTCCCGTAATGGAAAGCGTGGGCGCGGCCTCGGAATAGACAGGGGTCAACGAGGTAATCAGGCCTCGCATCATGCGCCGCATGTTGCCCTGGTAACCCATCCGAATTTCGATCTTGTTGCCCGGATCGAAAACTCCCTGGAAGCTCTTCAGCGGCGGCGCAAATTTAAACTTTCTGTTATCCGCATCCCAGTTGTTGATCTCTATCTGGAACTGGTCAATATCCTTGATGCTGTCTGTGTAGGTGACCTGCAGGATGTCGTTCCCGATGTTGTCCTGCAACAGGCGGCCGCCGACATACACCTCCACCTGCGGGACGTAGAAGGTCTCGCGCTGGCTGAAGATCGGAATGGGCGTCTGCGTTGCCATGGATTGCTCAGTTGCTCAACGGGGGAATGGACAGCATGGTTGCCGGCTGCAGGTCAAGCGGGTCAGAGATGTTATTCGCC
>Ga0182030_10021254_pt1 | contig 12169 bp, 9 predicted proteins | sample 812S3MmetaG_FD_121299 | JGI IMG/M metagenome (GOLD analysis project Ga0182030, IMG submission 121299) | Permafrost microbial communities from Stordalen Mire, Sweden - 812S3M metaG (Illumina Assembly) | ecosystem: Environmental > Terrestrial > Soil > Wetlands > Permafrost | place: Sweden...
CGCCTTGCCCGTGAATCCGATGAACATGAACACCACGCCCATATGGACGAGGTATCCTCCATAACGTCGCGTGTTGCGATGCGTCAGCTCGAACATCGCCTTCAGCACGTTCATTTGGTTCTTGGCGCGGATCGCAAAAGCTCCCTTGAAGAATTCCAGGACGATGGTGACCGCGACGAAGATGCACAGCGCGAAAGAGACCAACGCGTAGAAATCGCGCACGCCTTTAAAAGCGAACAACCACGCCGAAAACGCCACGCCCGCCAGTGCCGGCCACGTGAACGCACGCCGCAGGCTCTCCGCCGAACTCTTGCGCCAGGCGATCAACGGACCCACGCCCGTCAGCAGCATCAGCATCAAGGCGATGGGAATATTCACGCGATTGAAGAATGGCGCGTCGACGCTGATTTTTTCGCCGGAGATCGCTTCCGAGATCACCGGGAAAAGAGTGCCCCACAGCACCGCGAAGCAGCTGGCCAATAGGATCAGATTGTTGAACAGGAAACTCGATTCGCGCGAGAGCACGCTTTCGAGCTGCGACTCGCTCTTCAAATAGTCCAAGCGATTCAGAATCAAGTACAACGTGGCCGCGATGCCGGTCGCCAAAAACGCCACGAAGTAATTGCCCAGCGGTGATTGCGCGAACGCGTGCACCGATTGCACCACGCCGCTACGCGTCAGGAACGTGCCGAAGATGCACAGGAAGAACGTGCAGGAAACCAGTACGATGTTCCACACCTTCATCATGCCCTTCTTCTCCTGCATCATCACGGAGTGCAGAAACGCCGTCGCGGTAATCCACGGCAGCAGCGACGCGTTTTCCACCGGATCCCAACCCCAGTAGCCGCCCCATCCGAGCACTGCGTACGCCCAGCCCGCGCCCAGCAGGATGCCCGTGGTCTGGAACAACCACGTCACCAGCGTCCAGCGGCGCGTGGTGTGAATCCACGCCTCGCCGGGCTGCTTCGTGAGCAGCGATCCAATGGCAAACGCGAACGGCACCGTGAAGCCCACATAGCCGAGGTACAGCATCGGCGGATGGATCACCATGGTCCAATACTGCAGCAGCGGATTCAGCCCCTGGCCATCGCCCACGTCCACGACGCCTTTGCCGGACATCAAGACATTGAAGGGTTTTTCCACGAACGAAATCAGGAGCAGGAAGAACGTTTCCACCGCCATCAGCACGGCGGTGACGTACGGCATCATCTCGCGGAGTTTGCGGCGGTTCTGAAAAACCAGCACCGAGGAATACGTCGCCAAGAGCCACGACCACAACAGGAGCGAACCTTCCTGGCCGCCCCACCACGCCGTGAATTTATAGATGTTCGACATCGTCCGGTTGCTGTGCGACGCCACGTACGCCAACCGGAAATCGCCGTCGATGAGCGAATAAATAAGGATGCCCGCCGCGACCGTCAGCAGCACCCAGATGGAGTACACCGCGCGTTCGCCGCTCAGCACCAGGAAAGGACGCTTCGTCCAACGTCCCACCAGCGACGCCAGGACGGCATAGACGGCAAAGCAAAACGCCAGAAGGATAGCCAGCGTGCCAAGGTTTTCCATATCTGCGGAGGTGCTCCTTTTAATTTGCCTCGCGAGGCTCGCGGATGCCTGCGCCACTCGCGTATCGACGGCCCGGCGCCGCCGAACCACCGTTCGAATCGAACGGGCCTAACACTTCTCCGACGTCAGCTCGGACGTCAGCCAAAAGAATTTGTCGCTAGCTGCTGCGAACCGCCGGATTGCCCTTCACCTGCGGTGGAGCCGCTTCGTACTTCGACGCACACTTGGCCTGGATCTTGGTGGCGTGAAACACTCCGTCGGAGCCCAGCTTTCCATCGGCCAACGCCTGCGCTCCCGGCCGGAACGTATCGGGCAGCGGCTCAATGCCGTTGTACACAACCTTCAACTGCATTTTTTCCTGCGCCATGACGAACGTCACTTCGGCGCCCTTGCGTTCGATGGATCCCGCGGCGATGTCGCCGCCCACGCGCAAACGCTTCTCTTTCGCCGCATCGCCCATCTGACTCAGTTCAGCGATGGTTTTGTAGTACGTCTTGGTGTCGTTGATGCCGCCTGCGGCGAGCCAGCCCAACGTCCCCAGAATCGCGACGATCAGTAGTCCAAACTTCAGATAATTTTTCATATGCAAACCGTCCCTTAGGCGGGAAGCCAGCGTCAAATCCAGTATACTCTCCTGTTCCGGGCTCGGAGGGCCAGCTAATTCTGACCCGGCGCCCCTTGCCCGGCTCCTGTGGAAAACGCTACCTTGGTATTACTGCCATGCTGAAGCCTCGCGTAGAAGCGCCGGACGATCGCAACCCCCAAGAGACCGGCGAATGGATGGAAGCGCTGGACCAAATTGTCGACCAGGAAGGACCCGACCGGGCCTCCTACCTGCTCGAACGACTCATGGAACGAGCCTCCAACCTGGGCGTTCAACCGCCTCTGCGCTGGAACACGCCGTATATTAATACGATCAAGCCCGAGGAAGAAGTCGCCTATCCAGGAGACCGCGCCATCGAGCGCCGCATTAAGAGCCTGGTTCGTTGGAACGCCGTCGCCATGGTGGTGCGCGCCAATAAGTACGATGACGGCATCGGCGGACACCTGGCGACCTACGCGTCGCTCGCGACCCTCGCCGAAGTCGGCTTCAATCATTTTTTCCGCGGCTCTTATGAGGATCCGCAAGGCGCCAAGCTCCCCGGCGATTTCGTGTATTTCCAAGGTCACGCGTCGCCCGGCATTTACTCGCGCGCCTATCTGGAAGGCCGCCTCAACGAAAAGCATCTGGAGAATTTCCGCCACGAACTGCGCGATCAGCCCGGGCTTTCCTCCTATCCTCATCCGTGGCTGATGCCGGATTTCTGGCAGTTCCCCACCGTTTCGATGGGACTCGGGCCGATTTCGTCGATCTACCAGGCGCGCTTCATGCGCTACCTGGAACATCGCGGCATGACGCCGAAGACCAATCGCAAAGTTTGGGCGTTCCTCGGCGACGGCGAATGCGATGAGCCGGAAACGCTCGGCGCGCTGACGCTGGCTTCTCGCGAAAAACTCGACAATTTAATTTTCGTCATCAACTGCAACCTGCAACGGCTGGATGGCCCGGTGCGCGGCAACGGCAGCATCATCCAGGAATTGGAAGCGGCTTTCCTGGGCGCCGGATGGAACGTGATCAAAGTCATGTGGGGCCAGGGTTGGGACGATATCATCGCGCGCGATACCAACGGCTTGCTGATCAAACGTTTCCATGAATGCGTGGACGGCGAATACCAGGCGTTCCGCGCCATGGGCGGAGCTTATATCCGCCACGAATTTTTTGGCAAGTATCCGGAGCTCGCCGCGCTCGTCGAGCACATGACGGACGAAGACATTTGGGCGCTGCGCCGCGGCGGCAACGATCCCACCAAGGTTTACAACGCTTACCTGCGCGCGCACAATCATCGCGGCCAGCCGACCGTGATCCTGGCGCACACCGTAAAAGGCTACGGCCTCGGCGAGGTTGCCGAAGGTCGCATGGGAGCGCACCAGCAAAAGAAATTGACGGACGCCGATCTCATCAAAGTCCGTAACCGCTTCGAGCTTCCTCTTTCCGACGAGCAGGTCACGCACTTGGAATTTCATCGCCCCCCCGAGGAATCGCCGGAGATGCGCTACCTCCGCGAGAGAGTTCGTGCGCAGGGTGGATCGCTTCCCGCGCGCCACGTCCGGCCTATCGAGATCAAAGCGCCGCCGCTGGAGTCGTTCAAAGATGCGCTCGAAGGCTCGCGCGGCCGCCCCGCCTCCACCACCACGGCATTCGTCGCCGTCCTCAAGGCTTTGCTGAAAATTCCCGAGCTGAGCAAGCTGATCGTGCCGATCATCCCCGACGAAGCGCGCACCTTCGGCATGGAATCGCTGTTCCGCGAGTACGCAATTTACGCGAGCCAGGGCCAGCGCTACAAGCCCGTGGATTCCAACACGCTGATGTACTATCGCGAGGCGTTGGACGGCCAGGTGCTGGAAGAAGGCATCACGGAAATGGGTTCCACGGCGTCGTTCCTCGCTGCCGGAACGGCCTACGCCAACTACGGCGTGCCGATGATTCCCTTCTATATTTACTATTCGATGTTCGGTTATCAACGCGTCGGCGACCTGGTCTGGGCCTTCGCCGATTCGCGCGGTAAGGGCTTCATGCTGGGCGGAACATCGGGACGCACCACTTTGAACGGCGAAGGATTGCAACACCAGGACGGCCACAACCCGCTCCTGTTCAGCGTGGTTCCCACCTGCGCCGTGTACGATCCGGCCTATGCCTACGAAGTTGCCGTGATCATTGCCGAAGGCATCCACCGGATGTACGAGCTCAACGAATCACGCTTCTACTACATCTGCGTCTATAACGAAAATTACCCGCAGCCGCCGATGCCCGGCATCGAAAGCGGGATCTCCGAAGATCTGCGCCAGGGCATTCTGCGCGGGATGTATAAATACAAGGCCTCTACAAGTGGTCCCGCCGTCGCGCAGTTGTTCGGCAGCGGATCCATCTTCAACGAGGCTCTGCGCGCCCAGGAAATCCTGGCCGAACGCTACCAGGTCCCGACCGATGTCTGGTCCATCACCAGCTATAACGAGCTGCGCCGCGATGGACTGGAGGTCGATCGCTGGAATCGCCTGAACCCCGGCGTCGCGCCCCGCACGCCTTTCGTGGTCGACGCGCTGGTTGGATCGGACGGCCCCATCATCGCTTCGAGCGATTACATGAAAGCCATGCCCGATCAACTCGCACCGTGGATCAGCACGCGTCTGCATTCTCTCGGCACCGACGGATTCGGACGCAGCGAAGATCGTCCGCACCTGCGCAAGTTTTTCGAAATCTCGGCCGAAGCCATTGTGATGGCGACGCTCTCGGCTCTGGCGCGCGAAGGCAAGTTCGATACCCAGCGCGCGGCGCAGGCCGTCACGGAAATGGGCTTCGACGCATCGTCGCAAGATCCGGTGAAGCTGTGAAGCCCTAGTTTCAGCGTAGCCCTCGTATTCAGCGAGGCTCCAGTCCCTTGGCCTGGAAGACGGCAGCAGCCGCGGGACTTTTCAGGAAAGCCAGCAGCGCTTTACCAGCTTGCGCGTTTTTCGTGGTCGCGCTGATGGCGCCCGCGAACTTCACGTCGGTGTGATATTCGCCCGGCAGAGCACCCAGAATTTCGACGCCATGAATCGGCACGATCTCGCTGAATAACGTGATCACGAACGTGGCTTTCCCTGCCGCGACGCTTTCGGTGGCGGCACCGGAACTCGGGGCTAGAATGATTTTCGATTTCACGTCCGCCGCGATCCCCATCTTCTCGAACGCCTTTTCGATATCGCCCCGGGTCGCTCCGTCCTGCGGATAGGTGATCGACTTCGCCTCCCGCAAGGCCCGCTTCAGGGTTTCTACCGTACGAATATCCGGTTTCGGCGCACCGGCCTTGATCCCGATCCCCAGCTCCGACCGGGCGATTTCCATGCGCGAATTCGCCGCGAGCTTGCCCTGCTTGATCAACTCCCCAACGGCTTCCGTCGTAATGACCGTGGCGTCGAACATTTCGCCCGCTTCGATTCTCTTTCTTACACCGAGCGTCGACGTAAACTCCACGACCAGCTTCCGCCCGACCGCGCGTTCGGCCGCAGGTTGCAGATCCTCCATGGCTCCCTTCATTCCGTTTGAGACCAGGACGCGAACGGCATTGTCCTGAGCCGAGGCCGGAAATTGTAGCGCAATCAGTCCCACCGTTGTCGCGAGAAAGCGTAGTTTCATCGCCCCATTATAGGGAATCAGGTTCCCCGCGTGTCGCGAACTCGGCAAACGCCCGAATCAAGCTCCAACAGCCGTGAATGAACCCTTTACACTATCAATGATGCTCCACGTCACCGAACAACAAGTCCGCGACCTGCTCAGCATGAAGCAGTGCGTTTCATTGATGCGGGATACCTTCACCGCGTTACGAGAAGGGCGCGCCAGCAATCAGCCGCGCCGCCGCATCGTGCTGCCCACGGGATCCACGCTCCACAGCATGGGCGGAGCTTGGGGCAAATATTTCGGGACGAAGTTTTATTCGACGAATCCCAAACACGGCGCGCATTTTTTCTTTTACTTGTTCGACGCCGAAACCGCCGCGCCTCTCGCGCAGTTTGAAGCCAACTGGCTGGGACAGATCCGCACCGGAGCGGCTTCGGGCTATGCGACCGACGTTCTCGCCGCACCCGCTGCGTCGACGCTCGGCATCATCGGCAGTGGATTCCAGGCGGCCTCGCAAATCGCTGCGATCCGCGAAGTGCGCAATCTGCAGGACATTCGCGTGTGGAGCCGCAGCGAAGAAAAGCGCGACGCCTTTGCTAAAGAGCATGGTGCCCGCGCCGTCGCCTCCGCCGAAGAGGCCGTGCGCGGAGCGGACATCGTCGTCACGGCGACCTTCTCTGGAGAGCCCGTGCTCGAAAGCTCCTGGATCAAGGACGGCGCGCACATCGATGCCATGGGATCCAATCGCGGCAACCGTCGCGAGCTGCCCACGGATCTGATTCAGCGCGCGAATCTCATCGCCATCGATTCCATCGAACAGGGCAAGGTCGAAGCCGGAGATCTCTTGATGGCCGGCGTGGATTGGACCGATCCGCGCATTGTGGAACTGGCGAAAGTTACGGCGCGACCTTCCGGAAATCCGGTGACGATTTTCGAATCGCTGGGATTAGGCGTGGAAGACGTGATCGCCGGGGCGTTTGTTTACGAGCAGTTGACTGCGTGAGTATTTGCAACTGTCCCCTGGCTGACGCCAGGGGTTATAACCCCGTCCCGTAGGGCGGAGATTCGCGGCCTTATTCCTGCGCGGGCATTTGCGAATCGGAATCGCGCCAGGCGCTCAACTTCAGCCGGCGGCACACCCAGCACAATTCTTCCAGCGAATTGGGAGCGCAGGCGTCGCCGCACACCGCGCACTTGACCGATCGCGCGACACGGTCCGCCTGCAGCGCGCGCCGGGCTTCTTCGAGCAGAGCGGGAGGAATCGCCGCGACTTCTGCTACCGTGTTCACCGCGGGGACCGTTGTGCGTTTGCGCTTCACATCTTTAACTATATCTGAAATCCGAAACAGCCGGACTATATCATTTGAAACAGCCGGACCATATCTGAGACGGACGATATCCGAAACCGCCGGAAACGTTCCGGAACATGCAGCCTTCCCCACAGGCTGCGGCCGCGAGTGTACTAGAATCGCAAAAGACCCTCTCTTCATGTCCAAAACAGTTTTTCTCTTCCCCGGCCAAGGTTCGCAGTTCGCCGGCATGGGCAAATCGCTCGCCGATGCCTATCCCGAAGCCGCCGCCATTTTCCGCGAGGCCGACGAGGCCCTCGGATTTTCGATCTCCCAACTGTGCTTCGAAGGTCCCGAGGAAGACTTGAAGCTCACCGAGAACACGCAGCCCGCGATGGTTGCCGTTTCCATCGCTGCCCTGGCCGTGTTGCGCTCTAAAGGCATTTCGCCGGATTACGTCGCAGGCCACAGCCTGGGCGAATACTCGGCGCTGGTCGCCGCCGGATCGCTCGATTTCGGCGACGCGTTGCGCCTGGTGCGCAAGCGCGGACGCTACATGCAGGAAGCCGTTCCAGCCGGCGTCGGAGCCATGGCCGCGTTATTGAAGATGCCTCCCGAAAGGCTCGCCGCCGTTTTCGCTGAAGCCGCGGCCGCTTCTGACGGTTCGCTCGAAGTCGTCAGCGCGGCAAATCTCAATTCGCCCGATCAAATCGTCATCGCGGGAAACGCCGGAGCCGTCGCGCGCGCCATGGAACTCGCCAAAGCCGCGGGAGCCAAACGCGCGGTGACGCTGCCCGTCAGCGCTCCTTTCCATTGCGCCTTGATGAAGCCCGCGCAGGAGCGCCTGAAGTTCGATCTCGACGCGACGGAATTCCGCGATCTATCAACACTGCTTGTGAACAACTGGGAAGCCCGCGAAGTGCGCGCCGGAGTCCATGCCCGCGAGGGCTTGTACCACCAGGTCCCGAATCCCGTGCGCTGGGAGCAAACCGTCCGCTGGCTCGCTGCAAACGGCGTCACGCGATTCATTGAGGTGGGCGCCGGAGCCGTGCTGACGGGCCTGCTGCGCAACATCGATCCTTCGCTCAGCGGCATAAAATTCGGCGAAGCCGAGGATTGGAGCAAGCTCGCCGCATCGGCAGCCGCCTAGCTGGTTATACTAAAAGTATGAAGACGGCTGTCTCCATTCCGGATGACGTTTTTCGAGGAGCTGAACGCCTTGCCCAGCGTAGCCGCAAGTCGCGCAGCGAGCTTTACGCGGACGCCGTGCGCGAATACATCGCCCGTCACGGTACTGCTGAAGTCACGGAAGCCTACGATGCCCTGGTTCGCGATCTTGGTCCGCAGCAACATTTGGAGCAGTCCGCGTTCGCCAGGAAGGCCGCCACAAGGACGCTCAGCCGCAGCGAGTGGTGAAGGGTCGGCGCTCAAAAATGGCGAGCGATGGCTAAGGCTCACAGCGAAGTTTTACAGGGCGAAATCTGGTGGGCCGACCTTGGCGAACCTGTCGGATCGGCGCCTGGATTTCGGCGTCCCGTGGTTGTCATGCAAGGCAACGCCCTGAACCGAAGCAACATCTCCACCGTCGTGTGCGTTCCCCTGACCGGCAACTTGCGATGGGCTGAGGCTCCGGGTAACGTTTTGCTCACTGCTCGCGTGACCGGTCTCCCAAAGGATTCCGTCGCTAACGTTTCGCAGATCGTGACACTCGATCGATCCGTTTTGATCGAAAAGGTCGGCTCCGTGCCTCGTACCAAGCTGGAGTTGGTCCTGGCCGGAATCGACATAATCCTAGGGCGATGACCGTCCTCCGGCAGCCAGTCGATTTACAATAAACTAAGAAGCTTCGCCATGGTCCCCCGCGAATTCCAAATCGGCGCAATGAAGATCGCTCCGGCGACCGTGCTCGCTCCCATGGCGGGCGTCACCGATACGGTTTTCCGCCGCCTGATTCGTTCTCAGGGCGGATGCGGGCTGATCATGACGGAGTTCACCAGCTCTCACGGCGTGGTCGCGACCGCGAAGTCGATGGCTCGTGGAGCGAGACCCACGCGCGCCTTCAAATATCTTTATTTCGAGCCCGAAGAGCATCCCATCACCGCGCAGCTGTTCGGAGCCGACCCGCAAGTGATGGCCGACGCGGCGCGCCACTGCCAGGATCAGGGCTTCGACGCGGTGGATATCAACTTCGGCTGCCCCGTGAAAAAGGTGGTCACCTGCAATGGAGGCTCCGGCCTGTTGCGCGATCTGCCGCTGGTCGAAAATATTCTGAAGAGCGTTCGCGCGGCCCTCACCATTCCGCTCACCATGAAGTTTCGCGCCGGATGGAACGATCGCGAGCTGGTGGCCGTGCGCATGGCAAAGCTTGCCGAAGATTGCGGCCTGCAGGCGATTGCGCTGCATCCTCGCACGCGCGAACAGGGCTACAGCGGCCTTTCCGACTGGACACGCATCGCCGAAGTGAAAGCGGCCGTGAAGATTCCGGTGATCGGCAACGGCGACATCGTGACACCGGAAGACGCGGTGCGCATTGTGCGCGAGACCAACTGCGATGCCATCATGATCGGCCGCGCGGCATCGTCCAATCCGTGGATTTTCCGCCAGATCGAAGACTACGTGACCACGGGGCGCTACGAAACGCCTCCCGAATCCGCGCGCTATGAGATCATGCGCCGGTATTACAAAATGCTGGACGATCACAAGTCGACCGACACCGTCGGCAAGATGAAGCAGTTCGCCACCTATTTCACGCACGGCGTGCGCAATGGAGCGAAGTTGCGCGCCGATATTTATCACGAACACGACGCGCAATCGATTCGCGATAAGGTCGACGTGTTCTTCGAGCACGAGCTGGCCGCCGAAGCGGTGCTCGCGAGCTAATCGCTGTTGGTTTCGTCACGGCGGTTGTCCGCGACGGTCTCATGGACATGCCGCGCATGGTAAACTTTTTTTAACAATGCACAAGGTATGTGCTCTTGCGTGCGTGTTCGTCGCCATGGGGATGGCCGAAGACAATCTCTCCCTGAGTGATCGAACCCGTCAATATCTGATCGATCTGGTTCGTCTGGATACTTCCAATCCTCCAGGCAACGAAACTCGTGTGGCCGAATATCTGAAGCAGGCCACCGATTCCCAGGGGATCACAGGTGAGCTCGCGGGCGGCGAGCCGCGCCGCATGAACTTCATCGCCCGGCTGAAGGGCAGCGGCAAGAACCGGCCCCTTCTGCTGATGGCCCACTCGGATGTCGCTCCGGCGGAGCGATCCCAGTGGAGCGTCGATCCTTTTTCAGGCGAATTGCGCAATGGTTCGATTTATGGGCGAGGCACGTGGGACGACAAGTCGCTGCTGGCCGCCGAGCTCGCCGTCCTGGTGGAGATCAAGCGGCGGAACATCAAGCTGAGCCGCGATATCATTCTGCTTTCCGAGGCCGACGAAGAAGAAGGAGCGGGCGGAATCCAGTGGCTTCTGCAACACGTCCCGCAAAAGATCGACGCCGAGTTTGCCCTGAATGAGGGCGGAACAATCGTCGAAACCAAGGACGGCCCGAAGATTTTTCAAATTCAGACCGCGGAAAAGATTCCGATGCGCGTGCTGCTCACGGCCAAAGGCACGGCGGGCCACGGCGCGGTTCCGCGCGACGATAACCCGATTGTGCGTTTATCGCGCGCGGTGATTCGCGTGACAGACGCCGAGCAACCGGCTCGCCTGAATCCGGTGGCGCGCCGCTACTTCCGAGAAATTTCCAAGCTAGCGGACTACGCGTGGCTCACGCCCCTGTTGCCCAAACTGGAAAATCCAGCGACGGTGCAAGCGGCCGCGGCACAGATTCGTATGCACGATCCGGAGCTCGATTCCTTCTTGCGGACCACTATTTCTCCCACCATCACGCGCGCCGCTGGCAAAAGCACGGTGATCCCGAGCGCGGCCGAAGCCCAACTGGACGTCCGCCGTTTGCCCAGCGAATCGCGCGAAGAAGTGCTGGAGCGCATCCGGCAGATCGTGAACGATGCCGCCGTCGACGTCAGCTTTGCGCCGGGCCCGCTGCCTCCCGGCGCCGACCCGTCATCCGTCATGACGCCGCTCTATCATTCCCTCGAACACGCCATTTCCCGTATCTATCCGCACGATATCGTGGTTCCTTATATCGCGCGGGGCGCCACCGATAGTCCGTTCCTGCGCGTCCGCGGAATTCCGGTTTACGGCGTGCCGATTTTTACTCGCGAGTTCGAGGAAAGCCGCTCCCGCGGCAGCGACGAGCACATCTCCACCAAGAACCTGGAAGACGGTGTGGGCTTGCTCTGGCAAATGATCCTGGAGAGCGCCGGGCCCACGCTCTAACCTGTTCCAGTTCCATTTCCGGACTGCACGCTCGGCCCATTCGTGGCGTCTAGGTATGTGAGAGGCACTGCTGCGCTTGTGGTGTCCGTATTGGTTTCAATAGATTAGAGCTTTCTGGCATGGCCGAGTGGACGCTCAAATACGCCGACGCACGCGGGGAAATCCACCAGCAGGTGGCCGAGGCCAATTCCGCGAGCGAACTGCGGGATCGCTACACCCAACAAGGCTATCTGGTCTACGCGGTCAAGCCGCGTTCGGAAATCGCGGCCATCACCACTGGGTTTGGGTCGTCGCGAAAGAAACTGAACCTCGAAAAATTTCTCATCTTCAACCACCAGTTCGTCACGCTGATTCGCGCCGGTCTGCCGATTCCGAAGGCGCTCGATCTGCTGGCCGACCGGCTCACCGATCCGAAGCTCGCGCCGTACATCCGCGGCGTGCGTGACGAGGTCCGTAACGGAGCGCTGCTTTCCGAGGCGTTCGCGCGGCAGCACATCTTCCCCTCGATTTATGTGACCAGCGTTCTGGCTGGAGAACGCAGCGGCGCGCTGGCCGACGTGATCGAGCGCTTCAATGCCTATCAGAAGCTCACGCTTTCGGTGCGCAAGAAACTGATCGTCGCCTTGCTCTACCCGGCGCTCCTCGTTGTCATGGTGGTCGGATTGATCACGCTGCTGATTACCTACGTGGTGCCGAATTTCGCGGTGCTCTACTCCAGCATGCAGGCGCAGTTGCCCGGGCCGACGCTGTTCCTGATTGCGCTTGGCACCACGGCCCGCA
>Ga0182030_10021255_pt1 | contig 12168 bp, 9 predicted proteins | sample 812S3MmetaG_FD_121299 | JGI IMG/M metagenome (GOLD analysis project Ga0182030, IMG submission 121299) | Permafrost microbial communities from Stordalen Mire, Sweden - 812S3M metaG (Illumina Assembly) | ecosystem: Environmental > Terrestrial > Soil > Wetlands > Permafrost | place: Sweden...
ACATGGATGGCGTGCTGGCTGATTCCGAGCCGCTTATCAACGCGGCGGCGATCGCCATGTTCAAGGAGAAAGGTTTGGTTGTGCAGCCGGATGATTTCCTGCCTTTCGTCGGCACGGGCGAGGACCGGTATATTGGCGGCGTTGCGCAGAAATATCAGTTCCCCTTGGATTTGCCGGAGGCCAAGCGCCGGACGTATGAAATTTATCTTGCCCTGGTTCCGACACAACTCGAGGTTTTTCCGGGAGTGACGGCGCTGGTGTCGGTATGCCGTCAGGCCGGTTTGCGCGTGGCTGTGGCATCCAGTGCGGACGCGATCAAAATCACGGCGAACTTGAGGAAAATCGGGTTGCCGATGGCGTTTTGGGACGCAGTGGTGACCGGCGAGGAAATCCAGAACAAGAAACCGGCACCGGATATTTTTCTGGCGGCTGCAGAAAAATTGGGCGTGACGCCTGCGGAGAGTGTCGTGGTCGAAGACGCGGTCAACGGCGTCGCGGCGGCCAAAGCGGCGGGGATGCGGTGCGTCGCTGTCGCGCAGACGTTCCCGGCGGAACAATTGTGCGCGGCGGATTTGACACGGCAAAATATTGCACAGGTTTTGCTGTCTGATCTGGCGTAGTTGTTTTTGCTGTTCCGTTTTCCGGTTGCGCGACGCGACGGATATGCTTTTTTATTTTGCCGGATCGCAAAATGAGTCGCCGGGACGTACGCGCGTCGGGTATTTTTGAATGCCACTCTCCTTGACACATTTCACGAGTGCGGCGAAACTAGCCGCCATGCACGCCGACCCGCGAATTGTTTTTCTCCAACTTCCGCGCCTCGATCCGGATGTTTCCACGCCGGGCGAAAATGTGATGCTGGCTGCGGCCTGCCTGCAACACGCGCTGGCCCGCTCGCCGGAAGGCGCGCACTGGACCGTCCTGCCCACGCCGCCGACGCAGGACATTTCCGACAATGCCCGCTTGGTCGAAACCCTCGTGGCGCGGAACCCGGCGGTTCTGGCGTCCACCGTGTATCTCTGGAATATCGAGCGCAACCTCCGTCTTTTGACGGCGCTAAAAAAACGCCTGCCGCATTTGCGCACCGTGGTTGGCGGCCCGGAAATTTCCCGCGATCATCCGCTGCTGAACGCGGCAGTTGGTGTTGACGTCGCTGTCACCGGCGAAGGCGAAACGGTTTTCCCCGGCATCCTTTCCGCCTTGCGCCGCAACCGCACCACCAACTGGCGCAACGTCGGCTGGCGTCATGGTCGCTCGTGGACTTGGAGATTGCGCGCACCGCCATCGCGTCCGCTTGCCGATCTATTGCCACCGGCCGATGCCGCGATCAATCATCCCGACGCGCATGGCATGGCGTATCTCGAAACCAACCGGGGCTGCCCGATGCGCTGCGCCTTCTGCTGCTACAATCTCCGCCGTCGCGGCTGGAGCAGTCTGCCGCCGGCCGAGGTCGCGCGCCGCATCCGCGTATTGCGCGCACGCGGCACGCGCGAGATCCGGCTCGTGGACCCGACCTTCAACGCGCATCCGCAATTCCGCGCCACGCTCGCCGCCATGTGCCGCGCCAACGCCGACCGAAAAGTGCGGTTTTTCGTGGAAATTCGGGCCGATACGCTGACCGACGCCGACGCCGCAGCGCTCGCCAGGGCCAACGTCGTGGAGGCGGAAGTCGGCGTGCAAAGCACCGACCCGGCCGTGCTGCATCGCATCCACCGGCCCACGCGACTCGACCTTGTGCGGCGCGGCATTGAGTTTTTGCAACGACACAAAATCAAGCCGACGATTGATTTCATGTACGGCCTGCCGGGCCAGAAAACGGACGATATCGAACGCTCGCTGAAATGGCTGGAAGATTTTCCCGATGCGCACCAGCAATTTTTGCCCACGTTGCTTTTGCCCGGCACTGAATTGCGAGACCGCTGCGCCGAACTCGGCTTGCGCGCCCAGCGCCTGCCGCCGTATCGCGTGCAAGCGACCGGCGAATTATCCGCCCGCCAGCTCGCCGCCATCGAGGCGACCGCCGTGCAGCGCCTCGGCGGTTTCGACACGCCTACGCAATGCTTTGTCGGACGCCGCCTGCCCGATCTTTTCCCGGAGCGTATCCGCATTTCTGTCAATGCAGGCTTGGGTGAAATTCGTGGCACGTCCAACCGACGCGCCGTGATTTTTTCCGGTGCCGATCTTTTTGCGCCGCGCGAAAAAATTACGAAATGGATGCACGACGCCGTGCGCGCCGAGCCGGACATCCTGTGGCAATTTGTGCTCGCGCCGGAAAACGAGGAGCCGCTTGATTTGCTCGACGCCGCCATCGCCGCTGTGCGCCGCATGCCAGCGCACTGGCTCGACCGGCTGGTTTCACCTGCCGGTGTCCAGCGCTTTTCCGCTCGTCGCGTACTGGTGCAACTCCCGCGCGCAAGAACATTCGATATCGTCTGGCGCGCCGAAGCCGAGGATTTGCTCGCCAGTGTTTTCCATTGAGAAGCACAAAGAAGATTTTTGACACTCGAGCGATTCATGCAGGCATTGGCGCACGCTTTGGGGCCGGCCACGCCCCGGCAATTGAATTTGAGGCAACTACCGGATTCTGACGCCTTCCTTGGATGGGGCATAATCGTTCATTCCAACTATCGGTTTTTGACGCCTCTCCAAAAGAGTCCGGAATCCAGAATTCGTCCGTCAGGATGGAGTCAAAATGGAGGCGTCAAAACCCGGTAGTGTCGAACCGGGCAAAAGTTGCTTGCGCGGCGGCGTCGAAAACCGGTAGTTGGCTGGCGGGGGCGCAGCTCGACAAAATAGCGGCTCAGCACAACCCGGCCGCAGTGCGCCAAGGCAAGAAGACGTTTCAGCATCCTGACAGGCACAGCCTAAAAAACTTCTCGTTGGATCACCGCTTGAGCCAGGAGGTGAGGCGGGAGGCGCGGCGGGAATTTTGCTCGTCGGGATCGTCGGCGGCAGGGGCTTCGGTGGCACCGCCGCGTTCGAGGCCTTCGATGCGCTTGAGCAATGCCAGTTGGGCTTGCTGGGCTTGTTCGCGCTCCTGTTCGCGGAGGCGGCGTTCCTGCGCCAGATCCTGTTCGCGAAGGTGGATTTTTTCCGTGAGTTCGTGGCGGCGTCCGCCCTCGAGATCGGAGTTGTCGAGCATGCTGCGCAGGCGGGCGTCCTCGGTTTCCAGGACGCGGACGCGGCGGAGCAACTCGGCCTCGCGCTCCTCGAACTGGCGCGCCTTCTTCTGGTGCTCGAGGCGCAGCAGGTCGAGTTCGTTCTGGCGGCGGTTCTGGTCGAGATTGTCGAGGCGGCCGCGGGCCATGCGGTTGCGGCTCTCGTTGGAGTCGTCGGCGAGCAGGCGGCGCATGGTCTGGATGCGCTCGAGAATGGCGTCTTGGCGCGTGGTGCTCAACTGCCGGAAGGCGGAAAAGGAATCGCGTTCGTCCTTGAGCGCCTTTTCGAGCATGGCGACTTCGTCCGTGGCGTAGCGCTGCATCCAGACGTCGGCGACGGGCGGCGTGGCGGCATCGCCGGTGTCCTCGGGCGAGCGGGCGAAGCGCGCCTGTGCCTCGGCGAGGCGCGTGCGGACGTCGGAAAGTTCGGCGGCGAGGCGGGCCTCGCGTTCGCCGGGCGGGCCGATGTCGCGCAACTTGGTGGCGAACTCGGCGATTTTGGCTTCGAGTTCCTCGACGTGCTGGCGGTTGGCGACTTCGCGGGAGTTGGCTTCGTCCAGCAATTCGGCCTTGGAGGCGCGTTCGTCGGCGAGTTCCTTGTCGGCTTGGGCAAGCTCGGTGCGCAAACCGGCGGTGACGGCCTCGAGTTGCTCGACGCGGCGGCGGAGGTCGGCGTTGATGGTTTCGCTGGCGGCATCGGCGGCGGCACCCATGGCGGCGCCGAGTTGCTTGCGCAAAATCTCGCGCTCGGTGGTGAGCTCGCGGCATTCGGTTTCGAGGCGGCCGACCTGGCTGGCGAGTGCGGCCAGTCGTGATTCATTCGCCGTGGCGCTGGCGCGATGCGCGGCGAGGGTTTGCGTGGCGGCGTCGAGATTTTTGCGGAGGTCTTCGCTTTCCTGCGCGGCGGACTCGGCTTCCTCGCGGAGCGCTTCCATTTCGGCGCGGGCGGATTTTTCGGAGGCGTCGAGACGGGCGAATTCATCCTCACGCGACTGGAGCTTGGCGCGGAGCGTCTCGACTTCACGAACGTGGAGGCGGCGCTCGTCATCGGCGGCGCGGCGCAATTCGTCCATGGCGCTGGCCTGGTCCTCTGGCGCGGCGGTGACGACGGGATCGGCGGAAAGTTTCAGCACCGGCTCCTCGATTTTGGCGGCGGTCTGTTCCTCCTGAAGATGCGCGACTTCCTTTTTCAAGGATTCCAGTTTGCGTTCACGCTGGCGGGCATCCTTCTCGGAATTGGCGCGGAAATTTTCCATCTGCGTCTTGAGTTCCTGAATCTGGGCGCGCAGTTCGTCGCGTTCCGACTCCAGCGAACTAGGCGATTTCGACGCCGGGCGTGCGGCGACGGTCGCGACGGGAATTTCGTCCGGTTTTGCCGTGGCGGGCGAGGCGTCAGAAACCGGTAGTTTCGTGGCGTTTTTGCGGGTTTCAGCGGAGGCGTCAGAAACCGGTAGTGTCGGTTTTTGGGGAGTTTCCGGCTCGGCGGCAGGCGAGGGCGTCTCGACGATCCTGGCGCCAGCGGGCGCCTTGCCGCTTTTCAGAAAACTCTCGGCGGCGAGGCGGTTGAAGGGGCCGACGGTCTTGCCGGCGCCGTCATCCACAAACCATTTCATTTCCAGCTCGGGAATGGTTTCCGCCTTGACCCAGTTTTCGCGGTCGGGCGAGACTTCATTGCCGGGGACGATGCGGCCTTGCTCGGCCCAGACGACCAGGCTTTTCAGCGGCACGGGGCCGAACACGGTGCCACCGGCGATGCGCAAGAACCACTGGAGCGAATCATTTTTTGGTTTAGACATCGGTTACCTCACTTCATGAAAGATGTTCAAGTATTTTTGCCTGCGCAGATGCCTTGCCGCTTTTCAGAAAACTCTCGGCGGCGAGGCGGTTGAAGGGGCCGACGGTCTTGCCGGCGCCGTCATCCACAAACCATTTCATTTCCAGTTCGGGAATGGTTTCGGCACGCACCCAATTTTTGCGATCAGTCGAGACTTCGTTGCCGGGAACGATGCGGCCTTGTTCGGCCCAAGTGATCAGATTTTTCATTGGCACTGGACCGAACACATTGCCGCCAAAAATGCGCGATAACCATGAAAAAGGATCGACCGTGGAACCACCGGCGATGCGCAAGAACCATTGGCGGGAATCATTTTTCTGAATGGACATCGTTTACCTCTGCATGCATAAGCGGTCGGGCTTGGCCCGGTCATGGGTTGGTGCGTTCCCCGCGCCGGGCGGTGCCGACCTGTCGGAGTTCGCGTTGCACCTGGGCCTCGATATTGGCCAGTAATTTTTCGGGCGAAGAAGCGGTGTTTGTGGCGATGGGACTGGTGACCGGCGGCGGAGTGACGACAACCTCGGCGTCCGTGGGAAGCTCGGCGATGCCACCGGCTGCTTGGGCAGCTTGCTGGAGCAGTTTGCGGACGGTATCGAGGCGCGTGCGGGACTGGCGGCTGGTTTCGCGCAGGGCTTCCACGTCGCGTGTCATGATCTGCATGCGTTCGCGCAACGTGCTGAGGGCTTGCCCGGCGGCGGCCTGCGCGGCCTGCGCCTCGGCGATGCGGGTTTGCGCCTGAGAATTTTCGCGGCGCGTCTGCTCGACCAGCGACTGGGACTCGTCGCGCAACCGGGTGATTTCGGCGGCACGTTGTTCCGTGGCTGCCACCTTTTGCTGAAGGTCCTGGCGTTCTTTTTCCAAGGTTTCGACGCGCGCCATCAACGGGGACAGGCTGGCAATTTGTTTGTCGCGCGCCGCGACGTCGCTTTGCAAGGCGGTCGTTTTCTGCTGGAGATGGGAACGTTCCTTTTCGAGGTTTTCCACGCGCGCCGTCAACGGCGTCAGGTCGGTAATTTGTTTGTCGCGCGCCGCGATTTCATTTTGCAGGGCGGTTGCCATTTGCTGGAAATCCTCGCCTTTCCTTTCAAAATCCAGCGCCTGGGCCGAGACCTGTTTCTGATGGCGCTCGATCTCGGCCTTGCCGCTGGCGAGTTGGGCTTCCATTTCGCCGATGCGGGCGTAGAGCTGGTGCTGGATGTCGTGGATGCGGGTCTCAAGCGCGCGTTCGCGGTCGCTGACGGGTTGCGTGCCGGGCAGGACGCGCTGGAAGAGCGGGGCGGTGTTGCGGATGGAGCCGTCGCGGATCAGCGTGCTGATGGCATTTTTGTGGATCGGCCCGAAAAAGGCGCCGGGTCCCATCTCGGCCAGCCAGTCCATTTCGATCTCGGTGATGGAAGTGACGGGAACCCAGTTCTGGTTGTCCTCGGAAACGGTGCTGGTCGGGGCCAGACGGCCATCGCGCGCCCAAGCCTGGAGGGTTTCGATGTCGGCAGGCCCGAAGAGATCGCCTTTGTCAGAGCGCACGCGCCACATTCGCCGTGTGTTTGTGGCGGGATTGGGTGTGGAAGAGGAAGTGCTCATGGGAAAAACAAACCATTCTGTCTTTTGGGCGGCAACATACAGGTGGCGCTCCGTGCAACGCAGATAACATACACCAATGTTTGTGATGGTGCAACGCGGGAAGATGCGGTTTCCACGCGTTGATGGGCGGTGGCGCGGTCGGCCGCGCGCCCGTGAGCCTGATCTTTCTCGGGCTTGCATGCGCGGAAATAATCTGGCATGATCAAACGGTCAAAAGTAGAAGGCAATTTATGCGTGCATTGAGACAGCCATTATGTGTTTTATTTAGCGTTTGTGCGTTTTCTTTTGCCTTGCATGCTGGTGACAACGCCACGTCCCCGGCCAATCATGCGCAGGATTTGTCCAACCTTCCGCCCGAGACCGCCAAGCTGACGGCCGGTTACCGGAATCAGTTGCTGGGCATTGCAACGAATTTTAATGAGGCCATCAAGACCCTTCCGTGCGCCTATTTAAACCAACTGGCCGAGCTCCGGACGCAACTGCAGCATTCTGGCGAACTGGATGGTTTTCTCGCCGTCAACAAAGAGGTCAAGCGCTTTAATGACGCCATCAAGGGGGATGCCGATCCGTTCGAGAAAATCCCGGAAATGCCCGAAAGCGTACTGGTGGACAAGCCCGATGTGTTGAGGAAGCAACAAGAGCAATATCGCAAATTGTATATTGCTCAAATTGATCTCCGGCATAAACGGGTTGAGGACGCCAGCAACGTCTACATCAAGCAACTGGACGTGTTGCAAATCGAGTTGACCAAAAAGGATCGCATTCGCGATGCGGTCGCCATTAAAAACGTGGTCGCCGAGTTGCGCAAGAGTCTGGCGGATGAATCGCTGGTGAGCCAGGCACTGGCGCTCATGCAGAAAGCAGCCCCCGTGTCGCGGGCACCCGTGGCCTCTGGCCCGCCCGCCATTCCCGTTTTCGGCCAGGCACCGGAGTGGTCCAAGTGGACATATATCCGCAACGGGAATTTCGCCCGCGAGGGCTATTTGTTCAGGCACCCCGATTTGCCGGATCAATTGTTGCTGGACTTTAATGAGCGCAACGGGCGTGGCCGCATAGAAGGCCGGTGCGAGGTGGAAAGCATGCTGGTGGACATGCGCCAGCGTTCGTGGTTTGGCAAGGCCATGGAGTGGCAGGTGAAAGATCTGTCCACGCTGAATGCCACGTTTGTGCTGCAAGCCAGGGATATCGCCGCTGGCGAGGGCAGCGGCCCGGCCGCGCACCTGGTGCTCTTGACCGAAAAAGGCGTCCCGCTTGGCGAAGGTCTCGACGTGACGCTGATGTGGCATGACGCCACGCTCACCATTACCAAGGACGCGGAAGCCAACAAGTGCGCGCTGTGCTGGGTGGAAGGCAAGGGCAAGGACGCCAAAAAAATCGTGAATCTGCCAGCCAATGGCGGGGTGCTCGTGCGGTTCGGCATCACGGTTCACAATCCCGGCGAGCGCTGCAACACGTCCATCACCATGCAGTAAATTCCTGCGGTCTGATCGGACGACACGCCAATCCGCTTCGATAAAAATGGTGCCTGCGCCGGAGGTTCATAAGCCGGATTCTGTCCCACCGCACGAGGCGGTGGTCCGGTCATTTGTCTATGCAATCTACCCGGGACCTTACCGGCAAGCCGGACGGCACGAGCCGCACCATCGGCCCCCTATTTGATCTTGCTCCGGGCGGGGTTTGCCATGCGACGTTGCTTTCGCAAACGCCCGGTGGTCTCTTACACCACCTTTTCACCCTTACCACGCGCCTTGCGACGCCTGGCGGTATGTTCTCTGTGGCACTTTCCATCGGCGCCGATGTGGCAGCGCCTTTCCCGCGTTAACTGCGGGACACCCTGCTCTGTGGAGTCCGGACTTTCCTCACCGCATCGCCGAGGCGACGCAGCGCGACCGATCCCCTCAAGCGCAGGCACCGATCACACTATAGCCCCGCCCCAACTTTTCTGCAAGGCGGACTTGCCCCGGTTTTGCGGGTCGTGGAGCGCGGCAATCAGGAGGATGATTTAAATCCTGTTTATCCGCTTTCGCGGTTTCGAGCGAGAAAATTTACAACTACCGGATTCTGACGCCGCGCTTTTTGCCGTCGTCGCGGCAAAACCAACTACCGATTTTTGACGCCTCGGTTTTGGGAAACTTTTCACCTTTGAATTCTGGAGCCCGCGTCCTTTTTTCGCGGCGTCAAAAACCGGTAGTTGGCGCCGGCAAGAAAAACACTTTAGCGCGGCCTCGATGGCCTTGAGCAAAATCTCGTCGCGGGGCAGGCCAACTTCTTCAACAGGAATCCTCGTCGGCTCAAAACCTTGCGCTCAAGGGTTTGCGGCCTGGAAAATAGTAACCACGGAAATGCCGTCGGCAAAAGAGCGGACAGGCATGAAGCGCGAACTTGACAACCCGTGCCGGAGCGCGGACACTCCGCGTCATGCCACTTTATGACACAGCCGTCACCGAACGCGCATTGCTGGCGCAGGTGATTGACAACCGCCAGGATCCAGCCGAAGCCGCAGATTCGCTGGAGGAACTGGCGCGTCTCGCCGACACCGCTGGCATTAAGATCGTCGGGCAGATGACGCAGCGCCGCGATCGTCCGGACATTGCCACGCTGCTGGGCAAGGGCAAGCTGGCCGACGTGCGTTCCGCCTGCATCGAGCGCCAGGCCAACCTGGTGATCTTTGACAACGAGATGACGTCGGTGCAGGCTTACAATTTAAACAAGGTGCTGGATGTGCGGGTGCTCGATCGCACGGAAGTAATCCTGCAAATTTTCGCGCGTCGCGCCCGCTCGGCCGAGGCGCAGACGCAGGTGGAGCTGGCGCAATTGCAATTCCTGCTGAAGCGCATCCCGGTGATCGAGGCGCAGCAGCGTTTCAAGGGCGGCATCGGCATGAAGGGCCCGGGCGAAAGTCATCTGCAATTGCGCAATGCGCCCATGCGCCGCCGCATCGGCGAGCTCAAGAAAAAGCTGGAGGATATCCAGTCGCGTCAGACCAACTTGCGCGCCAAGCGGGCGTGGCCGGTGGTTTCGCTGGTGGGCTACACCAATGCCGGCAAGTCCACGCTGCTCAACGTGCTGACCGATGCCGACGCGTATGTGGACGACCGGCTCTTCGCCACGCTTGACACCAAGACGCGCATGATGCAAATCGAAAAACGCAAGGTTTTGCTCACGGATACGGTCGGTTTCATCCGCCATCTGCCGCACGGGCTGGTGGCGTCGTTCCGCTCGACGCTCGACGTGGCGGTGCAGGCCGATCTGCTGTTGCTGGTGGTGGACGCCTCGCATCCGCGCGTGCAGGACCACCTGACCGTCTGTCACGAAACGCTGGCCGAGATTGGCGCCGAGAAAGTGCCGACGCTGCTGGTGTTGAACAAGTGCGACCTGCCGGGCGCGGCCGACACCGTGGCGCACGCCGCCGAGAAATATCCGCATTCCATTCCGGTTTCCGCGCATTCGGGCCTCGGCCTCGACACGCTGCGACTGGCCATCCTGGAGGAACTGAAACGATGCTGCACATTGTGGCAACTCCCATCGGCAACCTCGGCGACCTGACGCCGCGCGCGCGCGACGCGCTCGCCACCGCCAGCCTGATCGCCTGCGAGGACACGCGGCGCACGTGGGGTTTGCTCACGTCGCTGGGGCGTCCGCGACCGGAAATGGTTTCGTACCGGCAGGGCAACGAGGAGCGCACCGGCGAGCACATTGTGTCGGCGTTGCGCGCCGGTCGCGAAGTCGTGCTTTGTTCCGACGGCGGCTATCCCGGCATCAGCGATCCCGGCTACCGGCTGGCGCGGCGCGTGGTGCAGGAAGGTTTACCTTTCGACGTGCTGCCCGGCGCATCGGCGGTGGACGTGGCGCTGGTTTTTTCCGGCCTGCCGACTTCGAGCTACACCTTCAAGGGTTTCCCGCCGCGCCGTCCCGGCGTGTTGCGGCGCTTTTTCGAGGAAGAAAAAGAAGCGGCGCACACGCTGATTTTTTTCGAGTCGCCGTTTCGCGTCGGTGCCTCGCTAAAGGTAGCGCTGGAGGTGCTGGGTGATCGCGAGGCGGCGGTGTGCATCGAGCTCACCAAGCAGCACGAACGCGTGGCGCGCGGTTTTCTCTCGGCGCTTGTGAAACAATTTGAAGGCAAGCCGGTGAAGGGCGAGGTGACGCTGGTGATCGCGGGCGCGAACCCGAAGTTTGCCCGGACCGCAGAGGATGCCGCAGAGGCTGAAGATGTCGAGGTGAACGAGATGGCGGAACCGGATGGCGAAGCCGATGCGCCGTCGGATGAACCGACGAGTGAACCGAATTGACGGAGCGAAGTGACATGGAGCAAGAGCAGCATTCGCACCACTCGCATCGCCGGCCTGAGTCCGGCCGGCGACGTGGCCATGAACACAAGCACGGACGCAAAAGTCACGGGCGGCATGGTCATGGCGAGCCAGGCATTTCGACTCGCGAAAAGACCAAGGTGCGGGGCTGTCTGATTGCGATTCTGGTGTTGCTGGTTTGTGCGGGCGTGTTGCTGGCAGCGCTGATGCTTTTCGATCCCGACTTCAAGGAAACGGTGGATCATTGGACCAAGGCGGAGGAGATGCCCGTTCATTGACTGGCGGAAAAAGGCGATTTGCTACTGGTTTTTGACGCCTCCGTTTTGGAAGGTTTGCGGTTGAAAAAATGGCGGCGACGGCGGCAGAAGCAAGGCGTCGAAAACCGGCAGTCTGCACAGGCAATGGCGATGGGGAAATCAAGGCGTCAGAATCCGGGTGTTCGCGCCTTCGCGGATTTATTTGTGCGCGTTTTGCGCCCCAGTCCCGGCAGTCCGGCACGGCCGCGCGGCCGTCACTTGTGTGGGCCCGGCGAAGTCGCCACGGCGGCGACATCGTTCGACTGGCAGAGGTCGCCACAGATGCGCGCAACCTCCGCGCTCATCCGGTCGGTCGTGTCGCGGAAATATCTTTCAACCGAGACCAGATTGTTGAAGATGAAACGGACAAAACCGTTGTGCGGATACACGAGCAAATCGGCACGGAAATCCGTCTGCCCGTTGTCGGCGCGTAGCACGCGCACGTCCATGATCGTTTCAAACGAACCAAAGAAGCGCTCGCCTGTGATGACATAGCCGTATTCGAAAAAGGTGTTGGTGTCTGTCCGGTGCCACACATCGCGCACGTCGCCGCGATCACCCTGCCAAAAGACCAGATACTGCCCGTTTGTCCCGACCGGGGCGATCATCAGGTTTGTCTTCGCGCCTGCTGGCAGCGTGCGGATGTAGGACGTGCCCACGTTTTCCAAGACGTTTGAGACCGTCAGCACCGCATAAGCCCGCTCGTAGGCGACTGCTACATTGCCCGTGACCACCAGATGCATCTGGCTGCCTTCGCACATGGCGGACGAGACATGCGATGCCGCCCAGGCTGGCATGGCAATATCATCCGCCTGGCTGGCGTTCGAAAAATTCGTCAGGAGCAGTGCAAAACCCGCGATGGCGCAGGTCGTGATGTCGCGTCGGGCATACGCGTCAAGCTATGACGGACAGGGCGTCGATTTCCGCCAGAATTTGTTCGGTTTTTGTCATGAAGTTGGGCCGGTGTCGTCGGTCGAACGTACAATAGAGTA
>Ga0182030_10021256_pt1 | contig 12168 bp, 10 predicted proteins | sample 812S3MmetaG_FD_121299 | JGI IMG/M metagenome (GOLD analysis project Ga0182030, IMG submission 121299) | Permafrost microbial communities from Stordalen Mire, Sweden - 812S3M metaG (Illumina Assembly) | ecosystem: Environmental > Terrestrial > Soil > Wetlands > Permafrost | place: Sweden...
AGGCCACAATGTCGCCGTGCTTCAGCTCGCGATAGGGCAGAATGCGGGCTCCGGCGGAACCCGGCGCGGCGTAAGTCACGCGGTCCACCAGCATGTGGTCGCCGACGCGGAGTGTGCCTTCCATGGAACCGGTGGGAATCACGTAGGCCTGCACCAGAGTCGTGGTGACGAAGAGGTATATGCCAAGGGTGACCGCCCATTCGGTGACGAAGCCGCGGGGAGTTTGTTTGCGCCCGGCGGACCAGAAGGCGGCGGCCCGTTCACGGACCGTGGTGGCGAGCCAGTCGGCGGTGAGATGGAGGGCGAAGCGCAGCAGGCTCAGAGGGTCGGCGGTTCGCGCCATGTCGCGGCAGCGGTCGCGGAAGACCTGGCGCATGGCGGCGCCGTATTGCAGGCGAAAGTCGCGGGGGTAGGCGTAAAGGAAGACGGAGTAAATTTGGCAACAATTGCCGATCAGATTGGATTGGGACGCGGATTGGGGTGTCATGAAATGCCTCCAGCCAGCTTGGTCCTGGCCGCCATCACGGCGCTGGTGAGGCGCTCGGCTTCGGCGCGAACCACCCGCTTTCCGAGGGCGGTCATGCGGTAATAGCGGCGGCGTTCGTCATCGAGAGCGGGGTCGGGGCGTTCGTCCGACTCCTCCACCAGTCCCGCCGCCAGCATACGCTTCAGGCATCCATAGAGGGTGCCGGGGCCGAGTTGCAGGGCGTCGTTGGTCTGGCGCGCCACGTCCTGCATGATGCCGTAGCCGTGCCGTTCCTCGTCGGCCAGGGCCAGCAGGATATGGAAGACCGGCGGGGTCAGTGGAAGCAGGTCGTGCGCCGATTGCGGCTTTCTCATAAATACATCCGTTACGGATATATTAGCCCCGCTGGGCAGGTCTGTCAAGAGGGAACTACGTCAGTCACGCGCTACTCGTTCCGCAAGGTCTCCGCCGGGTCCATGCGCAGAATGCGCAGCGCGGGCGCCAGGCTGGCCAGCGCCGCCACCACCAGCAGAATCGCGGCGGTGGTAGCGAAGGTGACCGGGTCCGTGGAGCGCACGCCCCACAGCATGCTGCGCAGGAAGCGCACGGCGACCAGCGACATGCCGAGCCCGGCGCCGATTCCGGCAATGGAGAACAGGATTCCCGGCCGCATCGCCCCGGCGATGGTCTGCCGCACCGTGGCGCCGAGCGCCAGGCGGATGCCGATCTCGTGCCGGCGCTGCGCGATGGATTGCGAGATCAACCCGTAGAGGCCGACCGCGGCGAGCAACAGCGCCAGGCCCGCCAGCATGGAAAACAGGGCGGCGAGGTAGCGCTGGCTGCCCGTTTGCACGTTGCGCAATTCATCCACCGTGCGGAAGTGCGCGACCGGCAGCTTGGGATCGAAATCCGCGATCGCCGCCCGGATCTGCCCGTTGAGGTTGGCCGTCGGGCCGCTGGTGCGAATCACCCACTTGGGTGAGAACCAGGTGTGGACCAGTTGCAGAAAGCCATCCTTGGTCTGGCTTACCGGAACGTACAGGGTTGGCTCAATGGAGAGAGGTCCGAACTTCGCGGTGATCCCGCTGTGTAGTTGCACGTCCCCGCAGATGCCGACGATTTCGCGGCTGCCGCCCCCCATGTCCACGTGCCGGCCCACGGCGTCGCCGTGCGCGAAATATTTCGCGGCGAAACTCTGGCTCACCACCGCGATCTGGGGGTTCTGTGTGCCATCGGAATCGCGCAGTTCGCGGCCCGCCACCAGCGGGATCCGCATCGTTTCCAGGTACCCCGGCGTGGTGTAGACCACTTCGCCGGTGTGCCGCTCGCGATCCGTGCCATCCACCGTACGAAATCCGTTATTCAGCGGGCGCTCATAGGGCAGCGTGAGCGCCACCGCGGCGGATTGCACTCCCGGAATGCGCCGCATACGCTCCAGGGTTTGCGTGTAGAGCCGGTTGACCGCCGCCGAAGTCTGGTAGCGCGCATCCTGCAGCGAAGCCTCGGCGGCCACCACGTTGTGCGTGTCGAAGCCCGGGTTGAGGCCGTTGAGCCAGACCAGCGAGCGCACCATCAGCCCGGCGCCGACCAACAGCACCAGGCTGAGGGCCACTTCCGCGGCCACCAGCGCGCCGCGAGTCCAGCGCCGGCGCGAACCCGCGATGCCGCGCCCCGCTTCGTTGAGCACGCTGCGGATATCGAGGCGGCTGGTGTGCAGCGCCGGGGCCAGGCCGAACAGCAGGCTGGTGGCGAGCGCGATCCCCATCATCACGGCGAGCACCCGCGCATCCAGCTCGATGGGGTACCAGAGTTGGCTCTTCTCCGCGCCCAATTGCTTGAGCCAATCCAGCACAAAGCCGCCCACGCTGACGCCCACGATGCCACCCCCGAGCGCCAGCAGCACGCTCTCCATCAGCAACTGGCGTACGATGGCGGCGCGGCTTCCGCCCAGCGCCATCCGCGTGGCCATTTCGCGGCCGCGCGCGCCCGATCGCGCCAGCAGCAGTCCCGCGATGTTCACACAGCCAATCAGCAGCACCATCAGGACGGCGGCCCAGGTGAGCAGCAGTTCGCTGCGTACGTCCGCTCTGGCGCCGGTTTCGAGCGGGATGATGCGCTCCTCGAAATACTTCACCTCCCGGGGGAAGCCGGGGACGCTTTTCAGCGCCTGGCTGAGCGAGCGCAGTTGCTCACTGGCTTGTGCCCAACTCACGCCCGGACGCAGGCGGGCGATCACGCCGTAGTTCGATCCGCCGCCTTCGCCCTCCCGGTTGGGGCGCAACGGCGTCCATACATTCACCGGCGCAGCCGCGCGGAAATCGGGCGGCATGATGCCCACCACCGTGTACTCTTCGCCGCGCAGGCTGATGGTGCGGCCCAGCACTCCGGCGTCGCCATGGAAGGCCCGCTGCCAGAAGCCGTGGCTCAAAATGGCGACGGCCGCACCGTGGGGAACGTCTTCCTCGCGGCTGAATTCCCGGCCGGTCCACGGCGCCATGCCCAGTACCCGGAAGTACCCCGCCGAGACGCGCTGCTGCTGGATGTACTCCGGGCGATCGTTGGCGGCGAAGTTGGACGCCCGGCCAGGCATGGGCGGCGACGTCCAGGCCGGGGACGTGGTCGCGGACGGCCTCGAACAGGGCGCCGGTTTGCGAAGTGTTGATATCTTCGGCACCGCCCTCACGGGCCGCAGTGACCACCAAGGCGAGGCGGTCCGGCTCCGGATAGGGTGCGCCGCGAAGCAAAACCGCGTCCAGGACGCTGAAAATTGCGGTGTTTACCCCGATGCAAAGGGCGAGGGTGCCGATTACGATCAGGGTGAATCCCGGGGCCTTGCGAAGCTGCCGAAGGGCGAAGCGGACATCGGACCAGAGCGCCATACGAGCGGGCTTGCATGCCTGATGCCAGGGTGCATTTTCCGGAATCTCTTTGGAACTGAGGGCTTAGGCCGCCAGCCCCCGCCGGTGGTGTTCGTTTGCGGGAATTCGGCGACCGCGGACAGCACAGGTTTTCCAAAAAAAACTAATGCCTTGACAGCCAAAACGTAACATTTCGAACGTGCCATCTGCAACCCTAAGACACAATATGGAGATATAATTCTTGACGAGCCACTACATATTGGGGCACTATTACGAAGGCGTTCCCTCACGTAGGAAACCCGGAAGAGGACAAGCGAATGGGACAATTGTCTGTTGATTTGAGTGCGAGAATAGAATCATTGAAGACCCAAGACCCCCAAAAAACCAAGACGGGAATCGCATTCCCGCGGTACTTTACCACCAAACTGGAAGCTGCCAGGACTCCGTACGACGAGATCCTCTGGGAGACGCGTACCGCCTCGATCGGCAACGACAAAGGTTCGGTAATATTTGAGCAGCGCGACGTCGAAGTGCCCGTGGACTGGTCACAGACGGCCACCAACATCGTCGCCAGCAAGTATTTCCACGGCAAGCTGGGTTCTCCCGACCGCGAGACCTCGGTGGCGCAACTGGTGCAGCGCGTGGTCGATTCCATCGCCGATTGGGGTAAGAAGGACGGCTACTTCAAAACCGCCCAGGATGGTGAGAATTTCCGCATGGAACTCGCCCACCTGATGCTCACCCAGAAGGCCTGCTTCAATTCCCCGGTGTGGTTCAACGTGGGCGTCAAGGAAACCCGCGGCTACGGCTGGATCTACGACGAGCAGCACGGCCGGGTATGCAAACTGGAAGGCGCGGCGCGGCCGCAGTGCTCGGCCTGCTTCATCGTCAGCGTCAAGGACTCGCTGGAATCGATTCTCGACCTGGCCAAGACCGAAGGCATGCTCTTCAAGTGGGGTTCCGGCACCGGTTCCAACCTCTCCTCGCTGCGGGAAGAAGACGCCATCCTCTCCGGCGGCGGGCGGGCCAGCGGGCCGCTCAGCTTTATGAAGGGCTTCGACGCTTTCGCCGGCGTCATCAAGAGCGGCGGCAAGACGCGGCGCGCCGCCAAAATGGTGATTCTCAACACGGATCACCCGGACATCGATAAATTCATCTGGTGCAAGGCCAAGGAAGAGAAAAAGGCCTACACCCTGGTGGAGGCCGGCTACGATGCCTCGCTGGATGGCGAAGCCTACAGCTCCATCTTCTTCCAGAACGCCAACAACAGCGTGCGCGCCACCGACGACTTTATGGAAGCCGCCGTCCGCGGCGACGATTGGTGGACCAAAGGCGTCTCCACCGGCCAACCGGTGAAGCGTTACAAGGCGCAGGACCTGATGCGCACGATCGCCGAAGCCACCCACCAGTGCGGCGACCCGGGCATGCAGTTCGATACCACCGTCAACCGCTGGCATCCCTGCAAGAACACGGCCCGCATCAACGCCTCCAACCCCTGCTCGGAATACATGTTCCTGGACGATTCGGCATGCAACCTCTCCTCGCTGAATCTCATGAAATTCGTCGGACCCGACGGCCAGTTCGATGTGGAAGCCTTCCGCCACGCCGTGGATACCATGATCCTGGCGCAGGAAATCATCGTCGATAACGCCAGTTATCCCACCGAGAAGATCGGACAGAATTCGCACGCCTTCCGTCCCCTGGGCATTGGTTTCGCACACCTGGGCGAGCTGCTACTGTCCATGGGCGTGCCCTACGATAGCGACCAGGGCCGCGATCACGCCGCCGCCATCACCGCCATCATGTGCGGCCAGGCCTATCTCACCAGTTCCCGCGTGGCCGCCGCCATCGGCACGTTTGAAGGCTACGCCGTCAACCAGCAGCCCTTCCTGGAAGTCATCCGCATGCACCGCGATGCGGTGAACGGCATCAATGGACACCACGTGCCCGCCGCCATGATGCAGGGCGCGCGGCACTGCTGGGACGACGCTTACGAAAGCGGCCGGCAGAGCGGGTATCGCAACGCGCAGGTCACCGTGATCGCGCCCACCGGCACCATCGGCTTCATGATGGATTGCGACACCACCGGCATCGAGCCCGACCTGGCGCTCATCAAGTACAAGAAACTGGTGGGCGGCGGCGTCATCAAGATTGTCAACAATACCGTGCCCGCGGCGCTCATCAAGTTGGGATACTCGCCCGCGCAGGTGGAGAAGATTGTCACCCACATCGATTCCACCGGCACCATCGAGGGCGCTCCGGAATTGAAGCCGGAGCATCTGCCGGTGTTCGATTGCAGCTTCCGTCCGCAGAATGGAACGCGCTCCATACGCTACATGGGCCATGTAAGGATGATGGCCGCCGTGCAGCCGTTCATCTCGGGCGCCATTTCCAAAACCATCAACATGCCGGAAGAGTGCACGGTGGAAGACATCATGACCGCCTACACCGAAAGCTGGAAGCTGGGGTTGAAGGCGGTGGCCATTTACCGCGACAACTCCAAGCGCGTGCAGCCGCTCAGCTCGGGATCGGGCAAGGGCGAGAAGAAGAACGCGGGCGCAGTGGCGACAGCCGCCGCTGCCGCAGCCGCGCCGGTGGAGCGCGTGGTCTACCGTCCGGTGCGCCGCAAACTGCCCGACGAGCGCCGCTCCATCACCCACAAGTTCTCTATCGGCGGACATGAAGGCTACATCACGGTGGGCATGTACGACGACGGAGCGCCGGGCGAGATCTTCATCACCATGGCCAAGGAAGGCTCCACGATTTCCGGTCTGATGGACGCGTTCGCCACCGCCGTAAGCTTCAACCTGCAGTACGGCGTGCCCTTCAAGTTCCTGGTGGATAAGTTCGCCCACGTGCGATTCGAGCCCAGCGGGTGGACGGGGAATCAGCAGATTCCCTACGCGAAATCCATCATGGACTACATTTTCCGGTGGATGGGTGCCAAGTTCCTGGGTCCGGAATATGCGGTGAGCGAGGTGGGCGAGACCATGACTCTTCGTCCCACCGAAGCCAGCCCGCAGCAGGATCTGCCGTTCAACGCCATGACGACGGATGCGCCGCTGTGTTCGGAGTGCGGCTCCATCATGACGCGCAATGGAAGCTGCTACAAGTGCGGCAATTGCGGCGGCACCAGCGGCTGCAGCTAGAATTCCTTTTTATAAGTTTGAAGTGGGAGAATCGCAACGCTCCCGGACGGCAAGGTATGTCCGGGAGCTTTCTTGTTGGGGGGCTTCCACGGCGCCGGGTGTAGGATCTTGACCGACAGCGGCTGGGAATGGCTTTCTCGTCGGGCGCTCCCGATTGCAGGACTCAAACCAGGACGGGGCCTGGTTGTTCGGGATTTACGGCCGGACAGCCCGCCAATGATGCGATCCGGCAGAGTCTTTGAGAACCCGGCTGCTTGAGGATTCGGTCCATGTATTCGGATCCGCTCTCCTTGTGGTAGCGCTTCGCGAGTGCGCTCGTGTCGAGAAAGTAATTTGGCAAATCAGCGCTCTTGCCGAAGAGCGATCACGGTCTCGGAAAGGGAACCGGAGATGGTGGAGAGCCCTCGTCTCACTTCATCCAGGCTGATATCGTCACTGGCCGCTTCTGCCCATTCTTCGGGCGTGAAGTACCCGGCGAGATCCTGGCTGAAGATTGTTGGATCGCCGATGGTCACGGTCACCAACTGCTTCTCTTCAAGCGGTACGCTCTCAAGAGGCCGTAGAACGCCATCCTGGTACACGGCTTGAAGTCACTTATCCGTACGCTTTCAGTCTAAACCATCTTGGTCTTCATATCCATCTTTGGGAATAGATCGCACGATGCTCCGTGACTCAATGGCGGCCACACCGTCTACAGAGTTGCAACACACGGCTTGCCTGGCGCCGGGCAGTCGTGGTGGGAGCATCCTGCCTCGATGCCATTATGATAACTTGGGAGACACATAGAGATTCCGCCATGAAGGCCCTATTATTTGTATTCACGTTACTGAGCGCCGCTTGGGCGCAGTCCGCCGCCGGTCCGGCATCGGACCCACCCCCGATTCCGAATATTCCGGACGATGAGGTGGTGGCTATCTTCGGCGACGGCACGAAATTCACGATGGGCGATTTCAAGCAGATCTACCCCATCTTGCCGCCTGCCCAACAGCAGATGGCACTGCGCGACCGCGAGGCATTCCTGCATCAGTGGGAGCTGTGGAGGAAGGTCGCTAAGATTGCGGAGCTTTCCAAATTGGACCAGGAGAGCCCCTATAAACAGCAAATCGAGTATGCGCGCATGAATGTGCTCTTCCCGGCGCAAATCAACGCCGTCATGAACCAAGTCCCAATTGAACCGGGCGAAATCGTCAAGTTTTACGATGCCAACAAGCGGAAGTATTCGCAGGTCAAAGTGAAGGCGATCTTCATCGCGTTCAGCGACGCGGCCTCCAGCACAGGCGACAACGGCAAGAAGGCGCTGACTGAAGCGGAGGCCAAGGCCGAGGCAACCAGACTACTGGCTGCCATCAAGGGCGGGGCCGACTTCGTCAAGTTGGCGAAAGAGAACTCCCAAGACGAGACATCGCGCGCTAAGGACGGCGATTTCGCGACTCTGCACTACGGCGACAACATCCCCAACGGCTTCCGCGCCGCGGTGTTCGCGCTGAAGCAAGGCGAGGTCAGCGAGCCGCTGAAGCAGCCGAACGGCTTCTACCTGCTGCGCGCCGAGGAAGTCGCCGTGCGGCCCCTTTCCGAGGTTCGCGACGAGATCCGTAACGAACTGCAACTCGCCCACGCCGACGAGTGGATGAGGAAGATGGATCAGGAAACCAAGGTTCAACTGGTGAACCCGGCATTCGGCAGCCATCCTCCCGCCCCCGCCGTGCCGGCCGGAAAATAGTCACGGTTGGACACGCTCGCCTGAGCGCGACTCGTGCTCTTGCGATTCGTTGTGCCAGCCCCGCACTACGCCGCGTCTCTGATCTCGATGGCCAATTCCTTGCCGAGCGCCCGGAACGCGGCTTCGATCTGATCGAGCCTGGAATGGTGCGTCAGGTCGAACAGCCGGTCCACGTTGACTTTGGAGATTCCCATGCGGCGCGCCATTTCTGCTTTGCGAAGGCCAGAGGCGTCGAACGTCATGTACAATTCAGCCTTCGCGGCGGCCAGCGCGGGCAGCCGGATCATACGGTATTTTCGGCCACGCAGCTTGCTCGGGCGCGGGAGATGTTCTCCGTGGCGGACGTGCTCCCGGATCATCGTGCACAGTGCGTCCAGCGCCATTTCATGCGCGTCTTGTTCGGTTTCCCCTTGCGTAACGCCCCAATCGAAATCGGGAAACGTCACCACAAATCCACCTTCCTTGGAAGGCTCGAACAGTGCTGGATACTCCATGAGTCTTTACTCCTTAATCCCCAGTTTCTTGAGGATCGCATGATAGGTGCCCGTCTGGATTTCCTGGCTCGGATGGCGGGGCATCAAGGTGCGATTTCCCTGGTAGCGGACAATGAGGTGCCTTGTCCCCTGCTCAAAAGTACATCCGAGTTTAGCCAGCTTGGGTCTCAATTCGCTCGCCGTCACTGTCTAATAGTACTCCGATCTGAGTACGGCCATGCAACTTCAGCCCACATTTCCCCGACAATTGGTCGCGTGCCGGTTGCAGATCTGGCCGCGCGACCTCCGCCGCTGCCAAGTTCCTGGGTCCGGAATCACGCGCGGCGTCGCTGCCCGGTTGTGGCAAACTGAAGGGGGTTCTTGCGATATGCGCGCCGCGCGGCTCGATCAGATCTTACGGGAGTTTCGGGACGGTCTTGAGGGGATTTATGGCTGCCGGCTTGTCCGCGTCATTCTGTTTGGCTCCCAGGCGCGGGATGAAGCGGAAGCGGATTCGGACATTGACGTGATGCTGGTCCTCGGTGGGCCCGTAGATCCGCACACGGAAGTCCAGCGGTTGTCGTCATTTACTTCCTGCCTGAGCCTGCGGCACGATGTCGTGATCTCGTGCGTTTATCTGTCGGAAGACGACTTTGACAAGCAGCAATCGCCGTTGATGCTAAACGTGCGGCGGGAAGGGGTCCTGGTGTGACCGTCGAGCAGGACGGACTCCTTCAGAAGGCCCACCGCAATATCCGGTCCGCCAAACTGCTGCTCGCCGATGGTGATTACGACACGGCTGTATCGCGCGCCTACTATGCCATGTTTTACATCGCCGAGGCTCTCCTGCTATCCAGGGGTTTGGCTTACTCAAAGCATTCCGCCGTCATCGCGGCCTTTGGCCGCGAATTCGCCAAAGCCGGGGTGCTGCCGCCGCAGTTCCATGCCCATTTGAGAGCTGCCTCTGAAGCCAGAAATATCTCCGACTATCAGCTTGCTTCTCATGTTACGGAAGAAGATACGGTGAGGCATATCTCTCGCGCGGAGGAGTTGTTCACAGCGGGCGAAGCATTCCTGAAGTCATCGAGTCCGACCTGGTGAACAACGAGTGGGCGAATCTCGTGTCGTTGCTACGCATTTCTGGTCGGCTGATGGCGCCACCTGGCGTCACGGATCCAGCCTCTCCCACATGGCCCGCTCCAGGCCGTAAGGGTCGTTTACGACTTTGCACTCCGCGTTGATCTCCATGGTGGCGCGCTTTTCCGTGGTGTAGGCGGGCCATTCGGGCTGACCCTTTGCCGCCGGGCGGCCCGTTCTCGCGAAGGTGCTCCACATTTCGGCCATGTTGTGAGCCGTCTTCTCGCTTGCCGGACCGGAGACCGACATCATGCCTCTCCCGGCGTTCGCACCTGCCTGTCCGGCCGGTTGAACGATGTAGAACTTGTAGGGGATCTCCAGCGCGTGCGCGGCGCCCACCTTGTGCTGCGTTCCGGGGACGAGAGAGTCCGACTCGTGCGTGAAGATGTACATGTAGACCGGCGCGCCGTGCTGCACGTACTTTCGTTCGGCAATGGTGATGGCTCCGATACCTATCATGCGGGCGGTGGTGATGGCGATATAGAGGTCGGCAGGGGAAGCGCCGGGGCGGCTCTTGCTGTAAGTATCGAACACCGCATCCCCGTTCGCCCCGAACTCTTTTGCCAGGCGTTCCTTCAATGCCGCCTCGGTCAGATTGAACACCTCGGTGTTGCGCTGCTGCTGGAAGAAGAAGATCGTCTCATCCCGGTTGGAGCCGACGATGAGGGGTTTGTTCTTCGAGATTGCCGGTGCTGCCGGGTCAAATGGATGGTGCGGCAGGATCGTGCCATCGACGACGGGCCCGAATCCGCCCGGACGTGACCCTCCGCCCATACCCTTGCGTCCGCCGTTCATGCCCAACGGACCGCCGCCCGATTGGCCCAGTGCCGTTTGGGCGGCCAGAAGCTTGTCCGCGGGCACCTCCAGCAGTTTGCGCCACTCGCTCTTCTCCAGCCCGAGCTGCTTCAGGGTCATGAGCGCAGTTTCGGCCGCCGCGTCGCGCGGCATCATGCGAATGCCGGGACCGCTTTCGATGGAGGCCTTGTGGAAGTATGGCGCGGCCGCGGGCATGGCGTAGAGACAGGACGTTTTGGCGCCGCCGCCGCTTTCGCCGAAGATCATCACGTTGCCCGGATCTCCGCCGAACGCTTCGATGTTGTCGTGCACCCATTTGAGCCCATCGCGAATATCCAACAAGCCCTGGTTGCCGGAGGTCGCATACTCCTCGCCGCCGAGATCGCCCAGAAAGAGGTATCCCATCAAGCCGAGGCGGTGATTGGTGGCCACAACGACCACGTCGAAGGTGCGCGCCAAGTTGGCGCCATCCTGATAGGCCGCTCCCGCCGATCCGGTAGTGAAGCCGCCGCCATGGCTGTAAAACATGACCGGACGTTTCCGCCCATCGGGCGCGGGCGTCCAGACGTTGAGGAACAGGCAGTCCTCATCCTGCGGCGGCTCGTTGCGGCGCTGGCCCGGCTGCCAGGAAGGCGCGCCGAACTGGATGGCATCACGCACCCCGGTCCAGGACTTCAGCGGAGGCGCCGCCTTGAAGCGGTTGGCTCCCGACACAGAGCCGCCGTAGGGAATCCCCTTGAATGTTGCGAGGCCGGGACTCTTCACGCCGCGAACCCGCCCGTAGGCCGTTTTGACCTCGACGTACTCCGGCTCCGCGGACTGCGCCAGCGCACGCCCCCGCAGGGCGGCGGCGCAGGACAAGGCCAACGGCGATCGGGAAAGCAGGCTGCGCCGGGTCAACCTTAGCGAATCACGATCGTACGGCAAGCTCATATTCTTTGCTCCTTTAGTTTGCTGGAACCTGGAGTCTTCATTTCGCGCTGATGATGGCCACTCCCGTCTTCACGTCCAGCGTCCATTCGCGCGGCTCCGGAAGGCGCAATTTGCCGTCGCCGATTTCGAGCGGCATCCACAGGTAGCGCGAGTCCCACTGGGCCCGCGGCTTCCAGATGTCACCCATGAAAATCACCGTGGTCGCCTTCTTGCCAACGACTTTCAGCATCATGGTGGATTGCGAGCCGTAGGTTTTTGTCTCCGGCGGCGCGATGTCCTGGAACTCCGACCAGGGGCCTTCCAGGCTGGGCGAAGTAGCGTACTTGTTGGGATTGGGCGCCCAACCGGTCAGCGCCGACCCGACCACGTAGTAGAGTCCCTGGTAGTGGACCACGGCCCCGCCTTCGAGCGGCGCGCGGATGAGCGACATTTCGCGTTCCACGGTGAGGTAGTCGTCGGAGAGCCTGGCAATGTGAAAACCCTTGGCCGGCCGGTCCTCGAAGATCAGGTAGGCGGCGCCGTCATCGTCGATAAACTGGCCGATGTCGCGGCTCTCCTGTCCCAGAGGGCGAAAGCTCTTCAGGTAGCGGTAATTGCCGTCCACACGGTCGCTCACCGCCACCGCCACGCGCGCCAG
>Ga0182030_10021257_pt1 | contig 12167 bp, 10 predicted proteins | sample 812S3MmetaG_FD_121299 | JGI IMG/M metagenome (GOLD analysis project Ga0182030, IMG submission 121299) | Permafrost microbial communities from Stordalen Mire, Sweden - 812S3M metaG (Illumina Assembly) | ecosystem: Environmental > Terrestrial > Soil > Wetlands > Permafrost | place: Sweden...
CGCCGGTGCTCAACGGCACTCCGCCTGCACCGTTTCGCGTGGAATGTAAAATTGTCAGCAAAGGATTCTTCCCCGTGCCAGATATCGTCGCTCCATTGTCGCGTACAGAAGTCCCCGCTGCCGGTACTGAAAGCCTGGCCGCATTTGACGGTCCTTCCCTGGCCGTTGCTGCTCTCCGCTCGGCATCGCGCCTGGTTTTGAGCGAACTCGCTCCCGGCGCCATGCAATCGGAAATTCGCGCCATGAGTGTGGAGTGCGACCGCATCGGGGGCATCAACCTGGCCCAGGGCGTCTGCGATACCCCGGTGCCCGCAGCGGTTGAAGAAGGCGCCATAGCAGCCATCCGCGCCGGTTACAACATCTACACGCGGCTCGACGGCATCGCCCGTCTGCGCACGGCTATCGCCAAAAAGCAGCTCCACGACTACGGCCTCCGCTATGACGCTGAAACCGAAATTCTGGTAGCCTCAGGTGCGACCGCCGGCCTGCACGCCGCGGCCATGGCCCTGCTCAATCCCGGCGATGAGGTGCTGCTGTTCGAGCCCTTCTACGGATATCACGTCAACACGCTCAAGTCGTTGCGCGTCACGCCCGTTTTGGTGCCGCTCGCCGAGCCTGACTGGGCTCTCGACATTGACGCGCTCAAGGCCGCGATTACGCCGCGCACGCGCGCCATCCTGCTCAACACGCCCGCCAATCCCAGCGGAAAAGTATTCACCCGCGCGGAGATCGAAGCCATCGCCGACATCACGCGCGATCACGACCTGTTCCTCTTTACCGATGAAATCTACGAGTACTTCGTCTATGACGGGGCTGAGCACATTTCCCCGGCCACGCTGCCCGGCATGCGCGAACGCACCATCGTCATCTCGGGATTTTCGAAGACTTTCTCGATCACCGGTTGGCGCCTCGGCTATGTAACCGCTGCGGCCAAATGGATGGCCGCGATGTCCTACTTTCACGACCTCACGTATGTTTGCGCCCCTTCAGCCCTGCAGCACGGGGCGGCTGCGGGACTGGAGCAGCTTGGGCCTAGCTTTTATCAGCAGATCGCGGTCGACCACCAATCCAAGCGCGAACGAATGATCAGTGCCCTGCGCGCTGCCGGATTCGAACCCAGTGTGCCTGCGGGAGCCTATTACGTGCTTGCCAAGGTTACCGGTCTGCCGGGTGAGACGGCCGCATTGAAGGCGCGCCACCTGCTCGCCGCCACCGGAGTCGCCGCCGTTGCCGGGTCCGCATTTTTCCGTCAGGGCCGAGGAGAAGACCTGTTGCGCTTCTGCTTCGCGAAAAAGGACCACGAGTTGGACGAGGCGTGCGTCCGCTTGCGTAAACTTTAAAGAGGACGTGTCGGCAGATAGCCGCGCTGTGCCAAATTATTTCGGCTTGAAAGGCCTCTGTGACTGAATTTCCTCATGCAATGCTGCGAGAAATCTACGAGCAGCCCGATGCTATCCGTCGCACTCTCGATCTCTATCTCGATGGGTCATCGTTTGACTTAGCCGCGTTTGCCCCGCTCGCGCACTGGCTCAATCCGCGCGGTGAGGTGTTGATTGCGGCCAGTGGATCGAGCCGCCACGCCGGCCTTGCCGCTGAGATTATTTTTGAAGACATGTGCGGCCTCGCGGTCGACGTTGAATATGCCAGCGAATATAGCTGCCGCGGAGCTGCTAACCCTCGTCACCCTTCTTTGCTGGTTATCTCGCAATCCGGTGAAACATCAGACACACTTGCAGCGTTGCGCTGCGCACGGTTTAGCGCGCAGCAGACCTTGGCCATTGCCAACGTTGAGGGCAGCAGCATGTTACGCGAGGCAAGCGCCGCCATGCCGCTCGGAGCAGGTAAGGAGCTTGCGATCCCTGCGACGAAGAGCTTCACCTGCCAGCTCACCGCGCTCTATCTTCTCGCTCTTTATGAAGCCGATCAATTAGGCACGCTCGACACCAGCGAAATCAAGCGCCGCATTGCCGAGCTGCAATCGCTGCCGGCGAAGATCGCACAGCAACTCGATGCCTGGCGCGTGCAGACTGCCGCGCTCGCGACGAAATACGCTACTGCCAACACATTTCTTTATCTTGGTCGCGGCGTACACTACGCCATTGCCCGCGAGGGCGCGCTGAAAATGAAGGAAGCTTCATATGTGCACGCGGAAGGCTATCCCGCCGGCGAGTTGAAGCACGGACCCAATGCGCTGGTCAGCGAACATGTGCCGCTGGTGGTGATTGCCACCGTTGATCCAGAGATGGAAGGATCCAAGTCTCGCTACGAAAAGACTGTCCAACTACTCGAAGACATGAAGAAGCAGGGAGCCCACACGATCGTGCTCGCCAACAAAGGCGATAGCGAAATTGCGGCTCTGGCCAGCGACGTGATCGAGATCGAGCCAGCCAGCGAACACATGCTGCCCATCTCTGAAGTGATCCCGCTGCAGCTTTTCTCATACTACATGGCCCTCGAACACGGCGTCGACGTCGATCGTCCTCGCAATCTCTCGAAAGCGGTGATCGAAGTCTAGCGATTTCCGGCTAAGCGCACGTCTTCTACGAGCGAGTGACACGCTCAGTGATTATCAATGTTCTTTGAGAAATAACGAGGGCTCGGGCTCGTCTCCTGATTAGGCTTTGTCGACTATCGGGAAGCAGGTGAAGGTCTCTTCCTTGATGGCGTAGTAGGGCATGTAACGATGCTCAGAGTCGCCATCGATGGAGAAGTGCAGCGGCTGATCCGGGATAGGTCTTAATTGATTCGTGAGGCTTTGGGCTGCGGCTCCTGATGTGCGAAGTCGCGCATCATCTGTGCCGACGATGGCGAGAAGGATAGGCCCATATTCGAGCGCGTAACGCTCATGCCCGTCGATCTGATCGATGCCTGTGTAGCGCGTGAAGCGAAAGCCTGCTGGAAGAACAAAGGACACGATGTCACCTGATTTCCAAGTGCGATCGAGGGCTACATAGCTGCCAGGCTTGCCGTTGGCGGCGAGCTTTTCGTTGATGTGAATCGGCATGTCAGCGGTTCCCCACGAGGGAGTCCGAAGACGAAGGACGGAGTGGCGCGGCGAGGCGAGTTCGAAGGCGAGTTCGACGCGAGAATCGTACGGGAAGGTGGTCTTCATCGTGAGCTTGAGAGCCTGATCTGCGCGGTCGTCGTGCTGTGACCAGCGAATAGTGGAAGGAGCGAACATATTGATGTATAAGCCGGGCGCGGATCCAGCAGGGACGACCGAATAGAGATGCTCGGGGATGCTGCCGATCAGTCGGGTTCCCTGTCCCTCACAACATGAGTTCGTGCAGTAACCGACGGAGCGGTCGCCCTTCTTGCCAACGAGGCGGGCGTGATAGAAGAGTCCCTTGCCAGCGAATTGGTTGGCGATGCCGACGTTGTAAATGGATTTTTCGATTTCGGTCACATAGGCTTCTTCATCGGGATCGAGCAGGTGGAATCGCTGGTTGAGAAATGTCCAGAAACTGCTACCGCAAAGCTCACCGGTTTCGCAGAAATCGTATTGTGCTTTGAGCCGGTAGGATTTTGGTGGAAATTCACCAAACTCGGTGATGGCGATGGACCCGCCGATGTGTTCCCAGTTGTTGCGATAAAGCTGCCATGCGCCTTGGGCCGCATCTTTGTACCGAGGGTCTCCGGTAGCACGGTAGAGATCGAAGTAGGCTTCGATATCCGTGAGCAGATAGTTGTGGGGACGGTCGTATGGATACTGCCAGACCATCGCCGAATCGCGATGCGCGAGGCCATCGAGCCAGTAGTCTTCCTGGAAGTAGCGCTGCACAACCTGGATATCATGGGGCCGGCCGACGGGCGAGAGATACACGCGCGTGTTGGCGACCATGCCCTGAACGCCTTGTGCTGTTCCGCGAAGAAGTTTCGGCAAGTATGGGCAGCGATCAAACCAATCGTAGTAACCACGCAGCAGATCGAATGCCTTGGGGTGTCTGGTGTAGCCTGCTTCGAGCAGTCCGTGAGTGACCCAGGCGCGGGTATAACCGGCACGCTCGGAGTGCATGATGGAGTCTTCGGGGTAGGCCATGATGTAGCCGTTTGACTGGCGACAATCGGCGATGCCGTCGACGATTTCATTCATGCGGCGAAGAAGTTCATCGTGCTGCTGCCATCGGAGAGTGTTTGCCGCACCCATGAGAAAGCGGCCGGCCGAGGAACCCGGAAGGTCGGTATCCCAGAATGGAATGGGCGGACGCAGGCCCGGCGATACAGGCTTGCCGGCGCGTTCTCGAAAGGGACGAAGCATCTCATCGACAGAGAACGAAGTGAGTAGATAGTCGATGTTGTTCTCGATGGCATCGCGCAGAACTCCGTCGCCGAGTTCCACTCCACTACGCGGCACCTCGGCGCGATAGGAAACCTGCTTCCAGGATCGAGGGTCGGTTACATTCTGCGGATTGTCGGTGAGGATTCCTTCGCCAACGGGACGGGGTTTGCGCGTGAGTTGGGCGAGGTCGCCGGGATTGGCGGTGGCGGGATCAGCGGAGACAAGCCGCCCTTCAGCGACGTCGCGCCCCGCTGCGAGCACTTCGACTTTTGCAAAGGAGAGGCCGAAGGATGGAGCCGTTTTGCCTTCGGCCTTCCTGATCGGCCGTAGACTCGTGCCGATGACCCGGACGTAGCGAGCCGGCCTGGCACTGGAGACGGATAAATACGAGATGCGGTCGCCGGGCTCGGGCAGATCTGCTGGGCCGGAATCGAAGAGCAGGCTTGCAGTTTCGAAGGACGGAGTGTCGGCGCCTTCAACTCTTAATCGAGCAGGGAAGCCGATAGACGCGCGGGCATCGTCAAAATTCGGATAGAGACGCAGTGCATCGATTTGAATAGCCGAGCCGAGATCGATCTGCACCCATGCCGCGGAGGAAGCTCCGGCTGCGGGTCGGGAGACATACGGCCGATACCAGGTGGCCGGGTACGGGGTCATTCGATCTTCGAGGCGCAGGGTTGATGATGGCTCGTCAGACCGCGCGAAGGGTCCCAGCGCGATTGTTGCACCGGCGATGATTCCCGCACCCAGAATTTCGCGGCGATCCCACTGACCTGGCATGAGACGTACCTCTCCTGAGATTGCAGATTACGAGTAATGACAAGTGTACGACCGTCTGCTAAATCAAATACCAGAAGAGCCTCATCGCAGCGCTTCTCGACCTGAGGCATCTTAAGTATTATTAGTCTGCGGTAGCACGTTTTGGGCCACGATATCGCCGACGTTCCCTCGGCTCCTTTCCTTCGTGAGTCTGTGAAAGTTTTGCAATTCATTGGAACTATTCAATCACTTTGCTAACCTTCGAGTATCCATTTCCTCGGGACATATGCGCCATTTCCCTGACCAGCTAAAATTCACGAAGCACCAGTTGATTGCATTTCTCGCGATCGCGAGCTTCCTGCTCACTGGTTGTCATTGGCAAAACAGTCGACGAATGGCATCTCTCGAAATTACCCGCGTGCCGGCGAGCGCTGTCGGGGGTCCGTTACAAGTGGACTTCATTGAGGGAACCGCCAAAGGATCTGCTCCTGGCCAGCAAGTGGTCCTGTATGCCCGTGGCAATAACATTTGGTGGGTACAGCCCTTTAGGAAGCAGCCGTTTACTCGAATTCAACCGAACGGGACATGGAAGAACTCGACCCATCTGGGAACTGATTATGCGGCCCTGCTGGTTGAGCCCGGCTATGTGCCGCAGGCCAAGATATCGGAGTTACCGAAGGCAGGCAGTGGCGTTGTCGCAGTCGTCGCGATGAAGGGCACTCCTGCGCTCTCGGCGAGCTTAAAGACAATTCATTTCAGTGGATATGACTGGGACGTTCGAGCGGCCGCGAGCGACCGGGGTGGGGATGCAAACTTATACGATCCAGCCAACGCCTGGACCGACGATCGAGGCTATCTACATCTCAAAATGGAGGAGCACGACGGCCGCTGGACATGCGCGGAGATCGTGTTGAACCGCAGCCTTGGGTTTGGTACTTACCGGTTTGTCGTAAAAGATACCGGCCAATTAGACCCCTTTGCGGTAGTCGGCATGTTGATTTGGGATGACTCCGCGTCTGAGGAAACCCGCAAAGAACTTGATGTTGAAGTGAGCCAGTGGGGTAATCCCGCCGCCAAGAACGCCCAATACGTTGTTCAGCCTTATTACGTACCGGGGAACATCGTCCGCTTTACCGCTCCCCATGAGGAGTTGACGCATATCGTTCACTGGGCGCCGGGAGTCGCATCGTTCAAAACGGCAAGCGGCGCACCTGTTCGCACGGCGGAAAAGAGCATCGCCGATCATACCTTTACAATTGGTATCCCGAGTCCTGGGGCTGAGAGAGTTCATTTAACGTTCTACCGGTTTCATGGGTCCGGTACTGCCGCACGTCGCCCCGCCGAGGTGGTCTTTGAAAAATTTGACTACCTGCCGTGATCAACTTGCGCACCGACACAGGCTTTGCGGATGGGTTGTTGCGGCAATCGCAGGAGTCTGCCTGATCAATGATGCTTGTGCTTTGGATCCCACCAGGACCATGGCGCAATACATTCACGAAAAATGGGGAGTGGACCAGGGGTTTCTAGGCGGAACGGCCTACTCGATCTGCCAATCCGACGATGGATATCTCTGGATCGGCACGGAACGTGGTCTGGTCCGTTTCGACGGTTTCAATTTCATCCTCATCCAGCGACCGGTTCCCGATTTGCCGGCGATCGGTGCAGTTCGGGGACTGGTGGCGGATGGCGAAGGCGACTTGTGGGTGCGCATGGATGGTCCGCAGCTTCTCGTCTATCGAGATGGAAAATTCCACGATGCGTTTTCTCATTTCAACTTGCACGAGAGCGGCTTCACTGCCATGGCTGAGGGTTACGATGGCGGGCTGCTGTTAGCTGGACTAAGTGGCCAGGTGCTTCGTTACAAGGACGGACAATTTCATACGGCAATCGGTCCAGGACAGATTCCCGGCGCTGTCTTGTCACTTACCGAAACCGCTGACCACATAGTGTGGGCGGGGACGCAGAGTGCCGGTCTCTTCTCGATTAACCATGGGCATCTCACCCATACATCCAAAGATATGGCGAACAAGAGTGTCAACACCCTACTGCCTGCTTATAAAGGTGGGCTTTGGATCGGGACTGACACGGGTATTCAATGGTGGCACGACGGAGGACTCACAGAGCCAAGCTTCCAATCAGCGATAGAACAGCGTCAGATACTTTCCGTCACCAGAGATCGCGATGCGAACCTGTGGGCAGGGACCGACCGGGGCTTGCTCAGGATCGCTCCATCCGGCGACGCTACGCTTGCGACGTTCCAGCGGGACTTACCGAGGGGCATAACAACAGTCTATGAAGATCGAGATAAGGATCTCTGGTTTGGAGGGCCGAACGGCATTGAACGGCTCCAGGATGGCGTTTTCAAAACGTATTCGATCCGGGAGAAATTGCCATCCAAAGATAACGGTCCCATCTATGTCGACGACCTAGGTAGGGTATGGTTTGCGCCGTTGTCGGGCGGCCTTTACTGGTTGAAAGATGACCGCGTTGGGCGCGTTACGATCGACGGACTCGATAAGGACATTGTGTATTCCATCAGCGGCGGCGATGGCGAAGTGTGGATCGGCAGGCAACATGGCGGTCTCACTAAGTTGACTAAAAGTGGAGACGCATGGAACGCGCGGACCTTCACTCGATCGAATGGTCTGCCACAAGACAGTGTTTATTCGGTGTTCCGGACTAAGACCGGAAGTGTTTGGGCAGGAACAGTGAGCGGCGGTGTGATCAGGCTGGAGGGAGATTCTATATCTAGCTATTCCACCGCCGATGGCCTGGCATCGAATTCAATCAATTCCATCGCCGAGGGTTCCGACGGAACCATGTGGTTTGCTACGCCGAGTGGGCTTTCGTCGCTTAAGGATGGCCACTGGACAAATCGCTCCGTGCAAGACGGTCTACCGTCGAACGACGTAAGTACCATTTTCGAAGATTCAAAGCAGACGCTTTGGATTGGAACGTCGGCGGGGTTGGCTTTTTGCGCGTCAGGTCACATTGGTATCCCGCGCAATATGCCGGAGCCCTTTCACGAGCAAGTATTTGGTATTGCGGAAGACAGTCGAGGAGAACTATGGATCGCTACCTCAGATCATGCGCTCAAGGCAGACCGGGATCGCATGATAGCCGGGACTCTCGTTGAATCCGATTTTCGCGTGTATGGAATAGCGGACGGTTTGAATGGAGTCGAGACAGTCAGGCGGGAGCGCTCGTTGGTCGCGGATGGTTTTGGCCGGGTCTGGATCTCGCTGGCAGGCGGACTGGCTGAGGCGCATCCAGGGATCTTGAGAACTTATATTGCGCCGGTATTTGCGCGCATCGAATCGATGTCGGCGGGCGGGAACACGGTTAGTTTGGATACATCTCCGAAGCTGGCCGCCGGCAGCCGAAGCATCACGATCAACTATCAAAGTACGATTCTATCGAGGCCGGAAAGAGTCAGGTATCGCTACATGCTTGATGGGTCGGGCCAAGGCTGGAGCGCCGACGTTGCTGCGCGCCAGGTTGTTTACAGCAACCTCAAGCCGGGCTCCTATCGTTTTCGCATTCTTGCGTCCGACGGGGACGGACTGTGGAATGGGCCGGAAACCGTGCTTCCCTTTGAGATCGAGCCGGAGTTCTGGGAAACAAGATGGTTCGAGGCGTCGTGCCTTGTCGCATGCATCTTTGCCATCGTAATGTTTTATCGTCTGCGCATGTATCAACTGACCCGGCAATTGAACGTTCGTTTTCAGGACCGGCTCGCGGAACGGACACGCATTGCGCAAGACCTGCACGATACGCTTTTGCAGGGTGTGATGAGCGCCTCTCTGCAACTCGATGTGGCGGAAGATCAGCTTCCCGACGACTCTCCGGCCAGGCCGCTTTTGCGACGAGTATTGGTGCTGATGGGGAGAGTGACAGAAGAAGGTAGAAATGCCCTGCGCGGGCTTCGTGCACCGGAGGTGACTCGTCGCGATCTCGAAATTGCGTTCTCGTGTCTTCGACAGGAATTCCCGCTTGATGAAAAAGTTTCGTATCGCGTCATCGCAAACGGTGAAGATCGCGCACTGCGTCCGGTCGTTCGCGACGAGGTATACCGCATCGGACGCGAGGCCATCGTGAATGCATTTGTCCACGCGAAGGCGAATAACATCGAGGTGGAAGTAGAATATGCAAACGACCACTTCAGGGTCCTGGTGCGCGATGATGGAATTGGGATGGATCGGCAAGTACTGCGGGCCGGTCGCGAAGGGCACTGGGGCCTGCCAGGCATGCGGGAGCGCTCCGAAAGCATCGGCGCGAGTCTAAAGCTACGCAGCCGGACCGGAGCCGGCACCGAGGTCGAACTGACCATACCTGGCGCTGTCGCATTCGAACATCAGTTTAAGAATCCAAATACCCCTTGGTTCCCCTGGCTAAACAAGGTGAAGTTCAAAGCGTCAACAAATGGTCAAAGTAAACGGAGCTAAAAAATGGGCGTTGCTGTCCCGATAAGAGTTTTCTGCATTGACGATCATCCGCTCATGCGAGAAGGAATTGCCGCGGTGATTCGGAACGAGCCGGACATGCTGCTGGTGGGCGAAGCTGCAAGTGGCCGCGAAGCCATTCAGGCCTTCCGCGAGCATCGACCCGATATCACCCTCATGGACCTACGACTGCCTGATATTGGGGGCATCGACGCAATGATCGCGATTCGCACCGAGTTCCAGGATGCGCGCGTAATCATGCTGACGACATTTGAAGGCGACGCCGAAATCCAGCGTGCGCTCGCGGCCGGAGCTCAAGGCTACATGCTCAAAAGCATGCCCCGGAAACAGCTCGTGGAAATGATCCGGAGAGTGCATGCCGGGAAGAAACATATTCCGCCCGAAGTTGCCGGTTATCTCGCCGAACATATGGGCGAAGAAGCACTAAGCAAGCGTGAGATCGAGGTACTGCAAAAGATTGCCGGAGGAAATCGAAACAGCGATATTGCCTCGCTCCTGTTTATCTCAGAAGAGACGGTCAAGGGGCACATCAAGCACATCATGGAAAAGCTCGGAGCGAGCGATCGCACCGAGGCCGTCGCAATCGGCATACGGCGCGGAATCATCCAACTCTAGGTGCGTTGTATACGCCGCGAGTGTCAGCAAAAAAGCACCCGATCTAGGGGTCCAATTCTCGGCCTTCGACACTACTCTCATGGCAGCGCGTTTTCTCAGCCGAGGAGGCATGGGCTGCAAAAACTCTTTTCCGCATTCCCCGACGGATGGCCTGGCATCGGGCTAATCCTTCTGCGGTTTGCTGTAGCCTTAAGTGCCATTTCCCAGGGACTCGGCACGATAACGGCAGCCCAGGAGACCGCACTGGCAGTTTGGGTCATGGCTCCGCTTGCGATCGTGGACGGTCTGTTCGTGCTGATCGGATTCCTGACGCCAATAGCGGCCGTCGTCGCGGCGCTGGGCAACTTGTTCCTCGCTATTTCGTTGTTTGCCACCTGGGACGCGGCCCGGCATACCGACGCATTTTCATCGCTGTACCTGGCGGTAATTTCCATTGCTCTGGCCTTGTTAGGACCAGGTTGGTTCTCAATGGACGCGCGCCTTTTCGGACGCCGCGAAATCATCATTCCCGATCTCCGTCGCCCGCCTCGGTGATCATGGGCCGACTCTTTCTCAATCCCATCCAACTCTATCCGCGACTCCGCAGATGTGTGATTCGGGCATTCGCCTCGAAAGTGTTATCCATTCAACACCCATCATCGGCATCGAAAATGCATTCGATCGCGTGCTGTATTGCTCCTCTTGTTACGGCATAGTCTCCTTACCGGCGCAGAAGGCGCCCACTTCCCCAGAGCGAGCGATCAACGATCGTCACCGTTCCTTCAACTTCTACCTACTAAAACCTGTTCGGCAATACTCGGGAGATAAATATGGAAACCGCAACCAATGTAGTTTTTGTGCATGGCGCATGGGCCGATGCATCGTCGTGGAGCAAAGTAATTCCCATCCTGCAAGACAAAGGTTTCAACGTTACGGCGGCGCAGATTCCGTTGACTTCGCTGGATGATGACATCGAGGTTACACGCAACGTTCTTGCAGCTCAGACTGGTCCCACGGTGCTCGTCGGCCACTCCTACGGCGGAGTAGTGATCTCCGGCGCGGCGAACGGCGCGGAAAACGTCAACGCCCTCGTCTACATTGCTGCGTTTGGGCTCGACGAAGGTGAGAGCATCGAAAGCCTGGCAAAGCAGGGACCTGCTCCTGCCGGCGCCGCACAGGTTCGTCCCGACGAACACGGGTTTCTGTGGATCGATCGCAATGGCTTTCCCGAAGCCTTCGCCGGTGACGTGGATCCAGTTGAAGCTCGTGTCATGGCGGTGTCGCAGAGGCCGCTCAGCATCAAGTCGTTCGTGGCCAAATCGGGCCCGCCCGCGTGGAAGCAGCTTCCATCCTGGTACCTTGTCTCGACCAACGATCAGATGATTCCACCGCCGGCCGAAGAGTTCATGGCCGAGCGAATGGGCGCGACCGTGCAGTCGGTCCCCGCCAGCCATGCATCGATGGTCTCGCATCCGGATAAAGTGGCCGAAATCGTGGCCCTCGCGGCGAAGAAGAACGGCACGAAGTAAACTTCATCGCCGCTCCAATCCAAGCACAGGATGGATTTATAAAGGATGCACGCGAAATGCACGGGAGATCGCCATGAAGACTCCGCTTCCCCCCGAGTTATTCTCGCGAGCGCCTGCCGATGCAGCGACCTTGGCGCGGAGCACGCCTATGAGTGCTCGCACCGAGGTTCCATCGGACTTGTCGGCAGACAGCCCGGGTGAAGAGATTCTGATCCGGCTCCGCAGCCTGCAGGAGTGGATCTGTGAACTGCTTATCAAGAATCAACAGTTGCGCATGGCACTCATGGAAGCAAAATCGAGAGAGCAAGTGGATGGCGATGGCTGCAATGCGTAGAGCCATGGAATTAGCGAAGCTGGGAGCGGAGCAGCTCCGCAATGCGGCTTTAGGAACGTATTCGTAACCAAAACCGATCGATTGAGAGTCGCGGTAGGGATACGGATCACTCCGTACCCCCGCACAGATCCGGACGGGCGGATTTCCCGCATCCGGCTCCTACCTCAGGTAATGACGCCCATGCGGCGCAGAGGAAAAGGATGATGTAC
>Ga0182030_10021258_pt1 | contig 12167 bp, 13 predicted proteins | sample 812S3MmetaG_FD_121299 | JGI IMG/M metagenome (GOLD analysis project Ga0182030, IMG submission 121299) | Permafrost microbial communities from Stordalen Mire, Sweden - 812S3M metaG (Illumina Assembly) | ecosystem: Environmental > Terrestrial > Soil > Wetlands > Permafrost | place: Sweden...
ATACTGGCTTGGCTTTACCAGCGTCTCCCGCATGCTGACATCGTCGCGATAGTCCGGCTCCACGTAGTCTTCCAGCAACGGACGGCCGTTCACATACACCTGGCCACTGTCGATCCGCACCCGGTCGCCGGGCAGGCCGATCACCCGCTTGATGTAGGACTTCGAGATGTCCCCCGGGAACTCGAACACCACCGTGTCGCCGCGTTCGATGCTGCCCAGCCCGAAGCGGTAGGTGAACTTGTTGATGAAGATCCGCTCCTGGTCGGCGAGCCCCGGCATCATGCTGGTGCCTTCGACCTTTACCGGCTGATAAATGAAGACGATGGAGATTACCGCGATGAGCACCGAAAAGGCCAGGTCGCGCACCCACGAGAGGGCGTTCCAGACACTGGCGCGAATGGTCGCCTGGGGCGGTAGCTTTTCCAGGGAATCCACAGGGGCGTGATCGGGGTTGTCTTGGTCGAGCATCCCTATAATTCACATTATAGACACGGTGCCGCGACCAAGTGGTGGCAACCCAGGACATGGCTGGCCGGACTTCGTGTAGTCCAGGAATCGAGATGATCTTTTCGCTCGCTGCCGGGCCGTTTCAGCTTCCGCAGCCCCGCGTGGCCAACCCCTTGTGGACAGGTCTCGAAGCAGGCTCGGACCAATTTGGTCCGACGCTTTCGCTAACGCCTTTATTTTCAGCGCCGGTCGAACGGCCCTGGACCAATTTGGTCCAGCGGGCCGCTGGAGACCGGCGGTGCCGAAACCGAAAACGGCGCCGTAGGCCCGCCAACGCACGCGAATTTTGCCTCGGTACGATACCGGGCAGCCGGAAGCGTTCGAGTTGCGGAATCCGTGGTGGCAACTCAGAGCGCGAAGGCTCAGCCCACGGTCACCGGAGGGCGGACCCCTGCCGCCGGTAGCGGCGTGGTCACCGGCGTCGGGCGCGGCTTCGGCCGCAATTGCTCGATCTCGTGGTGTACCTTGACTCGTTCGCTTTCCGCGTTGCGCCGCATCACTTGTTCGCCGATGAGGCAGATCCAGAGGAGAGCGACGGAACACGCGATCACGAATAGACCCTGTCCGGTAATCCTCGCGATCGGCATCAATCGGCCCTCCCCGGTGATTCCATAGAGCAATTCCGCTGCCAGATTCTACGTGCTTTGTTGTCAATCGGATTTAGGCGGGCCATGTGTGCCGCCGCCGCTACGCGACGTAAATTAGTGACATCCCATGCATCGAAAGGTGCGGCCGTGGCAGAGCGCGCAGGTGCTTTTGTCGAGTGCCAGTTTGCCGGAACTGTGGGTGTCCATGAAGTTCGCGGTGTGGTTCGCGGGCTTGAGGTTGGCTTCCTGCGAGTGGCAATCCCAACAACTGAAGGGGGCTTCGATCTTGGCGTGGCACACCAGGCAGTCGGGCATTTGCGGCAGGTTGACCGGCGCCACCCGGTCGGATTCCTCCAGCCCGCGATGGCATGCCTCGCAGGGGTTGCCGGAATTCAGGTGGCTGCGGATCCAGGGCAGGTCCGCTCCCGGAGTCTGGAAGTAGGTCTTGTGGTCGATGGCGGCGGCCAGAAACGGGGCCACGTTGCCCATTCCCAGATGCAGCGCGTGGCTGAATTTGGTCAGTTTGGTGGCCGGTGGCGCGGGAATCTCCACATTGTCGTGGCAGCCCTGGCAGGCCTGCCGGGTGGGGAGCAGGTTGTCCTCCACTTTGGTGCTGGTGGCCGCATTGGGGTGGCAGGTGAGGCACCGAATCCCCATCCCCAGGTGCAGGCGATGCGGAAAGGGCGCGGCGTTCGCGGCTGCACCCCAGAGGATTGCGCCCCACGCCAGAATGCCCGGCAGCGACGGTCGCAAACAGATGAAGAGGCGCGATCCGGCGGGCACGCTATTTTCCGGTGTAGCTCAGGTGGTAGATTTTGCTGTTCCCGTCCTCGGAGATCAGCAGGCTGCCATCCGGCAGTTGCAGCAAACCCACCGGCCGGCCCCATACTTCGCGCTGGTCGGGTCCGAGCATCCAGCCTTTCACCACTTCGGTCATGGGACCGGCGGGTTTTTCGTTTTTGAAGGGAATGAAGGCCACCGATTGGCCCACCCGCATGGAGCGGTTCCAGGAGCCGTGCAAACACAGGAAAGCGCCGCCCTGGTACTGCGCGGGGAATTGCTTGCCGGTGTAGAAAATGAAGTCCAGCACGGCCACGTGCGCGCCCAGCAGCACGTCGGGGGCGATGGTCTTGGCTACCATGGCCGCGGCCTCTTTGTGCGCATCGATGTAATCTTTGTTCATGGGGTCTTCGTGCGGCCCGATGTAAGCGTAAGGCCAGCCGTAGAAAGCGCCCTGCTGGATGTGGGTGAAATAGTCGGGCACCAGGTCGTCGCCCAGGGTGTCGCGTTCCTGCACCCCGGTCCAGAGGGTATCGGTGCCGGGATACCAGCGCAAACTGACGGGATTGCGCGTGCCGGAGGCGTAGATCTCGTGCTTCCAGCCGTCGACGCTATAGCGGCTGATGGCGGCGCGGCGCGGGTCTTCGCCCGGCGTCGAGTTCGATCCCGAGCCCACGCCCACATACAGGTACTTGCCGGCGCGGTCGAACAGCAGGCTGCGGGTCCAGTGGTGCGTGCCTTGGCCTTTGAGCGAGATCACCTCCTGGCCGGGGACGGCGGCTGTCATGGATTTCGCGTCGTACTTGTAGCGCTTGACGGAATCGTTCTCGGCCACGTAGAGGTAGCCGTTCAGCATGGCGAGTCCGAAAGGCTGATTCAGCCCGTCGATGATTTTCCTGGGCACCTTGCTGTTGGGCGGGAACACGTAGACGCAGCCTTTGGGGGCGTTGCCGGAGTCGCTGAGCAAGACCTCGTTGCCCGGGCCGAGCATCATGAACCGCGGAACGTTGAAGTCCTCGGCCCAGACCTCTATATGGAAACCGGCGGGCACGCTGAGCTTGGCGCTCTGCGGCTCGGGAATCACGCGCGGGCCGTTATTCACCGATTTTGTGGCGTAGGGCGGCGGCAGTTGGGGGGCCTGCGCAAAGATCACAAAGGCGGCGACCAACCCGGCCGCGCCGAGCAACATTCCTCTGAAATGCATGTTGTATATGATGCCACGTTCGGGCGGAATGATGCTCAATCCGCGCGTGTTACCGGGCGGCCATCAACGCGCGCAGCCGGCGAGCCCGCTCAGGGGCGCGCAATTGCCGCAAAGCCTTGGCTTCGATCTGGCGAATTCGCTCGCGGGTGACGTCGAACTCCTGGCCGATCTCTTCCAAAGTGTGTTCCCGCTCGCAGCCGATGCCGAACCGCATGCGGATGACTTTCTCTTCCTTGGGGGACAGCGTTTTGAGGATTCCCGCCGTTTCGTCGCGCACGTTGGACTCGATCACGGCATCCACCGGCGAGCCCACCCACCGGTCTTCAATCAAATCGCCCAGCGCCGACTCCCCATCGCGGCCGACGGGAGTTTCGAGCGAAACCGGGTCTCGTGAAATGGTCTTCAACTTCTGAACTTTTTCCACCGGGATGTCCATACGGTGGCCAATTTCGTCATTTGTAGGAGTCCGTCCGAGCTCCTTCTCCAATTCGCGCGTGGCCCGCAGGAACTTGTTCATGCTTTCGTTCATGTGGACGGGAATGCGGATGGTCCGGGACTGGTCGGCGATGGCGCGCGTGATGGCTTGGCGAATCCACCAGGTGGCGTAGGTGGAAAATTTGTAGCCGCGGCGGTATTCGAACTTGTCGGCGGCGCGCATGAGGCCGATATTGCCTTCCTGGATCAAGTCCAGCAGGTGCAGTCCGCGGTTGACGTACTTCTTGGCCACGGAAACCACCAGGCGGAGGTTGGCCTCCACCAGGTCCTTCTTGGCGCGCTCGGCTTCCGCTTCCCCGTGGCGGATCACGGTCATGCTGTGACGCAATTCGGGCAGGGTGGCGCCGGCGGCGACTTCGCGTTTCTTGATTTCGCGCTTGAGTTCGCGCAGGCGAAGCTGTTGCGCCGGATTATTGCGCGCTTCGAGCTTCTTGATCTCGCTGTCGAGATGGCTGATTTCGTCCACCGCGCGCTCGATCTCGCGCGAAAACTCCTTCCATTTGTTGCTTCTGAAGGGACAGTGGCGAATCGACTGGGAGACCTCCACCTTGGCCCGGTTAAGCTTGGCGCAAAGCCGCTTGCGAGGCCGCTTGTTGGCGATGGGAGTGGTCTCCAGCTTGTCTTCCAACTGACGCAGCTTCTTTTGCAGAATCTCCACGTCGGCAAACAGCTTGGCGGCTTCCTGGCGAACCTTGACGTCGGCCGGAGTGCCTTCCTCGACATCTCCCAGGTCTGCCACGCTCTCCAGTTCCACCGCGCCTTTTTTCAACTGGTCGGCCAACTCGACGACCACCTGTTGGACCAGCGTCGAGCGGCTAATCGCCTTTTGCATCCGCAACTTGCCGCGTTCCATGCGGCGCGCCAGATCGACTTCGCCCTCGCGCGTCAGCAGTGGAACGGCGCCCATCTCGCGCAGGTACACCCGTACCGGATCGTCGGTGTAGATGGACTCTTCCACCGGCGCCGGGTGCAGGAAGTCGGCCTCGTGAGCTGCCTCCGGATCGAAGAACTTGGCTTCTTCCTCGAAATTGAGGCCCAAATTCTCGGGATTGTCCACTAAAAACTGATCTTCAAATTGGTCCACTAAGACTCACCTCCCCCAGGAACGCAGGCTCCCCTGACATGGGGGGCTGGGATGGGGTTGTAACTGAAAAATTCAACTCGTTTGCCTGGCGCAAAGTGTTGACGAGATTGGCACCATTCGGGGATTCGACTTCCGATAGATGATATCATCTTTCCCGCGCGGATTTAAAGCGCTATTTTAAGAGATGTATCAAAACCGTTTCGGTTACATCGAACTCCACCACCGGGCTCAGTTCCCATATCGGCTAATTGCCGGGTTCCGAGAAAGGGCCGGAAACCGCTCCCTGGGTACCCGGCTCGGGTACCGGCTCGATTGTTTGCAGTAATTTACAGTGACCTAGGTCTTCGACCGCGTGATGATGTGCGTTGGTGGCGGACACCACTCCCTTACGGTCGTGGCTCTGAATCGGAGCCGCGCGCGTCAGCAAGCGTTTCTGGAACAGCATGGAATCTCGCTAGGGCGATTTCTGGCGCATCAGATTTTTCAGTTCGTTGAAGAAGGCTTCCTCGTCCTGGAAGTCCCTGTAGACCGAAGCAAACCGCACATACGCGATTTTGTCGAGCTCCTTGAGGTGCTCGATCAATAATTCACCTATATCTATAGTAGAAATTTCACGCTCCGGAGAATCGCTGACCTTGGATTCCACCAGGTTCACCAAGTCGGATAGCCTGACCATGCTCACCGGCCGCTTTTCGCAGGCTTTCAGCAGGCCGTTGAGCACCTTCTGGCGATCGAACTTCTCGCGCCGGCCGTCCTTCTTGATCACCATGTACGGAACTTCGTCGATCCGCTCGTAGGTAGTGAACCGCCGTTCACAGGACAGACATTCCCGGCGGCGGCGAATGGCTTCGCCTTCCTTGCTTTCCCGTGAATCCACGACCTTGTCGTGTAAATGGTTACAAAACGGGCACTTCATTCGGTGGCCTCCCGGCCGGTCGACCGCAGTCTATGCCAGTCCGGCCCTTCCTGCAACGCCATACTCAAACCCATCGGCACAATTGCTACAAACGTAATAATTTGGAGAAACAGAGCCCGGCAATGTCAGCACCAGAGTGGCTACCACCTCTATTCTACCGGCCACCCCCGCTATCCGGGCCATCCCTCCGAGCCCTACAAAGCCCACGACAATCAAAATATCTACAAGTGTAATAATATGTCGCCGACATCCACCCGGGCCATGTACCAGCCTGACGAGCCAGGCTGGCGGCAGCCATCCGGCGGCGGCGATTTGCGAGCCGGACGGCGCCCCAGCCCAGCGCCCGCCAGCCACCCAGTTCCACCGGTGTCGTCGAATAAAAGTTCTCCTCTACCTCGGAAATGCTTCGAAATGGCTAGCATACCCGAAAAATTGAACCTATCATGAAAAAGCCTCGTTTCTCCATATGAAAGAAAGGAGAGCGATGGCAACCGCGGCGCTGGCTTTGGGACTTTTCGAAAATCGCGAGACGGGAATTACGCCTCAGGTGGATTTTCGCGGCGGCCGCAATTTGGTAGAACAGACTTTGGACCCCGATTCCAGCCTCGTGGCGCGATGCCTTCGGGGAGACGAGACCGCCTGGGAAGAGCTGGTCCGTCTCAACACCCGGAAGGTGTACGGCCTCTGTTACCGCTTCACCGGAAGCGGGTCGGAGGCGCAGGATTTGACGCAGGAAGTGTTCCTGCGGGTTTTCCGTACGATCCGCACGTTCCGCTCGGCGGAAGGCTCGTTCGGCACGTGGCTGGCGCGGGTGACGCGTAACCTTTTGATCGATCATTATCGCCGCACCCGTCAGGAGAGGATCACCGATTCGATCGAGGAGCAGCTTCCCACGATGGTAGAAGCCGGGGACGCGGCGCCGCAGCGGCCAGACCAGGCCGTGGCCGGCAGGGAAGCCAGCGAGATTTTACAGGCGACGCTGCACAAGCTGTCGCCGGACTTGCGCGAAGCGGTAATTTTGCGCGATTTGCAGGAAATGGAATACCGCGAGATCGCCGAAGTTCTGGCGATCCCGGAAGGCACCGTGAAATCGAGAATCAACCGCGGCCGCGCTGAATTGGGGCGGCTGCTGCGTAAGCAGAAGTGGGCGTTATGAATTGCGCGGAGATCGAAATCCTGATCTGCGACTACGTGGATGGCACGCTTTCGGCGGACCGTAAGGCCGAAGTGGAGCGCCACCTGGCCGAATGCCCGGACTGCGCCGAAATGGCGAGGGATTCCGCCGCCGCGGTAGCGTTCATCGGCCGCGCCGAAGCGGTCACGCCGCCGCCGGAGTTGATCACGCGGATTCTGTTCGATGCCCCGTGGCGCAAGAACAAATCGGCGGCCCACGGCCTGCGCAGCCGGTTGTCCGGCTGGTTCAGCCCTCTGCTGCAACCGAAATTCGTGATGGGAGCGGCGATGACCATTCTCTCGTTCTCCATCCTTTCGCAACTGGCGCCGGTGCGCCAGTTGCGGGCCAGCGATCTGGAGCCCAAAGCGGTATGGCGCGGTCTGGAAAACCGGGTTTGGGATGCCTGGGACCGCACCGTGAAGTTTTACGACAATTTGAAATTCGTTTATCAGATACAAACCACCTTGCATGAATGGCAACAACAGGACGAAGAGCAGCGGCCCGTCGTCATCCGGCAAAACCGGACCACCGACGATCATAAGCTGCCGGCAATGTCCGCTCCCGGAGGCGGGGCCGTAAGCCCGCCGGCCGGAGGAACGCCAGCGAATGCGGGTGGCCGAAATCACTAGGGGACAAGCCATGAACTGCCAGAATCATCCGGAAACACCAGCCACGGCCTATTGCCGCGCGTGCGGCAAACCGGTATGCGACGAATGCCGCCGCGATACCTTCGGCACGGTTTACTGCGCGGAACACGTTCCCGCGCCAGCTCCCGAGGCGCCGCCTCCCGGTCCCACCGCCGGACCCATGGGGCCCCCGCCGGCATATGCGGTTCCGCCGGCGGGCGGAGCGCCTCCCTATGCCGCCGCCGGCATCTCTGCTTCCTACGCCGCCGCCGGCAGCTCTGCTTCCTACGCTGCCGCCGGCAGCTATGCCTACGCGGACGTTTCACCCGGCTTGGCGTTCTTCCTGGGAACCATCCCGGGGGTGGGCGCCATCTATAACGGCCAATATGCCAAGGGCATCGTCCACGCGGTGATCTGGGGCCTGCTGATGAGCATGGCCAATTCCCGCGCGGTAGAGGGCATGGAGCCGCTGTTCGGAGTGCTGGTGGCCGCCTGGTGGTTTTACATGGCCTTCGAGGCCTACCATACGGCGCGCAAACGGCGCGCGGGCGAACCGGTGGACGAGTATTCCAGCATTCTCAACCTCACCGGCGGACGCAATCACGTTCCGGTGGCCGGCATCGCGCTGATCGTTCTGGGCGCCCTGCTGCTGCTGCACACGCTCGACCTGTTGGACTTCGAATACGTGGCGCGCTTCTGGCCGGTGCTGCTCATCGCCGCGGGCGCCTACCTGTTGGCGGGCCGTTTCCTGCCGGGCTCGGCGGAAAAGGAGCGCGGCCATGAACGGTAACAGCTATTCCGTGATTCGCGCCATCCGCGGCCCCATCACGCTGATCACCCTGGGCATTCTGTTCGCCCTGCAGAACTTCACGCGATTCGGATTCGACCAGACCTGGCCGGTGCTGCTCATCGTGTTCGGGCTGCTTAGCCTGATGCAGCGCGGCGCGGCGCCGCCCAGGCCTACCATGCCCCCCATGCCGCCGCCGCCCCCGCGCGGCTACGCATCCACCGGGTATGCCCGGAGCCCTTACGCCCAACCGCCGGCCGGCGGAACCGGCGCGCCGCCTTCCGCCGATCCGGCTTCTCCGCCTTCACCGGGAGGTTCGGTATGAGACCGCGATCGCTGACTGGACCGTTGTTGCTGCTCATCGTGGGCGCCCTGTTCCTGTGGCGGAATCTCCACCCGGAGACGCCGGTGTTCGATCTGCTGTCGCAGTACTGGCCGTTTCTGCTGATCGGCTGGGGGCTGCTGCGGCTGGTGGAAGTGGCCGTCTGGCGCGAACGCCGTACGGGCGGATTCACCGGTGGGGAAGTCGTGCTGGTGGTGCTGATTTGCGCGGCCGGGTCGCTGATTTGGGCGGCGCGGGCCAATGGCATCCACGTCGACACCCGCGGCCTCAACTGGTGGGGCTCCTCCTACGACTACCAGGTGGATGGAACCGCTCCGCTGGGCGGCGCCAAACGCATCGTATTCGAGAACGCGCGCGGCAACATCAAAGTGACCGGGGCCGATACCACCGGCGTCACCGTGACCGGCCACAAATCGATTCGCGCCTACGAGCGCAGCGATGCCGACCGGGCCAACGGCAACACGCCCCTCGAGATCGTGCCGCAAGGCGACCACCTGCTGATCCGCACCAATCAGGATCACGTGTCCGATAAGCAGCAGATCTCCGAAGACCTGGAAGTCACCGTGCCGCGCGCTGTCTCCGTGGAAGCGCACGGCCGCGGCGATTACGAGGTCTCCGACGTCACGGGCGACGTGGAACTGGCGTCGGACCGCGGCGACGTGCGCCTGGCGCGCGTGGACGGCAACGCGCGGCTGGACGTCGGCCATAGCGACCTGATCCGCGCCGTCGACCTGAAAGGCCGGCTCGACCTGCAGGGCAACGGCTCCGACGTGGAACTGGAGAACGTCGGCGGACAGGTGACCATCAACGGCAATTACAATGGCAACCTGGACTTCAAGAAGCTGGCCAAGCCGCTCAAGTTCGACGGCGCCCGCAATACCGAGTTGAGCGTGCAGGCTGTGCCCGGCAGCATCGACATGGACCTGGGCCAGTTCAACGGCACTGATTTGGTGGGGCCCGTCCGCCTGGTGGGCGGTTCGCGCGACATTCGCATGACCCGATTCACCCAGTCGCTCGAAGTGGACAACCAGCGTGGCGACGTGGAGTTGCATCCCGGCCTGCCCGTGCCGGCCATCGATGCGCACACCGCTTCCGGCCGCATCGACCTGATTCTGCCGGAGAAAGCCGCGTTCCAACTGGACGGCGCCGTGGACCGCGGCGACGCGACGAACGATTTCGGGCCGGCGATCCAGCAGACATCCAACGGCCACTCGGCCACGCTGAAAGGCAAGGTGGGCGATGGGCCTTTGGTGCACATTACCTCCACGCGCGGCGCCATTTCAGTGCGCAAAGAGGGCGCTACCGAAAGCGACGACTCGGGCGACCATGCGGGCGTGGTGAAGCGCATGCAGCCGCCGGCGGTCCGCTGGCAACTCCGCCTGCGGAAAGCCGCTTAGCGGACGCTGTGATAGCATAAACGGCCAGTGAGATCCAAAGCGGTCGGGCCCTCGCTGGCCGTTCTCTTTTTTGTCAACGTCCTCAATTATTACGATCGGCAGGCGCTGGGTGCGGTGGCCGAACCGCTGCGCCGCGAGTTCGGTCTTTCCGACGCGCAACTCGGCGCGCTGAGCACCGCTTTCATCGTGATCTACGCGGTGGCGGGGCTGCCGCTGGGCCGCCTCGCCGACACCTGGAGCCGCCGCAAGTTGATGGCCATCGGGGTCGCCGTGTGGGCCACCCTGACGGCGCTGGGGGCTGCGGCGGCCAGCTACGCGCTACTGGCGGCGACGCGCTTGGGCGTAGGGATCGGAGAAGCGGTGTGCGCTCCGGCGGCCAACAGTTGGATCGGCGGCCTGGTTCCGGCGGGGCAGCGCGCACGCGCCATGGCGGGCTTCATGATGGCGGTCCCGGTGGGGGTGATGCTGAGCTCGGCGGTCACCGGACCGGCGGCGCAGGCGTGGGGCTGGCGGGCGGCGCTGGCGCTGGCGGCCGTGCCGGCGCTGCTGCTGGCGCCGGCGCTGCTGTGGCTGCCGGAACCGGAGCGCGCCGCGGCCGGCCGCGCGGGGAGCGACGCCGCGCCGCTCGCCTTGCTGCGCATTCCGGCTCTCTGGTGGATAGCCGCTTCCGGCGCCATCCTCAATTTCGCGCTCTACAGTTTTTCCGCGTTCCTGCCCGCCTTTCTGAAGCGCTATCACGGCCTGTCGGTGGCGCAGGCCGGCTTGTGGACCGGAATCGGCTCGGGCGTAGCGGGCATGCTGGGCGCGGTGCTGGCGGGCTTCTGGGGAGATCGCATCATTGCCCGCTGGAGCCATGGACGCCTGCTGCTGGCCGCCGGCGCCGCCTTATTGGCCGCGCCGCTGGCCCTGGCGGCCATCGCGCTTCCGGCAGGCGAGGCGGCGGGCGCGCTGGCCTTGATCATGCCGGCGTATGGCCTGCTGCAGATGTACTACGGGCTGGTCTACGCGGCCATCGACGATATCGTCGCGCCGGGATTGCGCGGCACCGCCATGGCCGGCTACCTGATGGTGACCTATCTGGGCGGCGCCGCCTTCGGCCCGCTCGTCACCGGCATGGCGAGCGATTACTTCGCGCGCCAGGCCGCAGGCGCGGCGGCCGTCACGGAAGCGGCCCGCGCCGCCGGATTGCACCAGGCGATGTACCTGATCCCAGCGATGGCACTGGCGCTGGCGGCGGTGCTGTGGGCCGGCGCGCGTGCGGTTCGGGCTTGATGCGGCGGGGTGTGCGGGCCAGGCATTCGATTGAACGAGGATGCCCGGAGGCACTGGGCCGCCGTGCTTCTACAAGCTCTTGCGGTAGCCGCGGGCGAATCGGGCTCGCCAGGGCGATCTTCCCACGCCAGACCAGGCGGATGGCAGCCCGATCCAGCCCGGCCGGAAGACCATCGGGCCGGAGCTGACCGGGTCCTTCGGCCGCCGGGAACGACGGCTACCACGGTTTGGCGCCAGGCGGTTCCAACCTGGGCCCAACCAACCGGCACTTATTAGCCGATCGCGTGCAAAGCGGCGTCAAGAAACTCCGTGAGGCCAACCCTAACGCGCCCGGCCCCCTGCCGGCCGATCTGTTGACCGCCTCGGCGAGCGGCCTCGACCCCGGCATCGCCCGGCAGCCGTCGAGGCGGAGGCGCCGCGCGTGGCCGCCGCCCGCGGAATGAGCGCCGGCGACCTTCGGCAACTGGTGGCGTCCCACACCGGGGGCCGCCAGGTCGGCATACTGGGCGAACCGCGGGTCAACGTGTTGCAGTTAAACCTCGCGTTGGACCAGGCCGCGCCCATTCCGGCGGGACGGCGTAAGCGATCGTTTCGCTCAAATCCGGTGGATCCTCTGAAGACCCGGCCAGCGGTCGAAATCACCATCGAAGCTCAGAATCGATCGAATGCCATGGCGCTCCATAACCGCAATGTGCACGGCATCGCGGGCCGACAGGAACGCCCGATTCTGAACTATCTCTCCAGCACGCAGAACCTCCGCTTTCTCGATGGGGATCACTTCGTCGACGATGTCCAGTGTTACCTGGAGCGCCGGTCCGATGGCCTCGCGCTTTTCGATAGCCGTATACCGATGGAGAATCTCCTGCAATACTTCAGCGTCAGTTACGAGGCGCTGCCCCGCTGCAATCAGGCGCTCCAGGATGACTTGTGCGTCGGTCTTGTGCGGGTGCGCCGCTCCGATTAAGTACATCGGGATATTGGAATCGACGAAGATC
>Ga0182030_10021261_pt1 | contig 12166 bp, 12 predicted proteins | sample 812S3MmetaG_FD_121299 | JGI IMG/M metagenome (GOLD analysis project Ga0182030, IMG submission 121299) | Permafrost microbial communities from Stordalen Mire, Sweden - 812S3M metaG (Illumina Assembly) | ecosystem: Environmental > Terrestrial > Soil > Wetlands > Permafrost | place: Sweden...
GGGCCCAATGGCGCCGGAAAGACCACGCTCCTGGGCGTGATTTCGGGGCTCCTACGCCCGACGTCGGGGCGAGTGCACCGGCGAGGCCCGGACGTGACCGGCCTTTCCGCCGAAGCGCGAGCACGCCTCGGAATAGGCCGAACTTTCCAGCACAGCAGTCGCTTCACCGCGTTGACCGCGGCGGAGAGTATCGCCATCGCCATCCTGGCGCACCGGACGGACCACCCGTTCATGCGGGGTGTCCTGGGCCGAGGTCGTCCCCTGGACGAAGCGATGACCGAGGCGCGGGCGCTCATGACAGAACTCGGCATCGAGTCTCACGCAGACGTGGCGGCCGGCGACTTGCCGCTGGGCATTGCCCGCCTCGTCGATGTGGCCCGGGCTATCTGCGGAAAACCGGATCTTCTCTTGCTCGACGAACCGTCATCGGGGCTCGACGAGCGGGAGCGGGATCGCCTGAAGGCGTTCCTCCGTCGCCATGTGGCCGACCGGGGGATGGCGTTCGTGTTGGTCGAGCACGACGTGGAATTCGTTCGCTCTCTCGTCGACCGTATCGTGGTGCTGGATTTCGGCCACAAGATCGCAGATGACGCGACGCAGGTCGTCCTCAGCGATCCAGTCGTTCGTGCGGCCTACCTGGGCCAAGACAGCGTGGTGAAGGAGGCCGATGCGGCGACGGTTCAGGTCTCGATGCCCATGGGGCTCGAGTCAGACCGTCTCGAGAGCCCCAGGGAGGTGGCGCTGGAGTTGCGGGACGTCTCTGCCGGTTATGGAAAGAGTCTGGCCCTACGGGCAGTGACGATGCGCATGCCCAAGGGCAGTGTCACGGCCGTTCTCGGACCTAACGGCGGTGGAAAGACGACCCTGGCCAGAGTCATCACGGGACAGATGGTTCCGATGTCAGGAGCGGTGCTCATTGACGGCCGTGACGTGACCGGGTCCTCGGCAGCCACCATGGCTCGGCAGGGGGTGTTCCATGTTCCCGACTCCCGGGCGATCTATCCATCGCTGACCGTCCGAGAGAACCTTCGAATGGCATTCCGCTACAGCGCTCCCAAAGGAGAGGTCGAGGATCGGATCAACGACGTCTTCGAGCTTTTCCCGGCATTGAGGCGGCATGTCTCCACGCGAGCTGGCTCACTGTCCGGCGGAGAGCAACAGATGGTGGCTCTCGCCCCCGCGATCGCAATCCCACCTTCTCTTCTGGTCGTCGATGAACTGTCCCACGGGCTCAGCCCGATCGTGGTTGGTCGTATGTTCGAAATCCTGGCAGGACTCAAAGGTGAAGTGACGATCGTGGTCATTGAGCAGTTCACGGATAGAGCCCTCGCCCTCGCCGACTCGGTCCTGGCGCTCGGGCGCGGACTCGTCGTGTTCGAGGGCCCCGCCTCGACCGTTACCGACGAGGATGTGGTCTCGTGGTACGCCCTTGACGGCCAGAGCGGACCGGCACCCGTGGGGGTCGGTTAGCTCACGGGTACCGAGAACTCCTGTTTCCGCAGCCCGTGTCGGTGCCGGCAACCTCCGGTGAATTTTTACTTGCTCAGGCCGTCGCTGAGGATGCCCAGATGTTGTTGCACCTCTCGCACACCTCTTCGGGGACCACGCCCAGCCGCATGAGCACCGCGAACGCCTTGCAGCCGAGGCACAGGCCGAACGCCGATTCAAGGAGGGCCGCCACGGCAAGCAGGCCGAGCACGATTTGGGCCGCACCCCAGTAGCCGAGGACCGTGAGCACCAAGGCCGTGACCGAGAAGGCGACGCCGATGCCCTGCGCGAAGCGCTTCGGTGGCCCTGCAACGGGACGTGCGGCAAAGGGGAGGCGAGGGGTGACAACCCGGGTCATGAACTGACCCAACGGGCTCAAGGACGGTCCGGTCAGCACACGGGCCACGAACCCGTAGGCGATAACGGCCGTAGCCCATTTGAGATCGAGAGCGATGGTGAGCAGGGTCATCACGAGGACCCCGCCGGCCACGAGTCGTGCCGACACCTCATTGACCGGGTTGGGGAAGGAGAAAAGGCGCATGCGAGTCCAGTGCGTGGTCGATCGTACTGCGTAACCCCGACCAGATTAGTCGTCTTTTATTGATTCCGCACGGCCCGGCCCGCTTTTGGTCGGCCTCCCGCCCGCCGTCGGCAGCCCCGCCCCCCGCCCCTTGGCGGCCGACGCCGGACACGACTCGGGGGAATCTGCCGTCTGGGCAGCTCAGCCACGGGCACATGCGGCGCCGGCGGGGCGATCGCCCTCGCTCCAACCCAGCGCCTCGCCCTGGGGCCAGAAGTCTCCCGTGACCTCGTCCTGTTCGTAGGGCACGGGCGGGGGCCCTCCGTGGACGACGTCGTGCAGCGCACCTAAAAGGGTGTCGACATCCTCGCTCGACGTGCCCAAGCCGCAGCTGGCGCGGACCGCCCCGGGTATTCCGCTCCGGTCGCCCCGCAGGACCGCCGCCCGGGCCTCGGCCACCTGGGCCGGGCTCACCCCGAGGAGGCGGAGCAGGTACGGGTGGGCGCAAAAACAGCCGTGGCGCACACCGATGCCGAACTCGGCGCTGAGCCGGGCTGCGACGAGGCCGTGGTGCATCCCTTCGACGGTGAACGCCGCCACGGCAAGGGTTGCCGTGGCGGCGGCGGTGACCGGTCCGAGGACATGCACGCCGTCGATGGTTCGCAGCCCCTCGTGCAATTGCGCCGAAAGCGCCGCTTCGTGGTGCGTGATCGTGTCCCAGCCGATGCGCTCGAGCTCATCCATGGCGGTGCCGAAGGCGATGGCACCGATCACGTTGGGCGAGCCGGCCTCCTCGCGCTCGGGTGGCTCGGTCCAGATCACCTCTTCCAGATCGACCAGGTCCACCGCGCCTCCACCGGCGCGGAAGGGATCCCCGGTCGTGAACACGTGGCGTGGGCCGATCAGGGCGCCTGCCCCGTAGGGCGCATAAAGCTTGTGCCCGCTGAAGGCGATGAAGTCGGGTCCCGGTGGGAGCGCACGGTGTGGAGCGAGCTGGGCCGCGTCGAGCAGGACCGGCACGCCGCGGGCGTGCGCCTCGGTGCAGATCTCCTCGATCGGGGGCAACCACCCGGTGACATTGGAGGCGCCGGTTATGGCGAGCAGCTTTGGTCGCGGGCCGGCATCGAGCACGGCGGTGACGTCGTCGACGCCGAATGTGCCCTCTGGCCCGCACTCGACCCAGCGCCGTTGCGCCACCCGGGCCCACGGGAGCAGGTTCGCGTGGTGCTCCACCACGGTGGTCACGACGACATCGTCGGAGGCGAGCCGCAACCGGTAGGCCAACTGGTTGATGGCCTCGGTGGTGTTGCGGCACAGCACGACCACGTTGTCGTCCTCCCGACGGCGCCCGGCGAAGCGATGGGTGCTCTCACGGGCGCGCTCGTAGGCGGCGGTGGCGCGGCGGGACTTGTAGCCCGCCCCGCGGTGCACGCTCGAGTACCAGGGGAGGAAGTCGTCCACGGCGTCGGCCACCACCTGCATGGCGGGTGTCGAGGCGGCGCAGTCCAGGTCCCGGTAGGGGCGGTCGGTCCCGTCGAGGCAGGGGACGAGAAGTCCCGCCCCGACCAAGTCGACCGTCGGCGCCTCCGGAGTCACCGCCCCACACTACGGATGATTCGCCTGCCCGCGGTACTCTCGGGGGCGTGGAAGAGCGCTATGAATCCGAACTCGCGCAGTCGACCCGCGTGCTCAATGACGTCGATCGTGCCCTCGAGCGCCTGACCTCGGGCGCGTACGACTCGTGTGAGGTCTGCGGTGCGGTGATTCCCGACGCGCTGCTTGCGGCGGACCCGACGCGCCGGGTGTGTGACCAGCACGGATCCGGCCCCGGCGCCATCAACGACGGACTCGAAGCCGGAGCGACCGGAAACGCTATTTAGAGGGCCAGCCCCTTGGCGTCGCCGAGCCGAGTGGCCACGTCGGACCAGTTGACGATGTTCCACAAGGCGGCGAAGAAGTCCGCCTTGACGTTCTTGTACTGCAGGTAGAACGCATGCTCCCAGGCGTCGAAGACCAGGAGGGGCACCGAGCCGTTGCCGACGTTGCCCTGGTGGTCGTAGACCTGCTCGATGATCAGGCGCCCCGCCAGCGGCTCGTAGGCCAGTGCACCCCAGCCGGAGCCCTGGATGGTGGACGTGGCCTGGGTGAAGTGCGCTTTGAACTTGTCGAACGAGCCGAAGTTCTCGTCGATGGCTGTGCCCAGTGCGCCATCGGGCTTGTCCCCGCCGTCCGGGCTCAAATTCTTCCAGAAGATCGAGTGGAGGACGTGGCCCGAGATGTGGAAGGCCAGGGTCTTCTCCAGCCCGACGACGGCGCCGAAGTCGTCCTTGTCGCGGGCCGCTTCCAGCTTCTCCAATGTCGTGTTGGCGCCGGCGACGTAGGCGGCGTGGTGCTTGTCGTGGTGGAGCTGCATGATCTCGGCCGAGACGTGCGGCTCAAGCGCGGCGTAGTCGTAGGGCAGGTCCGGAAGGGTGTAGTCAGCCATGAAAGGTTTGTCTCCTGTGTCTCGTCGGTCGTCGTGTGGGGTCGTCGGCTGTGACGTTACCCGAACGGCGTGCCCGCAAACCCAGGTGGCACGCGCCGGCGCACAGCGCAGCTGAAGGTTGGCGGTGGTTCGCACTACGCTTACAAAAGTGAGCGCTGATCCCAAGGATCGCTGGCAAGATCTGGGTTCGTTCATCCGTGAGCAGCGCAATACCGCCCGCCTCTCCCTCCGGCGTCTGTCCGAACTGGCCGGGATCTCGAACCCGTATCTCAGCCAGATCGAGCGGGGATTGCGTCGGCCGTCCGCCGAGATCCTCCAACAGATCGCCAAGGCGCTGCGCATTTCGGCCGAGACGCTGTACGTGCAGGCCGGGATCCTCGAGCCGCCGGACGGAACCCCGGATCTGAGCCGCCTGATCCTGGCCGATCAGACCTTGAGCGAGGACCAGAAGCAGGCCCTGGTCCGGATCTACCTCTCGTTCCGCCGTGACTTTGAGGAAGAGCATGCACATCGGCACGATCACGGACACGATCATCTGCACGGGCCCGCGGGCGCCGTCGCCGGTGCCCGCGAGGAGTTGGCCGGGGACGGGCCCGGGGATGGCCCGCGCTCGTCCGCATCGCTCCGTTCCCTTCCCTGATCACCTCCGGGCTGCGCGTGCCGGCCGGGAAAACCCCGGTCAACGGTAGGCTTTGAGGGCCATGCGTCGGCTCGCCGTTCTCTCCCTTCACACGTCTCCTCTGGCCCAGCCCGGAACCGGGGACGGCGGGGGCATGAACGTCTACGTACGGGAGCTCACTGCCGCCCTGGCCCGATCGGGCGCAGTCTGCGACGTGTTCACGAGGGCCTGGTCCGCTGATCTCCCATCCGTGATGCAGGTGGAGCCCGGCCTGCGGGTGCACCATATTCCCGCCGGCCCCCTGACGACGTTGCCGAAAGAAGCGCTTCCGGCCGTGGTCGACGAGTTCACCCAAGGCGTGCTCGCCCGGATGACCTCGCCGGGCGCCTCCGGCCTCGGTGAGGAGGACGGCCCGTTCACTTCGGTCCATGCCAACTACTGGCTCTCGGGGTTGTCGGGCCACGCGATCAAGCACGAGCTGGGTCTGCCTCTGGTCTGTACCTTTCACACGCTGGATCGGGTGAAGGCCGAAACGATGCCCGAGGAGGTGGAGGCCGACATGCCTCACCGACGGGCCGAGGCGGAGGCGTCCATCATCCAGTGCTCCGACGCCGTGCTGGCGTCGTGCAGCGTCGAGGCGGAGCAGATCAGCTTTCTCTACGGAGCTGACCCTGACCGGATCCGTATCGTGCCCCCGGGGGTCGACCATGCCTTCTTCGGCCCCGGCCACCGACCGCAGGCCCGCCGGGCTCTCGGTCTCCCGCTCGACGGGCGGCTCCTCCTCTTCGTCGGGCGGATCCAGCCGCTCAAGTGCGCCGACTGTGCCGTCGAGACGTTGGCCGCGTTGCGTGAGCTCGAGGACGAGGCCTACCGGTTGGTCGTCGTCGGCGGTCCGAGCGGTCCCCACGGCGAGAAGTCGCTCCAGGGCCTGATCGACTTGGCGGACGCCCGCGGCGTCAGGGACCGGGTGCATCTCATCGACCCCCAACCCCACGAGCTCTTGTCGTCGTACTACCGGGCGGCGGACGTGTGCATCGTGCCCAGCCGTTCTGAATCATTCGGCCTGGTCGCCCTCGAGGCTGCGGCCTGCGGTACCCCGGTCGTGGCCTCGGCCGTCGGGGGATTGACCACGTTGGTCGATCACGGGCGTACGGGCTTCCTCGTCGAAGACCCCACACCGGCGCGCTACGCCGCGGCCGTGCGACGCGTCTTCGATGCGCCGTTGGCGGCCGAGCGTCTCTCCACCGCCTCGGTGCTGCGGGCCCGCCGCTACACCTGGCGCGCCGCCGCGGGCGCATTGCTCGACCTGCACGACGAGTTGGCCTCGGGCCGCCTCGTCGATTGTCACTGAGCGAGAATCGCCCGGTCACGTGCCCGTCGTCGATCTGCCTGCGGAAGAGGAGATGGCGGCCGCTGTCAGTTGTATCGACGCCTGGGTGGCACGCGAGCTGGCCGGCGATGGGCTACTGATCGCCGCTGAGCGTCAAGAGGTCACGGACCGCACGGCATCACACCGGTGGTATCTCCGCTTCAAGGGGGAGGAGAAGGACTTCATCACGGTCTGGTTCACCCTGCGCCAGCGCACCCTGCACCACGAGGTGCAGTTCATGCCCGCGCCGGAGGAGAACGTCGCCGACACCCTGGCCTATCTCATGCGGTGCAACGCCAACCTCTACGGCATGTGGTTCAGCCTCGGTCCAGAAGACGCCGTGTACCTGGTGGGCAAGGTCCCGGCCGCCCTCATCGACGACGACGAGCTGGATCGGATCGCCGGCTCCTCGGTGATGTACGTCGACGATCACTTCCCGACGGCAATGACACTGGCCAATCCGACCTGGTATCGCCGGCGCCGCCGCCGGTCCTGATGGGCGTGGTCTAAAGCGGGGTCGGCGAGTCGAGCTCGGCCACGCGCGCCTGCAGGTCGCTCAAGGCCGATGCGGCGAGGAACGGGAACGGTTCGTCATTGTCCGCATGCAGCCAGCGCTCAACGGCGATCGTGAAGGCGAGCATCCCCACCTCCGCCCCCAGGCGGGCGGTCAGCTCGTCTGTGCCCCGTTCGCGCAGGGTGGCGTTGATCGACCGGGCGATCCGGGCGTGCTTGAGCAGTGCCCGCTCCTGCACTTCGGTGTTCGCCGCGGCCACGACGATGCGCTGGGCGGCCCTGGCACGCTGCTGCGGGGTCATCGCGGCCCCGGCGGCCGCCAACGCGGCCCGCAGGCACTCGCTGAGCGTTGCATCCGGGGGGGCGGCCCGGATGGCGTCGGCGAACAGCTCGGCCAACACCTCTTCGCCGCCGAACAACACCTCCCGCTTATCGGCAAAGTGCCGGAAGAATGTGGCGCGATTCAAACCGGCACGATCCGCGATCTGCGCGACGGTCGTCTCCTCGTACCCGCTCTCCACGAACAGGTCCAGCGCAGCCGTCTCCAGGCGCTCACGTGCGTCCGGTGCCCATCTACTCACGACGACAGCCTAAAGCGAGGCGACCGGATCGCATCACCCCCCGCTGCTCCCCTCCGGGCCCTCGCCAGATGATGCGACGAAGTCGCATGGCGATGTTAGGGTTATGCGACTGGATCGCATCCGCGTCCGGCTGCGGCGTCAGCCGCTGATCTTCATCACGTGAACCTTGACCAAGGAGAATCTCCATGCGCATCTTCGTCACCGGCGCCTCCGGCTGGATCGGCTCGGCTCTCGTTCCCGAACTCATGGGTGCCGGCCACCAGGTCCTCGGGCTTGCACGTTCGGACGCATCCGCGAAAACCGTCGCCGACATGGGCGCCGAGGTGCTGCGCGGCGACCTGAACGACGTCGACGCGCTGCGCGCCGGCGTCCTCGATAGCGACGGCGTCATCCACCTTGCCTTCGTCGTGCCGAGCGTGAGCGCGGCTGCGACACAGACAGACGCCAAGGCCATCGAGACATTTACCACCAGCCTCGCCGGCTCAGGGAAGCCACTCGTGATCTCGGGCGGAACACTCGTCACGCCCGGACGACTCGCGACCGAGCGCGACGAACTCGTCGCCGCCGGTCCCATCGCGGCCCGTATCACCAACATGCAGGCCGCCCTCGCAGCAGCAGACCGGGGCGTTGGCACCTGCCTGGTCATGCTGCCCCGCTCGGTGCATGGCGAGGGGGATCGTCGCGGCTTCGTCCCCCAGCTCATCGCCCTGGCCCGGACCAGGGGCGTTTCGGGCTACGTCGGCGACGGGACCACCCGCTGGCCCGCCGTCCACGTGAAGGACGCCGCGCGCCTTTACCGGCTGGCTGTCGAGCAGGCGCCCGCCGGCGCCGTGCTCAATGCTGTCGGCGACGAAGGCGTACCGATCCGCCAGATCGCCGAGGCGATCGGCCGCCACCTGAACCTTCCCGCCCGGTCCCTGCCCGCCGAAGAATTCGGCGGCATGCTCGCGCACATCCTCAGCACCGACATGCCCGCCTCCAGCGCCATCACCCAGGAACTCCTGGGCTGGAAGCCCATCCATCCCGGCCTCATCGAGGACATCGAACAGGGCCACTACTTCCTCTGACCGGCCCCCGACGGCAGGCGCGACAAACGAACTGCCCGTACGAGCGTGGCGCCCTCCGCCGGTCCAGGCCTTCCCGACTGGGTATCGTCCGTCCATGGCACGCACCCTCCTCATCGTCGGCGGCGGCAAAATGGGCAGCGCCCTCTTGCGGGGACTCCTCGCTTCGGGCTGGATCAGCGCCGATGCCGTCGCCGTGGCCGAGGCGTCGGCTGACCGCCGCCTTGAGCTTGCTCTCGAGTTCCCCGGCGTCGAGATCATCGATGCTCCCGTCCCGGATCTCCTCGAGGACTCACCCGACCGCCTCGCCGGCGCGGTGCTCGCCGTGAAGCCCGATGTGGCGGAAGGGGTCTGCCGGGTACTTGGTGCGGTCGGGGTGACGCGGGTCCTGTCCATTGTCGCCGGCGTTCCTTCGGTGCGGCTGGAGACGGCCCTGGGCGGTCAGCCCACGGTGGTGCGGGCCATGCCGAATACCCCGGCCATGGTGGGAGCCGGTGTCACCGCTCTTTCCGGTGGCTCGCATGCCACCTCGGCCGATCTGGCGTGGGCCGAGGAGGTCATGGCGGCCGTGGGCACCGTGGTCCGGCTGCCCGAGCGCCTGCTCGATCCTGTGACCGGCCTTTCGGGATCAGGCCCCGCCTACTTCTTGCTGGTTGCAGAGGCCCTTGTCGAGGCCGGCGTCCATATGGGCCTCACCCGTGACGTGAGCCACACCCTGGTCGTCGAAACCATGCTCGGGACGGCGAAGTTGCTGGTAGAGACCGGCGAGGAGCCGGCCGTCTTGCGAGCCCGGGTGACGTCACCGGCCGGGACCACCGCTGCGGGGGTGCGCGTCCTCGAGGCGCGCGCTGTGCGCTCCGCGTTCATGGAGGCGGTGGCGGCGGCGACGGAGCGCTCGCGTTCCCTGCACCGTTGAGCGAGCGTTCCCCCGCCGCAGCGGCGCCGCCGCGGACCGTCTTCTTTCTCTCCGATTACGGGACACAGGATGAGTTCGTCGGTGTGGTCCATGCCGTCCTTCTGGCGGGCTCCCCGGGTGTCGCCATCGTCGATCTGACCCACCAGATCGCGGCGTTCGACATCCGCGCCGGTGCGCTGGCCCTCGTACGGGCGGCCCCGTTCCTCGGACCCGGGGTCGTGCTGGCGGTGGTGGATCCCGGGGTGGGCTCAGGTCGTCGGGGGGTCGGCCTCGAGGTGACCCCGACCGGATCAGGGCCCACCTTCTTCGTGGGCCCTGATAACGGGCTCCTGATCGCTGCCGCGGAACTGGCTGGCGGCGGAGCGATCCGGCATGCCGTTGCGCTCACACCGGCGCCACGTCAGGCGCGCACATTCGACGGTCGCGACCTGTTCGCCCCGGCGGCCGCAGCCCTGACCCGGGGAGTCACGCTCGGTGATCTGGGGCCCGTGGTCGACCCGGTTTCCCTGGTTCGCATTCCGCCCCCGACGGTCGCCCATGCCGCACTGGCCGATGGCCGGCGGTCCCTGCGGACCGAGGTGCTGTGGGTCGACCGTTTCGGCAACCTGCAGCTGGGCGTCACGCTCGCCGACGCCGGGCAGGCACAGGTGCCCGCTACCGTCGACCTGACCGTCACCGGGTCGACGGTCACCGGGCCGACCGTCACCGGGCCCGCCCGCACCGTCCGCACGGTCGGGACCTTCGCCGATTTGGCCCGCGGCGAACTCGGTTTGTTGCTCGATGCGAACGGCCATCTCGCTGTGGTCGCCGGCCAGGCCTCGGCCGCCGCACTCCTGTCCATCGCCGCCGGCGACGCGGTCACAGTGACCTGGCCCAGTGACCTGGCCCAGTGACCTGGCCCAGTGACCTGGCCAGCGCTTCGCGTTTGGTGTGAAGCCACGAGTCATCGGTACCATCGAATTCCGTGGGGGTCCCGACGCAGCCATCAGCACGGCGGATCCCCGAGGCTACGGTCCTGCGACTCCCGGTCTACCAGCGGATCCTGGCCGAGCTGGTGCGCACCAATGTCACGACGGTTTCTTCCGAGCAACTGGCTGCGTTGGCCAAGGTCAACGCAGCGAAAGTCCGTAAGGACCTGTCTCTCCTCGGCTCGTTCGGCACGCGGGGCTCGGGGTACGACCCGACCTTCCTCATCGCTCAGATCGAACGTGCACTCGGGGTCGACAAGAATTGGCCCATCGCCGTCGTAGGGATCGGAAACCTGGGTCGGGCTCTGACGAACTCACGGGGGTTCGCCTCCGGAGGTTTCAACGTGACGTCGCTCTTCGACATTGATCCGAACGTCATCGGTGAGGAGATCAAGGGCCTGCGGGTCCGTCATATGCAGGAGATCGCCTCCCTCCGCTCGACGGAGCGCCCCGCCATCGGGGTGATCACCACGCCCGGTTGGGCGGCCCAGGAGGTGGCCGACCTCCTCGTGAAAGTGGGGGTGACGTCGCTGTTGAACTTCGCCCCCCGCGTGCTCACCGTGCCTTCCTACGTGCACCTGCGCTACGTGGATCTGTCGATCGAACTGCAGGTGCTCGGCTTTTACCGGTCGCGGCAGGACGAGGCAGCCCTGGATGAGGAGGACGAGGGCAACGAGGTGCCGATTATGCGGTCCGTGGGCCTGTCCGCTCCTGCTGACCTGGTCTGACTGACCTGAACTGGGAGACTGGCACCTATGCTTACCGACCGGCATGCTTGTAGGCCGACCCAGGAGGCATCCGCGTGTCCGTCGTCGTCATAGGGCTCCAGCACAAGCAGGCCCCGCTCTCGCTCCTCGAGGCGGTGGCGCTGGGTGACGCGGATCAGCACAAGGTACTGACGGCCCTCAGCCATCGTCGCAATCTCCAAGAGACAGTGGTCCTGTCGACGTGCCTGCGCACAGAGGTCTATGCCGTGGTGGACCGCTTCCACGACGCGGTGGCCGAGGTCTACGAGGTCCTCTCGGACCACTCGGGCATTTCCACCGACGAGCTGGCGGCGCACGCCGCCGTGCGCTTCGATGACGACGTCACGTCCCATCTCTTCTCCGTCACCGCCGGCCTCGAGTCGACCGTGGTGGGCGAGAGCGAAATAATCGGCCAGGTCCGGCGGGCGTTCGAGCAAGCACAGGATCAGGGAGTTTGCGGCCCGGTTCTCTCGGCCCTTTTCCAGCACGCCCTCCAGACAGGCAAGCGCGTGCGCACCGAGACCGACATCGCACGCGGGACGACGTCCTTCGCCCACGCCGCAGTGACGGTGGCGCGCGGTGAGCGCGGCGACGGCTTACGCGACAAGCGGGTGGTGGTGGTCGGTGCCGGCGGCATGGGCCTGGGCGTCTCACGCGCGCTGGCGGACATTCCGGCGCAGGCCGCCCCCCGCAGCATCGTCGTGGTCAACCGCTCCCTGGCCCGGGCCCAGGACCTCGTGCGCGAAGCCGGAGAAGGCACGAAACTCCGGGCGGGTCGTCTCGAAGGGGTGCACTCCGAACTCGCCGAGGCCGACGTCGTCCTCACCGCCGTCGCTGCCGAATCGCACGTTCTCACACCGGCCCACTTCTCCGGGGTCGCGCATCCCCTTCTGGTGA
>Ga0182030_10021262_pt1 | contig 12166 bp, 10 predicted proteins | sample 812S3MmetaG_FD_121299 | JGI IMG/M metagenome (GOLD analysis project Ga0182030, IMG submission 121299) | Permafrost microbial communities from Stordalen Mire, Sweden - 812S3M metaG (Illumina Assembly) | ecosystem: Environmental > Terrestrial > Soil > Wetlands > Permafrost | place: Sweden...
CCCGGAATCCCCCTCCGGCAAAGCCACCGCCGCGGAAACCGCTGCCATAAAACCGACCTCCGTAGTATCCGCCGCCCCAATAGCCGCCATTCCAGCCCCAGGGCGGAAAGAAGCCAAAGCCGAACGGGCTCCAGTACGGACCCATACCGATGAACGTGTAATCCCACATGTCCTGATCCCAGTACCAGCCTGGATTGAAGCCGGAGACTCCGGCATATTGTCCGGCGATCTGGCCGTTGGCCTCGGACAGGTACTGCGAACGCAGGCTGCTCCAGTTATAGAACTGGTCCTGGGCGTCGCGGGCATCGAAGCTGACGGACTTTTCTCTCGCGTTCGCCATCAGCGTCATCTCGTGGTGGTCCTTGATCTCCTTGTACTTACCGTCGCCCTCATTCACAACTGCCTTGCCCTGAAACACCAGTGCAGTAGGCTGGTTGGCGTTGAATTCGTAGAATCCGGGCTTCACGATCTGCGTGGTAACGCCTCCGTCCATAATTTCCAGATCGTTCTGTGGGTAGAGCTGATCCGCCTCGACTGCCGCCCGGCCGTGTTCCACTTCCACCTGCGTGGGCGTAATATCGGGTGAAATCATCTTCACCGCGCTGTTATCGTCCAGGCGCAGAAAGACGCCTGGTGTGAGCAGAATCTCTGCTTTTCCTGTCGTAGTCGAAAGCACCTCGCCGGGTTCCATGGTGGCGCGGCCAACGTCGCGCCGGCGCAGCACTCTTCCATCCAGAAGGGCTGAACCCTCGACATAATTCACCGTGCCTGGACTTGCGGCGTCCGGATTCGCGGGACCCGGTTGAGCTTGTTCTGCGTTATACGCTGGAGCTTGATTACTTCCATAGGCCGGCCCCTGCGCAACGCCGAAAGCCGACGCGCCAACTACCCCGGCGCCCAGCAGCGCGATCGTCATCAACCTGTTCCTCATCGCTTTATACCTCACTCTTATCAATGCGAATGCCGCGGGAAAGTTCTGTTGTTGGCAGGAGTGCGGCCATGTTGGTGTGCGCCCTGTCAAAACAGCAAAATAATGAAGCGAAACAAGCTTCGAACGCATCAAATGTCCATACATTGCCATTACGCGATTAGGATGTGCAGCAAACAATCTCAGGTTGAAATCCGCTCCCATTCCAGTCCCTGATGCTTCCAGCCCCGCATCCGATCTCCTGGCGGCTCCCATTCCTCCGATCCACCGATCCGAGATGAGCCCATCCCTTTGGCAAGCGATAAACTTCTCCATAGGTTTGTAATTTGCAGGCTTGAGCCTTGCCCAGACACGGAAGGCACAGACCCGGAAGGCAGGATAGCAATGACCGAAGCAGGCGCACTTGAAATTCTTGTCAACCAGCAGGTGATCCTCGCCATGAAGGCCCACGACGCAGTGCGCACCACTACCCTGCGCCTCATCAAGAACGCGCTCAAGAATAAGGCCATTGAGAAGCGCGCCGCGGTCACGCCTGTCGAGGAGCAGCAAGCCCTGGCCACCATGATCAAGCAGCGCCGCGACTCGATCGAGCAGTTCACCAAGGGCAACCGCCCCGAACTGGCCGCCGCTGAAGCCGCAGAGATTACTGTCATCGAAGAGTTCCTGCCCAAGGCGCTCGATGAAGCGGCTCTTGAGGCGCTGGTGGCCGAGGCCGTTCAAGAAGTCGCTGCCGCCTCCGGCAAGAAGCCCACGCCCAAAGAGATGGGCGCGGTGATGAAGGCGGTGCAGGCCAGGCTCCAGGCAGGCGGTCTGCGCGCCGAGGGCCGCACCGTGAGCGAGTTGGTGAAGAAGGTACTGGCCGGCTGACGCGCGCTTTGGGTTACGGAAGCGTTCCTCTAAGATGGGGAAATCCTCTGCGCGAGGGTCGCCCTCCCTTGTCCCAATCCGGTCCCCGCTCGCATGGCCTGGATACCTTGCGCGCCCTGGCCATTCTCTCCGTCATCCTGTACCACCTCAGCGGCTTTCACGGAGAGGGTACATTGCCGGCGTCGCTTCTCCCCGCTGCCCAAATGGGCTGGATGGGGGTTGACCTTTTCTTTGTCCTCAGCGGCTATTTGATCGCCTCGCAATTCCTGCGCCCCTACCGCACCGGCGCCCGCCCTGGTCTGTGGCCCTTCTATCGCAATCGCCTCTTCCGCATCCTGCCGGCGTTCGGCGTCGTGCTTGCTTTGTATCTGGCAGTCCCCCTGTGGCGCGAGAGGCCATTGCTTCCGCCCCGCTGGGAGCTCCTGACCTTCACCCAGAATCTCTTCGTAGACCGCAGCCGATACAGTGCCTTCTCGCACGTCTGGTCGCTTTGCGTCGAGGAACACTTCTATCTGGCTTTTCCGCTCATTGTGCTTGCCGCCATGCGCAGGCCCTCGATGCGCAGAACCGTTGCCATCCTGGCCAGTCTGGTGTTCTCCGGCATGCTCATCCGCGGCTACGTGCTCTTCCACCTGCTCCAGCCGCTTGCCGCCTCCGGAGGGCGTTTCGGACTCGCGTTCACCGAGCGCATCTACTACCCCACGTACAGCCACCTCGACGGGCTGCTCGCCGGCGTGACCCTGGCCCTGATCCGCACCTTTCGCCCGGGCATCTGGACTGCCCTGGCGCACCGCGGCCATACGCTCTTGCTCGCCGGCGCCTGCATGGTCGCTTTGGCGGTCTATCTTACAAAGGACTTTTGGGACTCAGTTACTGGCGTCGCCGCCGTGGGCGCGGTCATCGGCTTCCCCGTGCTCTCGCTCGGCCTCGGGCTGGTTGTGGCCTCCGCGGTCAGCAGCAACGGCTGGCTGCGCTTGAGGGTTCCCGGCGCCAGGCTCATCGCCACGCTCGCCTACAGCCTCTGCCTCATCCACAAGGAGCTGATCCACATCGTGGACCTTTGTTTTCCATCGATCGCGCACGGGGCAATGCTCGATTGGCTGTGCGTCTATGCGCTGTTCTGCCTAACCGCGGCCGCAGTTCTCCATCTGTGCGTCGAGCGGCCGTTTCTCAGACTGCGCGACCGCCCGCCGAAAACGGCCTGAAGTCTCGCGTCCAGGCTGAACAGCCGAAGGGAAGGCCCGCCGCGCAACCGTTGTCCAGGCCGCGAAGCTACGCTGGCTGCGGAGCCGGCCCTTTCAAGCCGCCGTGTTGCCCCTGATCGGGATCGGCGCATTCAGCTGCTGGCGAAGATTGCCGGCCAGGTCGGCCACCACACGCAGCTTCTCAGCCACCGATGACGAGACATCGCTGCCCGACAGAGCCAGCTGCGAGTGCAGCAGCAGCCCGGCCACGGTGTTCTTGAGCTCGCTTTCGATGGCCGCAGCGGCCGCGCGCCGAGCCAGTGTCTGCTCGCGCTCGCGGCGGTGCAGGGCGGCGCGAATCTCGCGGATCAGCCGCGCCGCACCCGACAGGGCAAAGTTGATCTGCAAGGGAATAGCCAGGCCGGCGCGCTCCCAGATGGCCTCTGCCGCGGAAGGGTCGCACTCGGCCATGGTTTCATCCACCACGACGGCAGAAAACTCCTTGCGCCGGAGCGCGGCCAGCGCCGCCTTGCGCCCATCGGCCACTTCCACTTCCATGCCCAGTTGCGCTCCTACGACAGTGGCGCAGTTGCGCGCGCCTTCAATTCCGGTCACGATCAAGATACTCATCCACAGCTCCTTGTGCGCTTCCCGGTCCTGTTCGGGACCGGGTTTATAGCTGTTCTCCAATTGCTGTACACCGGAAGCAGGATGATAAGTGGACTTTTCCTTAAGAAAAGGCCACCTTGCAAGCAACCAGACGGGGCACATGAATTGGAGAACGGCTCTAGGTGGTTCAAAATGGTTTGTCTCAAAATGGTTGGGTTCGGGGCGGGCAGGCCCATTTCCGCCCCGGATTCGACAATTGTCCGGCGGTCATTCCCGTGTGTGCGCTAGCGGCCCGATCGGGTCCAGCTTCAACCCGCGCTCGGAATCCAGGCCGCGCCTCACTCGTCCCGAAGCGGGTCGGCGATCCCATACTCCTTCAGCTTTCGATAGAGCGTGGTCTTGCCGATGCCCAGCAGCTTGGCCGCCTGCAGCTTGTCACCGTTCAGGGTGCGGATGGCGCCCAGAATGGCATCGCGCTCCAGATCGGCCAGCGTCTTCACCTCGGGCGAACCGCTCTCTCCGGCCGGCGCCTCGGGGTTGGCTGCGGCCGTGCGCCTGGCCTCGAGGCCCTGCTGCTGCAGCTGCGTGGGCAGGTCGCCCAGGTGCAGCACCGGGCCGGAGGAGAGCGCGCAGGCCCGCTCCACGGAGTTTTCGAGCTCCCGCACGTTGCCCGGCCAGTCGTGCCGCATCATGGTGCGCAGCGCCTCGTCGCTGAGCGTGAACTTGGTGCCGTGCTCGCGGCTGATGCGGTCAAGAAAGTGCGCCGCCAGCAGCGGGATATCCTCCCGCCGGTCGCGTAGCGAAGGCAGCCGCAGGTTCACCACGTTGAGCCGGTAGAAGAGATCCTTGCGGAATGTCCCGTTTTCCACCATCACCGCCAGGTCGCGGTTGGTGGCGGCCACAATCCGCGCCTTGATCGGCACCCGGTGCGTGGCGCCCACCGGGCGAACCTCCTTCTCCTGCAGGGAGCGCAGCAGCTTGGCCTGCAGGTCGAGCGAGAGCTCGCCAATCTCGTCCAGAAACACCGTGCCCCCCTCGGCGGAAACCAATAATCCATCTTTGGAACGGTTGGCACCCGTGAAGGCGCCCTTCACGTAGCCGAACAGCTCGCTCTCAATCAGCGTAGGCACCAGCGAGCCGCAATCGACGGGCAAAAACGGCTTGCTGGCGTTGGGACCGTAGGCGTGGATGGTGCGGGCCACCAGCTCCTTGCCCGTTCCGCTCTCGCCCAGCACCAGTACCGGGTGCGTGGACTGGGCGACTTTGGAGAGAATGCGATAGAGCTTCTCCATCTCGCCGGAGCGGCCGATCATGGCCCCCAGCCCCTGCGAGAGCCGCAACCGCTCGCGCAACTGCCGGGTGGCGGTGTCGGTCAGGTGGCTCTGCGCCGCCCGGTCCAGCACCGTCGAAAGCTCATCCATGGCGAAGGGCTTGGTCAGGTAGTCCGAGGCCCCGCAGCGCATGGCCTCGACCGCCGCGTTCACGCTGCTCGAAGAGGTCATGGCGATCACCGAGGTATCCGGATAGAGCAGCTTGACCTCGGAGACCATCTCCAGCCCGTGCGTGCTGCCGGCCGGCAGGTTCACCAGCAGGATGTCCGCCGCGTGGCCGCGCAGCAGGTTGCGCGCCTGGCCCAGGTCGCCGGTGCTGTCGACCGCGTAGCCCAGGCTCGCGGCGATCTCGGCGCAGGCCGACCGCATGGCCGCGTCGGCGTCCACGACCAGCAGGTGCAACCGCACGGGCGGCTCGGCAAGTTGAGGGATGAACTCCATGATTCGGGTGTTCTCGGCTGTTTCGAGCATTGTATTCGCCTCGCATGAGATCAGGTAAGAGGTTTATGGACGGCCGGCGCTCTCCACATCCGGCGAAGCTGGCTCCGGCAAGACTGGCTCCGGCAAAGCTGGGCGTGTCCGCCGCCTTCAGCGCCTGCGGACGGGCAACTCGATTTCAAAGCGGGCTCCGGATGGCTGCCGGTTCCGGGCCTCGATCCGTCCCCCCGCCGCCTCGATGATGGAGCGGCTGATGGACAGGCCCAGACCGCGGTGGGCCACCGGCCAGCCCCGGCCGGCCGACGAAGCCGCCTGGGTGCTGAAGCCGGCCTCGAAGATCTTGTCCAGGACCCGCGCCGGGATTCCCGGGCCGCTGTCTTCAATGGCCAGCAGAAGTTCAGGCGTCTCACCGTCCTGCGCCCGCTCGCGCAGGCTCATCTGGATGCGGCCTCCAGCGGACATGGCCTCGGCGGCGTTCTTGACCAGGTTCACCAGCACCCGGGTCAGGTCCTCGCCGGTCAGCCGCACCGGCAGCGCGCCGCTCTCCGCATTCACGGTGAGCGCGATCGACGGGCCCGCCAGGGCGGCCAGCAGGTTGCGGTTGGCCATCAGTTCGGCGGCCAGATTGTCGATGGGCACGGCTGGCAGCAGCTCCCAGCGCCGCGCCTGCCGGGCCTGCGCCGGGGTCTCCGACTGCACCGGCCTTCTGGCCGCTCCGATCGGCCCGTTGCGCGGCCCGGCCGTTTCCCCAGACCGGTTCGCCTCCGCGGCCACCAGTTTCTCCACCAGCCGGCGGCTGGCCGCGGCCACCAGCCGCAACTCTTGGCCGTAGTGGCTATATGGAGTGGCCAGCACGCCCGGCTCCTCCAGCAGATCGCAGTAGAGCCCCAGCGCCGTCACCATGTTTCTGGCGTCGTGCGCAATCTCCGCCAGGCTTTCTCCGCCGCCGCGCAAGGCAGCCAGTGTTTCCGCCACCGATTCCACCCGCTTGCGCTCCGTCCCGCCCCATCCTGCCGTTGGTTCCGCCTGTTGCATGGCCGCTCCCGTTCCGCGTTGATTGTCTGTTGCTGGTTGATCGCTGCCGGGAGGCAGGGATCGATTGCGCGTGGAGGCCGGCCTCGCCGGTCTGCCCACACCGCTCGCAATGCCCAAACTCCTGGGCCTGTTGTCGGGCTCTGCTACTGTCGTCGGGCTCTGCTACTGTTGTCGGGCTCTGCTACTGTTGTCGGGCTCTGCTGCTGTTGTCGGGCTCTGCTACTGTTGTCGGGCTCTGCTGCTGTCGTCTGGCCCTTGCGTTCCGCTTCTGGCTTCGTATCGGGGCTTTGTCCTGATCTGTTACACGTGGCGTGCCAAACCAGAACGGCAAGTCTAAGTTCCTGATAAGGGAACTGCTTGCTGTCCAAATTCAGTACAGCTGGTTCGAGCCGGTGTGAGGCCTTTTGTCCCAAAATGGAACTGCCGCCTCGTCTTTTTGATGGATAAAGTATTTGTATTCAATGGCTTGAAGCCTTATTCCCGATCCGGTAAGAGCCTGCCAGAATTTCCCATCTCGGAACAGGACCCCTCCCAGCCATTCCCACAACCACCTACACTCCCGCGCTCCCGTACAATCGCCCTATGCACGCGCCTGCCCAAACCCCCTTCTTTCGTCCCGGCGGACGGTCCGCCGACACGCTTCGGCCCCTCACCCTCACGCCAGGCTTCGTCCAGACAGCCGAAGGTTCGGTTCTAGTGTCCTTTGGTAATACGAGGGTTCTCACCAACGCCACCATCGAGCAGGGCGTGCCCGGCTGGCTGCGCAACTCCGGCCGCGGATGGGTCACGGCCGAGTACGCCATGCTGCCCCGCTCCACCGTCACCCGTACGCCAAGGGAAAGCGAACGCGGCAAGATCGGCGGACGCACCCACGAGATTCAGCGCCTCATCGGCCGCAGCTTGCGCTCCGTTGTGGACATGCACGCCCTGGGCGAGCGCACCGTGATTCTGGACTGCGACGTGATCCAGGCCGATGGCGGCACGCGCACCGCGGCCATCACCGGAGCGGCCGTCGCGCTGGCCCTGGCGCTGAAGGCGCTGGTCGAAGCCGGCACGCTGAAGACCTCGCCACTGAAACAGCTGGTTGCCGCAACGTCTGTTGGAATCGTAGGAGGAGCGGAGCTGCTCGACCTCTGCTACGAGGAGGACTCGCAGGCCGAAGTCGACATGAACGTGGTGATGACCGAGGACGGCGGCCTGATCGAGACCCAGGCCACGGCAGAGAAGGGGAGTTTTTCGCGGGCGCAGTTGAACTCGCTCGTCGATCTGGCCGGGGTGGGGCTCAAGGAGATTTTTGCTGCGCAGCGGGCAGTGCTGGGGAAGCAGGGCTGAAACTGTTCCGCGGGCAGGTTTCTATTGGCGGTCCCGAGCGGCGTGAAGAAAGCGCAGGATGTGGATCGACTGATCGTCCACCGCGTAGATCATCAGATACGGCAGCGGAGCCAGAACAAGCTCCCTTGTGCCGCTCTTCATGCCGGTGCGGCCCGAATATGGAAAGGCTTTGAGAGACTTTGCCGCGTCATAGAGCCGCTGCACTGTCGAAGCGGCAAAGGCGGCGTGGTGAAGGTGGAGATAGGTGGCGATGCTTTCCAGGTCGTCAGCCGCGGCCATCGACCAGCGCAGCTTTCTCACCCGCGCGTCATCCGTGCGACGCGCACGTCCATCTCTTCCTCTTCAAGGAACTCGCCACGCGCGATCTGATCGATTCCCAACTGTACTTGCCCGTCAAACCAGTTCTCCTGGGCAAGCAACCGGTCCACCGCTTCCAGAGCCAGTTCGGAAGCGCTCCGCCCGGTGCGCGAAGAGAGACTGGCAAGGGCCGCTGCCTGATGTTCGGGGAGCTCGAGGTTCATGATGCAAGGTTAGGAGCAGGCGGCACTGCTGTCAAGCAGTGCGGCTGGTGGTACAGGCTCGTAAGCCAGGCCGAATTTGAGGCGCGTGGGAGCTCCCAGTCCTGTCTCTACTCCGCTGCCACAATCGGCAGCTCGATGCTGCTGGCCGCGCCCGGCGCGTGGTAGATGCGCTGCGTGGCCTTCTTGTAGTCCTCCGGCTTGGCCCAGAAGATGCTGGGCACAAAGCTCTGCGGGTTGCGGTCGTAGAGCGGGAACCAGCTGGACTGCACCTGCACCAGGATGCGATGGCCGGGCAGGAAGACGTGGTTCGACGGGGGCAGCGCGAAGCGGTAGGTGAGCGGCTTGCCGGGCTCGATGGGCTGGGGGTTGGCGAAGCTCTCGCGGTAGCGGCCGCGGAAGATGTCCATGGCGATGGGCAGCTGGTAGCCGCCGAGATTCGGCTCGCCTGGCACTTCATCCGGATACACATCGATCAGCTTGACCACCCAGTCGGAATCCGTGCCGGAGGTCGAGGCGACCAGGTTGGCGATGGGCTGGCCCTCGATATGCACCGGGGCGGTGAGCACCTCGGTGGTGAAGCTGACCACGTCGGGCCGGCCCGAGGCCTCGCGCTGGTCGTCGACCAGCCACTCCGCCCAGGTGAGCGGCGGGTCGTAGCCGATGGGCTGCGAGGGCCGGGCCCGGTAGGGGACAGGCTTGGCCGGGTCGGAGACGTATTCGGTGTACGCAGAGTCCGCAGACCCGGCGGAGGGAGGCGAAAAGCTGAGCCTGGAGCCGGCTTCGAGATAGAGGGGCTTCGTCGCGGGAGCTACCGGCCAGGCATCCAGCTTTTGCCAGCGGTTGACACCGGTTTCAAATGCGGTGACTTTGGCAACCTGCGGGTCGGCCGGGGCGTCGTCCTTCAGATAGTGGTCGAGGAAGGGCCGCAGCACGTTCTGGCGAAACCAGGTGCCGGTGTCGGAGCCGAAGCGGATCGCGCCCAGCGCGTCGGCAGGCTCAATCTCCTGGCCGTGGTGCCAGGGGCCCAGCACCAGAAAGACCTTGTCGTTGCCCTTGTCGAGGGGTTTGATGGCCTTGTAGACGGCCGCTGCGCCGTAGATGTCCTCCTGGTCCCACAGGCTGTGCACCAGCATCACCGGGACCCGAATGCCTTTGGCCGCGAACTCAGCGGCCAGCACCTTGTCCATGGCCTGGTCGCTCCAGAAGGCGTCGTAACTGGGGTGGTCGAGAATCTTCTTCCAGAAGCCCATCTGCTCCAGGCCGTGCTCTTTGCCCAGCTCGCCCGCTGAGCCGGCGCGCATGTAAACGTCATAGTCGTCGAAGCTGTCGGTCCACCACTTGGCCTCGTTCCTGCGGGTGCCCTCCTGCTCGTAGATGTAGGGCATGTTCTGCTGGCGGAAGGCGCCGTTGTGGAACCAGTCGTCGCCCATCCAGCCATCGACCATGGGGTTCATGGGCACGGCCACCTTGAGCGCCGGGTGCGGGTTCACCAGCGCCATCAGGGGCAGAAAGCCGTCGTAGGAGATGCCCAGGATGCCCACCTTGCCGTTGGTCTCGGGAATGTTCTTGATAAGCCAGTCGATGGAGTCGTACGTGTCCGTCGCTTCGTCCACTGGGGTGGGATTCTGCGGCCCATGGATGGGGCGGTTCATCACGTTGTCGCCCTCCGAGCCGTACTTGCCGCGGATGTCCTGGATGACGCGGATATACCCACCTTCCACAATCACGTCCGTCGCGTTGTCATAGCCGTAGAGGATGGGCCCCAGGTGGGCGCTGGCGGCGTGGCTGGTCAGCTGGTCGGCGCTGTAGGGCGTGCGCGTCAGCAGAATGGGAGCATGGCTCGCGCCTTTCGGCACCAGGATCACCGTGTGCAGCTTGACCCCGTCGCGCATGGGGATCATGGCTTCGCGGCGCTGGTAATCGAAGCTCTCGGTGGCCGGCTGCAGGTGGGCGGGCGTCTCGCTGGGGTAGCCGGGATAGAGCGGCTTGGCCTGCTCAGGGGTTTTGGTCTGGGCAAGCGCGCAGAGCGCCAGGCAGGCAGCGGCGGCAGCTACAAAGACGGTGCGAAGCGGAGAGTTGGGCATGAGCGGGACCTTTCGAAGAAGGTGCAGGGGAACCACAGCAGAGTAACCGTTCAGGGGCTGAGGAAACAATGCAGGCAGTTTACCGCAGCGCCAACCCCAGCAGCAGCGTCGTTCCCAGCCCCGCCACGCTCAGCACCGACTCCATCACCGACCAGGTGGCCAGCGTGTCCTTGACCTCCAGCTTGAAGAACGACTGCACCATCCAGAACCCCGAGTCGTTGACGTGCGAGAGAAACAGCGACCCGGTGCCGGTGGCCAGCACCAGCAGCTCCGGCCGCAACCCGGCGTGGCCGGCCAAAGGCGCCAGAATCGACGAGGCCACGGCCATGGCCACGGTGGCCGACCCCATGGCGACGCGGACGACCGCCGCGAGAAGCCAGGCAAGCAGCAGCGGCGGCATGTGCGCGCCCATGGCCAGGCTCACCGTCGCCTGCGCCGCGCCTGACTCGCGCAGCACCCCGCTCAAGCCCCCGGCCGCGGCCAGAATCACCAGCACGTTGGCGATGGGCTCGAAGGATTCCGTAGTAAGCCTTCGCAGCATTTCGCGCCCGTGATGCTGGCCGGTCTGGATGCGCGGGCCCAGCGTCACCAGCGCCACCAGCACCGCGATCAGCAGCGCGATGTCCGGGCTGCCCACCAGGTGCAGCGCCGCGTTCAGGCCGCTTGCCGGCCGGGCGAGCGCGTCCGCCCAGCTGCCCAGAAAGATGAGCGCGATGGGCAGCAGAATGGCCGCCGCGGCAAGCACCGGTCCGGCCGGCGCGGGAATCGCCCTGGCTCCGAGCGCCGTGTGCGCTGCCGCTGCATTTTCAATCTGCAACTCTTCTTCCTCGGTGGGCGCAAACAGGGGTGGATCGGTGTCCTGCGGCGTCTTCTGTTGCCGCTTCTCCCAGCGGCGCATCATCACCCACCCCAGCCCCGGGCCGGCGATGGCCGCGGCAGGCAATCCCACGACCAGTCCCCACAGGATGGTGCGTCCCATGTCCGCGTGGTACTGCGCCACGGCCAGCATCGCGGCCGGGTGCGGAGGCAGCGTGCCGTGGACAATGGACATGCCGGCCAGCAGCGGCATTCCGGCCAGCATCGGTGGCCGTCCAGTGCGCCGCGCCGCCTCGGCCACAATGGGCATCAGCAGCACCAGGCCGACCTCGAAGAACACCGGCATGCCCACCAGGATGCCGAGCGCGAGCAGTGCCCATGGCAGGCCCTTTGGACCGCAGCCATCCACCAGCACCCGGCCCAGCGCCATTGCCCCGCCTGAGCTGGCCAGCAGGCGGCCGAGAATCGCACCCAGAGCCAGCACAATGGCGATGTGGCCCATCAGGTTGCCCACCCCGGCGGTAAAGGCGACGGGAACCTGCTTGAGCGGCATGCCGGAGGCGACGCCCAGCGCAAGCGCGGCCACCGCCAGCGCCAGCGCCGGATGCAGCCGGACGCGTGCGATGAGCAGCAAGAGCAGCAGCACAACGCCGGCGGCGCAGGCCACCAGGTACCAGTTGTCAGGAGAAGCCGCGGCAGAAGTCACCGGCCGATTATTCCATATCCGGCTATGCGGTGAAGGGAAACCGATGTTCAGGCTGGTGGTGCACCTTACTCTTCGGCGGCGATTCGTCTAGAACATGCTCGATGAGTGCCTTGGCGATTTAGCGTCAATCTACAACCACTACTGTCGAGAAGGGCGTTTACCGTTACCAATTCTGAATGGCCTTCCAGTTGGTGGCCGAAGCGGATCGTACAGCTCGGGCATTTCCAGGATGGGGCACGGAATCAGGCGACTGGGTTGCCTGCGCGCATCTCATCGAAGAACGGGGTCGTCTGCCGCTGCACACAGTCAGCAGCG
>Ga0182030_10021264_pt1 | contig 12166 bp, 9 predicted proteins | sample 812S3MmetaG_FD_121299 | JGI IMG/M metagenome (GOLD analysis project Ga0182030, IMG submission 121299) | Permafrost microbial communities from Stordalen Mire, Sweden - 812S3M metaG (Illumina Assembly) | ecosystem: Environmental > Terrestrial > Soil > Wetlands > Permafrost | place: Sweden...
AAAAAACCTTTGGTCGCACTCACCGCTTGCATGCGCAAACTCGCTGTCCTTATGAATCACCTCCTCAAAAATGACAAATTCCAACTTGCAAATTAACACCGTTGCTGGGGAGAGGGAGAAACGCTCCCTTATGCTGATATCAGCATAAGGGAGCTTATGCGGACATGGTGATTATGCGGACATATGGCCGAACAACCCTGTGCTTCTTGGCTTTTCTGTGTTTCATGTCTGCATAATAATGGGCGGCAGGAGCTGGTTCGCAAAGGCTGGTGACGATGAAACGCATCGTTTCGCCGGAGGAGCCTGAACGACTGTCAACGAATCAAAACATCGTCAACGTCGAGGTGCTGGACCATGCGCTGTAGCGCAGGTTTCCAAACCTGCTGTATCGCCGATTTCCAAATCGGCAGAGCGTCGGAAATGCGGGGCGTTCGCAGGTTTAGAAACCTGCGATACAGCAGACTTGGAAGTCTGCGCTACAAGATTGGCTCGCCGATTATGCGGACATCCGGTTGCGAAACGCCCAGTAAAACCGGGCGGTTCAGCCCGCATGTCCGCATAATTACCATGTCCGCATAAGCTCCCAGCGCTCAGGCGAAACGGGCAGTACGGATTCAAGAGGATCTTGAGAAGTTGGTGCCCAAAAAAAGTCCATTCCACTGAGAACAGCGAATCAGATTTTTCGAGTCCTGAAGTGCTTCCGGATCTGTGTCCATCTGTGGCTAATTCATTCAACTGCATGGATCCGACTTAGTGGCCTGGAAGGCGCCCTCGACTTCCTCGCGCCTATCGGCTCATGCCGTGCTTGATGACTGGCGTGGAGAATTTCCGGGGCGTCCAAAGCTGCGGATCGCCGAGATTGCCGAGACGATCCACGGCGCGCACGGCGACGGCATCGGGATTGGCCACGTCGAAATAATCGTCCAGGCGCGGTCCGGGATCGATCTGGGTGGTCCAGGCGCCGTTGGCGCGGGCCTGCACGAGCCACCAGCCGGGCGGACGGCCGGCGGGCATTTGCCATTCCACGTGCGTGGTCCGGCCCGCCGGGGAGACAGACACCTGGGCCGGCGGCGACGGGTGAGAGATGGGGAGCCACGGCGTGAGCGGCACGAGTGCGGGAATCGCATACTCGGCGCGCACGGCGGCCGCCTGGGCGGGATTGTCCAAGACGCTCCGCAAATGATAATGCACCGCGCCGGGGTCACTTTTCTGCCGGATAATCTGAAGCTGCCGGGGAATCTCAGCCACGGAAAATTTGGTTCCGACGTTGGCATCGGACAGGCCTGGCCAGACATGCCGGCCGCGGGCGTTTTGGGCGCGCCACCAGTCGAACAGCAGGGGGAAACTCTGCTGTGGCGCCGCCACGGGCCAGTAGAGCTGCGGGGACAGATAGTCCACCCAGCCTTCCGCCAGCCACCGGCGCGAATCCGCATAGATCCGGTCAAAGGCGTCCATGCCTGCGATCGGCGGCGGATTCTTGGGCCGCCAGATGCCGAACGGACTCACGCCAAACTGCACCCACGGCTTGGCGGCCTTGATGGATTGCGACAACTTCAGGACGAAGCGATTGATGTTTTCGCGCCGCCAGTCCGCCCGCTTCAGGCCGGTGCCGGCGCCGTACCGTCTCCAGCTCGCCTCGTCCGGAAAATCCAAGTAAAACCCCAGGGCGTTTTTTTGCGGGTAGGGATAGAAATAATCGTCAATCACCACGCCGTCCACGTCGTAGCGCCGCACCACGTCCATGACCACCGCCAGCACGCGCGCCTGCACGGGCGGCTCGCCGGGATCCAGGAGGGTCTGGTCGCCGTAATGCCGCACCAGTTCGGGAAAGGTCCGAGTGATATGGGTGGCGGCGGGCGGGGATTTGGCCTGGGGGTGGCCGGCGCGGAAGGGATTGAACCAAGCATGGAGTTCGAGTCCCCGCTTATGCGCCTCGGCCACGGCGAAGGCCAGGGGGTCGTAATACGGCTCGGGCCCGCGGCCCTGCATGCCGGTGAGATATTCAGTCCAAGGCTCGATGGACGAACTGTACAGGGCGTCGCTCACGGAGCGCACCTGGAAGAAAACGGCATTAAAATGGAGCTGCGCGGCGCGGTCCAGGAGCGAGATCAATTCCGTCTGCTGCTGGGCCACCGGCAGGCCGGGCTTGGACGGCCAATCAATATTGGCCACCGTGGCGATCCAAGCGGCGCGGAATTCACGAAGCGGCGGCGGCGGAACGATTTTGGCGGGAGCATTTTCCTCCGGGGCGGCCGCTGGCGCGGCCAGCGCCAGAAACAGCGGCACGCAGCCGAACAGCCTGAGCCAAAACCGGCGCGGCACCGGCCGGGCGCGTGGCGCGAGGAAGAGTGGCGGCGGCATGGCCGGGGACGGAATAGGGCTACGGCCGGGCATTCCACACGGCCATCGTATCGGGCGAGCCCTGGCTGCGGATGCCATTGTCGGTGAGGATGTCGTCGGTGGCGGCGAGCATCTCCTTGCGCGGAAACACGCAGGTTTCGGAGGCGTTGCTGTCAAAGGCCACCACGATGAATTCGTCTTTGGAATCGCGGATCAGTTGCACGAGGTGATTCAAGTTTTTGACGGGCACGCCGTTGATGGCTTTGACCACCTGGTTGAAGGGCGGGGAATAGCCCTTGACGAGGGCGTGCGGGAAAAAGGGCGAGGAGACCACCACGAGGCGTTCATCGGCAAAGACCGGCGGCTCGTACAGGCGCGGCAGCAGGGGACTGCCGCAATAAGTCAATATCCGCACCCAGCGCTCGCTGTACTCCCCGCCGATGAGCGCCCGCACAAATTCCTTGCTGGCCTCGGAGAAAACCACCGGTCCGCAGATGAAATAGGACGGATAGGAATTTTCCAAATCGGGGATCACCTGCGGCCGGCGGGTGAGCACCGGAAGCTGCACGGCCATTTCCTTGCCATCGCGGACGACGGTGAGCGGCACCTTGCCGTCCTTGGCCACCTTTTGGACTTCATACAGAAAGTGGACGCGCAGATTCTCGCCCAGCTTGACCATCCCCTCGTCGTCCACCGGCACGTCGCCGATGCGCGTGATGACGTCCCATTGCTTCAGGGGATAGGAGAAGTCGCTACGCACGGGCTTGTGCACCACCATGCCGCTAACAGATTTGTCCAGCTTGAGGAACTGGCGCAACGCTGGGTTTTCCAGCGTTTGGAGATCATCGAACATCGCCGGCTTGCCGTCATAATGGCCGTCGGCAATGTCCTGCAAAAAGACTTCGATTTCCTCCACGGGGACGATGTAGCTGATGTTGTCGGACCGGCCCAGATGGCTAAAGGTCAAGCCGATCATCTTATCGCCCACCACGGCAGGGCCGCCGCTGTTGCCGGGATTGATGGCCGCATCGACCTGGATGCGCAGGCCCGAGACGGAATAATTGTAGGCGGCAAATTCAATGCGCGAGACGATGCCCTTGGTGATGGACAGGCTGGTGCCGCCTTCGGGATATCCGTAGGCCATGACGGAATCCTTGATGTCCGGGAGGTTGGTGCTCATGGGCAGCGCCGGATGCGAGTCGAAAAAGCTCTCGTCGTCCAGCTTGAGCACGGCCAGGTCAATCCCCGGCGCGATGAACTCGACGGTAGCGGACAACTTGTCGCCGGCCTGGTTGGCTTGGATCTGGATCTGGCTGGCGTAGTTGACCACGTGGGCGTTGGTCAGGATGCGCTTGCCCTTGATGACCACGCCCGTCCCGGTTTCATCAGTGGGCGACTCCTTGGTCCAAGGGCGATACGGATCGGGGAAACGCATGGTGGAGAAGATCTTCACCACGGAATTCTCGACGCCACCGGCGGCAACCGGCGTCGCCAGGGCGGCCGGGTTCGTGCTAGTCTGCCCGATAGCGAGCCCGCCCGCGGCGGCAAATATGAGGATGGCCGCGGCGAGAAGCCCGGCGACTGGGCGCATGTGCATATCCGCCAAGCTAGATTAACTCGCGTCTGGCGCAATAAAAATTGCCGCCACACCGGGGGGCTGCCTGCCGCCTCGCGCGCGGACACCGTACAGCCGCGCGCCTGGGTTTCTGCTTGGCCCGCAACGATTAACCGGACGGGACCGGGAAATTATGCGGTGCGGCGGAACACCGCCGCCAGCGCGAGTATGACCAAACAAAGCGCGGCGCTGGGCGCGACCAATTCATCGGTGGCCAAAATCACTGGGATGATTGACAGGTGCATACTTTTCCTTTCGCATCGGCGGCGACATTTAACGCTGACGCCACCTTCCCTAGAATAGCCCACCGCCTCTAATAAGCAAGCACCATGTGCCATATAAGCCTAATGCATACTGATTAAGCCACTTATGAAACCGCACCGGGCGGAATAGAGTGGATGATGCGGTCTTGCAAGACACAAAGGCCACGGATATTCTCCGTGGCCTCGGTTGGGAAATCGTAATGTCTCCCAGACTGCCTTACGGCAGGAAGTAGTACCTGACTGTAGGCGCACACTGTCATCCGTGCAACTATTTTTTGGACTGAAATTGCCGCAAAATCAACGATCATGAGCGAAATTCAGCCAACATCGAGCGCAAGCACGCATGCCCCGGGTGCCCCAACTCCAAAGAATTCGGTGATTTACGTTGATGGCTTTAACTTCTACTACGGCTTGCTCCACGAATTCCCTGAGCGGAAATGGTTGAACCTGCAACGGTTCTGTGAGTTGTTGCGCCCAGACGATGAAATTTTAAAAATCCGCTATTTTACGACGAAGATCGACACAGAGAAGATGCGGTCAGAAAAGCGCGACCGCCAGGGTCGCATTTGGGACGCTTTACGGACCCAGCCAAAAATCCAGTTCACGTACGGCAAATTCGCCAACCGTGAGCGGGATTGCCTCGGGTCAACATGTCCACACCGTCAATCGTTCTGGACCATGGAGGAAAAACAGACTGATGTGAACATCGCACTCGCAATGGTGCGTGATGTTGCTGAGTTGAAGCCTCAAGTCATGGTGTTGTTCTCCGGCGACATTGATTTGTTGCCGGCTCTAGAGGAGGTCCATCGATTGGATCGAACCATCAAAATCGTGGTATACATTCCACTGACCGAAGATCAACTCCGGCACCGTAGGACTGATGAATATGCGAAGTTTGCATCGGTCGTTAAGCCTGTCTCGGAAAAGTATCTTAAGATGGCTCAATTTCCGAAAAGGGTGCCCGATGGCAAGGGAGGATTCATTGAATGTCCTGAAGCGTGGCGGGGCGCTGATTAGCCAGTAAACTCGCGCGATAGTGTGTGCCCGGACCACCGATACCGGACGGACACTCCTTGCCTGTATTCTGTTTGCGACTTTATTTACCAGGAACAGCCGCCCCGCCCGCACCGGGCGGGGGCTTGGCTGCCGGGGTGCGCCGGTGCAAATAATAGAGCAGGAGGAAAAGCGGGACGAGGGACAAGGCGAAGAAGATGGGTCCGCCGTGGCGGTGGATGGGGGAATCAATCATCCGCGGTCCGATGTGAATGCAGAGCTGGCCGATGACGAAGACCCGAAAACCGTTGCGCAGGAGGGCCAGCGGAATCACCGCCAAGCAGAGAATGGCGCGTCTTCCCGGCTGGCGCAGGATCATCCGTCCCGCCATCAGGCTGGTGATGAACAGGATCCAAGTGGAGTGGATGCCGCTGCATTCGGGGGCCACCTCCAACGTGATGCCGGGCAGATGAAACACCGTGTCGGCGCGCTCGAGGGGCGTACCGGACAGGATAAACATCCATTCAGCCACGTCCGCCGAGCCGTGCTGGAGAGCGCCTTCGATGGCGCCGCGCATCCCGGGCGGCAGCGGAATCATGAACAGCAGCAGGCAGAACGGGAAGACCAGGGCCCGCATCGTGGCACCGCCCAGGCTCCAACATCCCGCGCCCGCCAGCGCGAGCAGCCACGCCAAGACGGCGAGGGCCAGCGCATGGTTCATGAAGATATGAACCGCCAGCACGCCAGCCGCGGCAGCGAAAAACCCGGCCGCCGCCCGGCGCGCGGGAAATGATTGCGCCGGCAGTTCCGGCTGCAGCGTCCAAGCCAGATACGCGCAAGCCACCGGCATCAGCGGGATGTACGAATACAGGTCGTCGGCCAGGGCAAAGCGGACCAAGTGCCACAGGGGAAGGGCGAAAACGAGCGTCAGCCCGGCGGCGGCAAGGACAAAGGTGCGAAACGGCGCGGTTTTCAAAAGCTGTAACTGATCTCGAGGCCGGACTGGTTGCTCTCAAAAGTGTAACCGGCCTGCGACGAGGAGTTGTCGGCATATTGATAGAAGATGGACCAGGTGCCGCGCTTGAGGAACGGATGGCTGAGCCGCGCCGTGAACGAAACCTGGTCGTCCGAGCGGTTGGCAAAGGCGGCGGAGGCAGTCCCCGAGGGCGTGCTGTAGTCGGTGATGGAATAGGCGGCGCCGACGGCGAGGGAAAAATCCCGGAACAACCGCTGGTTCAAGTTCACGCTCACGATGGTAGTTTCGGTTTCCTGGGCGGCCAGGTAGTAATCGGAGGAAGACACGCTGCGGCTGGCGGCCAGCGAGATCTGCGTCGGCTTGAACGGCTGGTATTGGATCGCGGCGCCGAAGACCGGCTCCAGGGAATTAGCGGCGCCGGCGGCGCTGAACTCGCGCTCTTCCAAGCCGGCATTGAGCTGGAAGCTGATCTTTTGTGTGGCGCGCCAGTTCACCCGTCCCTGCAGCTGCTCGTAATACTGGTCGAGATTGTTCAGCCCGCCGGGTTGGGCGGCAACATTGTTGGCCGAGCCGTCGGTTTCCCCGAACACGTAACCGCCGCCGACGCCCAGGCCGGCGTCCAGGCGCGGCAGGAATTGGTAGTTGATCCATTCGATCGTGGACCAGTCGTAGGAATCTTCATAGCCGGAGACCAGGGTGATGGTCTGGTTGAAATCGAGGTCCAGCGACACTTTGGAATTCAGCGCCCGGGCGGCGCTCAGGGTGGTGTTGTGGATGGTCTGGTCGGTCTGGGCGCCGGTCCCGACCGTGGGCGCGGAAACCCACTGCGAATTATGCGCCAGGCCAAAGGTCCAGGCTTCATAGAGCACATTGCCCGTCAGCGTGACCGCCTGGTTCATGGTGTCCCGGAATTTATCGCTGGAATAGAACTGGAAGGTGGGCGTGTAATCCAGCGCCCAATGCGTGCCCAGATCCAGGAGGATGCCCGGGGCCAGTTCCTGGAGGACGGTATCCTGCTGGCTGCCGGGAGTGTTCTGGAAGCCGGTGCCGTACATGAAAATATAGTCAACATGCGGCCGCAACCACAACGGGCCGTAACGGAACATTTCCGGCAGAGTGTTGCCGACGGGCTGCTCGGCCGGCTCGAAGACATTCATCTCGTCGGGCTGGTCCTGCTGCCATTGCGTCTCCACGGGCGCCTGCGGCAGCGGAGTGGCGACGACGTTGTTGGGATTGCCAAACATCGTGGGCGCGGCAGCGATGCGCTGGCCAATCAGTCCCCCCGCAGTCAAGAGCACGCCTCCGAGCCCAAAATGCCAGACGCGGGACGACAGGCGGTTTGTGGATTTTGCACTCACAATCGAATAGTCTTGAAAACGCGGGAGAGAATCAAGGGCTTTGCACCGCACAGGCGGAAAAAACCCCGGATTTCACCCGCCCGCGATCGGTCTTTTCCCTCCAACCGGGAGAGAATTTTCCGAACCATTTCGCGCATTGAACCCCTGAACCGCAAAAGAAACATTCAACATTCGACATTCAACTCCCAATATCGAAGGGCTCCCGTTCTACGCCTTCCACACCTGGCCGGGTTTGGTTTGGATGCCGGCCAAGGCGTTGCGCGTATCCACGATGCACGGCACCCAATCCGCCAGTTCCTGATAATTCACAGACTGATGGTTGGTAGCGACGATCACGGCGTCGAACCCCTCGATGGTCGCGCGATCCCAGCCGATGGACCGGGTGCCGGCCCAGTGCGGATGTTCGCGCGTGGGCCGGATGATGGGCACATAGGGATCGTGATAGGCCACCTCGGCGCCGCGTTCCTTGAGCAGATCCAGCAATACATAGCTGGGCGACTCGCGCTCGTCATCCACGTTTGGCTTGTAGGCCAGACCCAGGACGAGCACGCGGCTGCCGTTGACGGCCTTGCGGCGGGCGTTGAGGGCCTCGGTCGTGCGGCTGATGACGAACTGCGGCATGGCCGTGTTGATTTCGCCGGCGAGCTCGATGAAGCGCGTGTTTTGCGAATATTCGCGCGCCTTCCACGTGAGGTAAAAGGGATCAATGGGAATGCAATGGCCGCCCAGGCCCGGCCCGGGATAAAACGGCATGAAGCCGAACGGCTTGGTCTTCGCCGCGCGGATGACCTCCCAGACGTCAATGCCCATGGCCTGATAGACCATCTTGAGCTCGTTGATGAGGGCGATGTTGACGCTGCGAAAGATGTTTTCCAGCAGCTTGGTCGCTTCGGCCACGCGGCAGGAGGAAACGGGCACGATGGTCTGGATGGCCCGGCTGTAAAGCGCCTTGGCGCGTTCGAGGCAGGCGGGTGTCAAGCCGCCGACCACCTTCGGAATGGCCGCGACCTTGCTGTCCGGATTGGCGGGATCCTCGCGCTCGGGCGAAAATGCCAGATGGAAATCCAACCCCGCTTTCAGCCCGGAGCCCGCCTCCAGCACGCCGCGCAGGTCTTCATCGGTGGTGCCGGGATACGTCGTGGATTCGAGGACCACGAGCGTGCCTTTTTGCAGGAATGGCGCGATGCTCCGGCCGGTGTCGAGAATGTACGAAATATCCGGCTCGCGATTCTTGTTGAGCGGCGTCGGCACACAGATGATCACCGCCTCCACCTCCTGCACCCGGCTGAAATCGGCCGAGGCCGTGAAGCGGCCGGCATTAACCTGCTCGGACAGGGTGGCGGATTCGATGTGCTTGATGTAACTGCGGCCGGCGTTCAGCGCCGAGACCTTCGCCTGGTCAATGTCCAACCCCAGCACGAAGGTGTCCGAGCGCGCAAACTGGAGGGACAGCGGCAGGCCGACGTAACCGAGACCGACAATGGCAATTTTCATGAATGATGATGGTAGGTTTAATGGCTCAGGGGATCAATGGAGGATTGGGCAATTCATTTTTTCGCCTCCGGATGAAAGACAAACTCGGCATAGAGCCAAGCGATGCTCTCGTCCAAGACTTCACGCACGCCCTCGCTGGTATGCCACCAATGGGCGGGATCATAGTCGGGATCGGGCACGGAAATGACACCCACGGCGGCGTTGGTGCCGAAAGCTTCCTGGAACAGCATGGCGGTGCGCCGGGCGTGGGCGTCCTCCGTCAGCACGTTGAAGCTGTGGACGGGCGCGCCGTTGGTCCGGAAGAATTCGCGCAGCGCCAGCGCCGAACTGTACGTGCGGTCGCGACCTTTCTCGTGTGAGGGCGCCATCCTCACGAGCGCCGCGGGCAGGCCGGCCTTGACGAGCGATTCGGCGGCGACGCTGGCCGAGGTGTTAAAATCGTTGATATAGCCGTCCGTGCCCACCACCGGGCCGCCGGTGGTGTAAAGCTTCTCGTAATGGCCGTCCCGGAACTCGCGGACGGCGGCATCAATGACGTATTGGTGGACCCAGCCTTCCACCACGAGGGTCTTGGTGTCCAAGCGGCGGGTTTGCGCGAGGAACGGCTGTACCGTGAGCAGCCACGTCAGCGCGAGGCCGGCCGCGCCCAAAAGCAGCGCCAGCCAGGCGCGCCACGTGAGCCCCCAGCGGAGCCGCCGCCGGAAAAAAAGCGGCGGTTTTTCGCGCGCCGGCCCGGCGGCACCCGGCTCCGCAGCCACGCGCCACTTGCGCCGGCACCAGCCGGCGGCAATTCCCGGCGCCAGCAAAATAGTGGCGCAGCGGGCGGAAACACGGAAGCCCCCGCCATGCCAAAATCCTTCGCGGGCAAACGCGCGCGCCCCGGCAAAATCGCCCTCCGCGCAGGCCAGTTCCGCGCGGCAGCCGGCATAAAAGGCAATCCGCTCGCGGACGACGGCGTTTTTCCCCGGCTCAATTTCCTGCAGGCGCCAGAACATTTCGGTCTGGACGCGCAGATAGCCCAGATACCGCCGTTTGGCGGCCGCGAGGTTGAGGTCGCGCGTGAGGCTGTTCGCCGCGCTGAGACGAATGGTGACGAGCGGGTCGGTGAGATAATAAAACCCCGAGAAAAACGACAGATTGAAGATGAGCAGCGTGTCTTCGGCGGCGGGCAGCGTCTCGTTGAAGCCACCGGCCCGTTCGAGCAGCGCCTTTTCCACCAGCAGCGACTGGATATGCGGATGGCACCGGGCGCGGCAGGCGGCGTCCCGCGCCTGGGCCACGAACATCACGCCCGGAGCCCGCTCCTCGCACACCAGCTCCTCGATGTCCGGATGCGGGCGGCCGTGGTCGAGCGCGCTGCGCGTGAAACACATTTTGCCGCCGAATTTTTGGAGGCATTCCCATTGGCGGCGGAGCTTGTCGGGATGCCAGAGGTCGTCGGAATCCAGAAAGGCGATCCACTCGGCGCGGGCGGCGCGGCTGCCGGCGTTGCGGGCGGCGCTGACGCCACGGTTTTCCTGGCGGATGACCCGCACGCGCTCGCCGAACTGCTCCAGCACGCCGGCAGTGCCGTCAGTGGAACCGTCGTCCACCACGATGAGCTCGAACCCGGCGAAGGTTTGGGCCAGCACGCTGCGGACGGCGTCGGCGATGCACTGCGCGCGGTTGAACGCGGGGATGACGACGGAGATTTTGGGCTCGGCGTTCATCGCGGCTGCGGTTTCCGGTTGCCGCGCAGCCAGGCGGGCGAGAGGCGCACGAATTGTTTGAACACGGCGAACGATTTATCGCATTCCCAGGCGCCCCGGAGCTGGCGCCAGGCGGCCGCGGGATTGCCGGCGGCAAGCAGATCCTCCGCATAACTGGTGGCCATCAGCGCATAGCGCCGCCGGGCAAACCGCCGGACTTCGGCGCGCGTTTTTTCGTCCGTAATGTAATCCGTGTTGATGCGGATGCACTTCTTCAGGTCCGCGATGTCCTCGCCGCTGCTGCGCAGGCGCGAGGTGGCGGCGCTGCCATGCACGCGGTAACTGGCCAGCACGGCCGGCTCGAACCATACCGGAAAATTTTTGGCGATGCGGCACCACATTTCCCAGTCGAGGGTGTAGCAGAGGTCGGCGCGGAAGCCGCCGAGCGCTTCATAGGCGGACCGGCGCACCACCACGGACGGCGTCTGGATCAGTTGCTTGCGCGCCATGTTGGGAAGCGGATCCGGCACACAACCGGGACTGGCGGCGTCCAAGTCGGAAAGCCCAAGCTGCCGCCCCTGGGCATCAATGAACGCGTGCCGGCAATACATCAGGCCGGGAGCGGCGGGCGATTCGGTTCCGGCCTTCAGTTTTTCATAAAAGCCGGGCGCCACCAGGTCGTCCTGGTGCAGGAGATGCACCCAGCGGCCCCGGGCCAGTTGGATGCAGCGGTTCCAAATGCCGGCCATGCCGAGGTTTTTTGGCTGGCGCTGCACCGTCACGCGGTCGCCCGCAATTTCCCGCACCAGCGCGTCCGGCGCGCCCTGGGGCGAAGCGTCGTCCACCACGGCGATCTGCATGACGTCTGGGCCGGGGTCTTGCGCCAACACGCTGCGCAGCGTGGCGGCCAGAAAATCCGGCGGTGCGTTAAAGGTGGAAATCATCACTGACCAGAGGAACGGCGTGCCGTCCGGGCGCGGCGCGATGGCGGGCACGGGGGCGGATGGCAGGGACGGACCCGCGCTCATGGCTGGGGGCCGGTGGCGGCCGGGAATTCGCGGCGCAGGTCGGCCAGGATTTCCGGCGGCAGGCCGTATTTTTCCAGCAGGGCGAAGCCGAGCGCGGGCGACATGCGGAAAGTCCGCTCGCGCAGCACGGCCGCCTTGAGATAGGGCATGCCGGCCGCCAGCAGCAGGTCCGGATAAATGCGGGTGACATCCCGCGGCGGCAGCGTGCGCTGGCGGTAGAGGTAAGCGAGGAAACGGCGCTTGTCCGCGGCGGTCTGCAGAACATTGCGGCTGGCGCGATGGGCGGAGAGAATGGCGGCCTGCGAAAAAACGGCTTTCCCTGTGAACCCGCCCTCGACGAGCCACGTGCTGAGCCCGAGTTCGTAGCTGTGAATCACTTGCAGGCGGCTGTGGTAGGGCAGGACGCCCCGC
>Ga0182030_10021265_pt1 | contig 12165 bp, 10 predicted proteins | sample 812S3MmetaG_FD_121299 | JGI IMG/M metagenome (GOLD analysis project Ga0182030, IMG submission 121299) | Permafrost microbial communities from Stordalen Mire, Sweden - 812S3M metaG (Illumina Assembly) | ecosystem: Environmental > Terrestrial > Soil > Wetlands > Permafrost | place: Sweden...
GACTCACGATATGGGGTGTCGAAAGTGTTCGGTGAGGCGGTTGGCCGCCTTTATGCCGATAAGCACGGCCTAAGTGTTGCGTGTCTTCGCATTGGCACCTTCCGTACGCCTGATCGACCGGTGGACGCACGGCAATTGCTCACCTGGATCAGTCACCGTGACATGGTGCAGCTCGTGCGACGCTGCATCGACCACCCGAACTACCACTTTGTGACCGTCTACGGTGTTTCCAACAACTTACGCAACCGCTGGGACAATACAAACGTAAAGTTTCTCGGCTATCGGCCCGAGGACGATTCTGAAATATTCGCAGCTGAGATCTTGACCCGTGGCGCGAAGGAAAACGAAATCGCGGCGCAATTCCACGGCGCCCATTATTGTCCGATGGAATTCACCGGTGACACCTCGCAGATCGATTGATCTCGATAGCATACCCGGAGCGATTTGTACCGTGATTCTATTCCGTGATCTTTAATGCACCGACGCCGCGCTGGCGGCAGGGACACTTTGGCGCAGGGATCAAGAAGCGGCGTCGGCGGTAGGGATGGCGGCATAGGCCGGTACCGAAAACCCGAACTCTGGGCCGAGCAACCGTCGCGTCCGCCGTAACGCGCCGCACGCGACGTAGGCGTCGAATCCGAGTCTGATCATACTCAGCAATTGTGAAGGTCGGGCAATCAGCGCTCGCGCGACTGCCATAGCGTCGGTGCGGCCACCCGGAAGCATTCCCGCGAGTGCGGCTGGCGGCACAAAGCGGTGCGCCGGGTCAATGACTACCCTAGCGGCCGCGAAGCTTAGATCGTGCTCCGCCGCCAACCGCGCGACGAGGTGCGACTCCATGTCGGCCGCTGCAGCGCCGGTCCGCAGGTGCAAGCGCCGTTTACCTTTGGGATCGGTAACTGCTGTATCGACGCCCAGGATCGGCGCATGGTGGGCTCCAGGGATCATCGTTAGGATTTTTTCCGTCCAGGCGGGATCGGTCGGTCGGTTGAACTGCGCGTCAACGACCGACGATGCGACAACCCAATCGCCTGTCCGAAGGTGCGGCGCCAGGCCGCCGGCCACGCCAAAACTGATGATACTTCGGTAGCCTTTTTTGCGTGCAATCTCGAGCAAGCGCGCAATTTCGCTGTCATTATCCCGGCAGATCACGAATACGCCCGGTCCGGCAGCGATACGAGCCTCGAACGAGAGCCCCACCAACGCGATGACAACGGCTCTAGCAGGCGGGCCACCCTTGGAAGCCACCCGCGCACGAGAGTCGGCGTCACCGCGGCGCAGGGCCGTGGAACTTTGTTTCATAGACCTACCCGAAGTATCCCGGGCGAAGTGCCGGGACCCCAACCCATTAATGCACGATTCGTGCCGTCGCCACCAAGGGCGGCTTACGTCAAGACATCACCTCCAAGCACGAAGTAGCACCCACCAATACAGCGCGCTTGGCTGGCTCCGATAATCCCAATAGATAGGCACTTCACGGCGATGCCATTAACATGACCCATAGTGAAAAGATTCTCCTGACCGGCGCAAGCGGCTTTGTCGGCTCTGCCGTTGCAACCAAACTGCGCGCGGCCGGATATGCGGTACGCGCCCTGGTACGCCCAACAAGCCCTCGCGTTCATCTTGCGTCACTTGGCCTGGAATTCTGCGAAGGCGACCTGCGTGATCGCGCGGCGGTGGCACGGGCTATGGCCGGCATGCGCTACGTCTTTCATGTGGCTGCGGACTACCGGCTGTGGGCCCGTGATCGCAGCGAAATCTTTGCGTCAAATATCGATGGCACGCGCAATCTGATGGACGCCGCATTACAAGCCAGCGTCGAGCGGGTGGTCTACACCAGCAGCGTCGCCACGCTCCGATTGCGACCCGATGGCGCCGCTGCGGACGAAGCGACGCCGCTACGCGAAGACGAGGGTATCGGCGCCTACAAACGCAGTAAGATTGCCGCCGAGCGGTTGGTCGACGCGATGATTGCCGAGCGCGGCCTGCCGGCCGTCATCGTCAATCCATCGACCCCCATCGGCCCGCGTGATGTGAAGCCGACGCCGACCGGCCGGATTATCGTCGAAGCCGCCCGCGGCCGCATTCCCGCCTATATTGATACCGGTCTAAATCTCGTTCATGTCGATGATGTCGCGGAAGGTCATGTTCTCGCACTCACGCGCGGCAAGATTGGCGATCGTTATATTCTCGGCGGACAGAACGTGATGTTCTCGCAGATGTTGGCCGATATCGCTGGCCTTGTCGGTCGCCGCGCCCCGCGATTGCGGCTGCCCTGGCAGACGCTGATGCCGGTGGCATATGTCGCCGAGGCTTTCGCCGGCGTCACCGGGCGCGAACCTTTCGCGACGTTGGACGGTGTCCGAATGGCTAAATACCGGATGTTTTTCACCTCCGCAAAGGCTGAGCGGGATTTGGGATACCGCGCGCGGCCGTACCGCGCCGGCATCGAAGACGCGATCGGTTGGTTTCGAGACGCTGGATTTTTGACAAACTAGCTCCGGCGGCTGGCGATGAACCGGGCTGCTGCCCGCAAGACAACGCCGCTCCTGCCGAACAAGGCAATCGCCTCCTCGGCCTCACCAACCAAACGATTGAGTCTAGCCCGCGCACCGTCGACGCCCCCAAGGCTCACGAAAGTAGCTTTATGCGCGGCAGCATCCTTGCCGGTAGCCTTGCCAACTGTGGCACTGTCACCCTCGACATCGAGCAGATCGTCCGCGACCTGGAAAGCTTCGCCGATCGCGGCGCCATAACGTTCGAGCGCGGATTGCGATTTGCGGTCCGCCCCACCAAGTATGGCGCCGCTGACGCAGCCGAATTTGAGAAGCGCTCCGGTCTTCATGGTCTGGATCAGTTTGACGTCATCGGCGTCGTGTTTCAGCTCTGAGGAAAAACGGCCTTCGGCGGCGAGATCAAGCATCTGGCCGCCGGCCATTCCGCCGACGCCCGCCGCGCGGGCAAGCGCCGACACGAGCTCAACCCGAATCTTGGCGTCCGGGTGAACTTGCGGGCGCGACACAACATCGAAGGCGAACGTCAACAGTCCGTCGCCAGCAAGGATCGCGGTGGCCTCGTCGAACGCCACGTGGGTGGTCGGACGACCCCGCCGCAGCCGGTCATTGTCCATGGCTGGCAGATCGTCGTGAACCAGCGAATAACAGTGGATGCATTCAAGGGCCGCGGCTACCATCAGCGCTTGACGCCGCGGCACGGCGAACAATTCCGCGGTTGCTACGACAAGAAATGGGCGTATCCGCTTACCCCCGCCAAGGCTCGAGTAGCGCATGGCCTTCAGCAACCGCTGCGGGCGGGCGACTTCCCCGGGCGCGGCGGACGACGCAAATAGTCGATCCAGCAATATCTCGGTCGACCTGGCGACTTGGCCCAAACTACGTTTAAAGTCGATTTCTGGAGTTGCCGTTTTGGGATAGCGCTTGACCGCAGCTTTGACCGTTGATGGTCGGGCTACGATTTCTGAAGGAAAAGCCATCAGTTCACCCCCGCAAAGCGTTCGAGCCCCGCATTTCCAATGTAATTCGGCAGGCATAAAAAAGTTCCATTTCTGCGCAACTAAACTAAAACATGGGTGTTGGTTGTCGGGGTAACTACGACCAAATTGGCTATCGATGGCCTATGTCCTGGCGTATCTCTGCGTGACGGTGTGGATCTATTTGATCTGCGCGCGCAGTGGATTCTGGCTGGCGAGGAATAATTGCGAGGATGAGACGGAACTCAATGGAGCGGCGCGACCGGACACATGCCCTTCGGTCATGACGCTTATTCCAGCCCGCAACGAGGCTGCAACAATCCGGCAAAGCGTTAGCTCGATATTGGGCCAGGACTATCGCGGCAGGCTTTCGGTTATCGTCATCGATGACGACTCCAGCGACGGTACCGGCGCCTTGGCCGCCGCCTGCGGTCCGGTCACCGTGTTGCGAAGCGCCGACTTGCCGCCGGGCTGGACCGGCAAGCTCTGGGCGCTCAAGCAGGGTATCGCCGCCGCCGAAGCCGCCAAGCCCGATTACATTCTGCTGACCGACGCCGATATCGTGCACACACCCGATAGCGTCGCGTCTTTGGTGGCCAAGGCCACTTCCGGCAACTACGTCCTGACCTCGTTGATGGCAAAGCTTCGCTGTACAAGTCTTGCCGAGCGTTGCCACGTGCCGGCGTTTGTGTACTTTTTCCAGATGTTGTTTCCTTTCGCTTGGGTCAACCGCATCGATAGCGACACCGCGGCAGCGGCCGGCGGCTGCATGCTGGTGCGAACCGATGCCCTGCGCAAAGCCGGAGGCATCGACAGTATCCGCAATGCGCTGATCGACGACTGCGCCCTCGCCGCCCGCCTGAAGGCCGTCGGCCCGATCTGGCTAGGCCTCACCGAACGCGTGCACAGCATCCGCGCCTACGATAGTTTCGCCGACATCAAGGCAATGGTGTCGCGTTCGGCCTATGCGCAACTCAAGTTTTCTCCGTTGTTGCTCGCCGCGGCCACGGCCGGCATGGCTCTTACGTTCTTGGCGCCGCCGCTCCTTGCGATATTCGCCAGCGGCCTGCCACAAATTCTTGGCGTGCTGGCATGGCTAATCATGGCGGTCTCGTTCGTCCCGATGCTGCGTTTCTATAAGTTGTCGCCACTGTGGGCCGTCGCGCTACCCGGCATCGCGGTACTTTATTTGTTTTATACTCTGACCTCGGCTTACGACCATCTGCGGCGGCGCGGCGGGGTCTGGAAGGGACGCGTACATGTCAACGCGCCAAGCCTGTCATGACCGCAAGCGCTCAGTTTCGGTCCGGCAAAGGCACGAGCAACGAGAATTTTCCGGTCGCTTCTTGGTTGATCGCCGCTCGGCATCGGCCGGCGATCCTGGCATTTTACAATTTCGTCCGTACTGCCGACGACATTGCCGACCATCCAGGCATGGGCCCCGACGAAAAACTGAATCGCCTCGATCGGTTGGAACAAAGCCTTATCGGCTCAAGCGATATCGAGCCCGAGGGCGTGATATTGCGCGAAGCACTCGAACGCCGTGGCGTTACCACGCGTCACGCGCAGGATCTGCTGCGGGCCTTTAGGCAGGACGTTACCAAAAGCCGCTACGCCAGCTGGGACGAACTGATCGACTATTGTGCCTATTCCGCCATGCCGGTTGGGCGCTTCGTGCTCGACGTGCACGGCGAGTCGCGCGACACCTGGCCCGCGTCTGATGCGCTTTGTGCCGCGCTTCAGATCATCAATCATCTGCAGGACTGCGCCGAAGACTACAAAAATATCGATCGCGTTTATTTGCCGCTCGACGCATTGTCGGAACGAGGCGTTACTGTCGATGCACTATCTGAGCCACGGGCAAGCCCCGCTTTACGCGGCGTCTTGCATGCGCTGGCAGCTCGCACCGCGCAGTTGGTCGATCGTGGCCGCAGCCTGCCGGTCGGTATCGCCGACACGCGACTCGCGCTCGAAATCGCTGTTATCCAACGGCTTGCCGCCCGGCTACTGGTGCTGCTGCAAAGCCGCGACCCTCTGAGCGAGCAGGTGCATTTCGGGAAGGTTGAAAAACTTTCTATTGCCACGAACGCCATCACGCGTACGCTCGTGCGGCGCTTCCTAGGCGCGTCGCCTCAGGCGCAAAGGTATCAGACGCCATGAAGCGCGCAAAACAAACCTGGACGAGCCGATCGTGAGCGTTCAAGGGCCCGGTACCGCGTTTAAGGAGACCCGCGCGGCGGTTCGCGCCGGCGGCAGTTCGTTCTATCTGGCGATGCGTATTCTCGGTCGGGAGCAGCGCGAAGCTATGTTCGAAGTCTATTCGTACTGCCGCGCCGTCGATGACATCGCCGATTGCGACGCGCCGCGGCCGCTGCGGCTTTCGCAGCTGGAATCATGGCGCTCCGATATTGATGCACTCTATACCGGCGAAACACCGCCCGATCTCGACGGCCTGAAGCGCGCGATAGCGCGATTTGGTCTGCTCAAGGCCGATTTTCTCGATGTAATCGCCGGCATGGAAATGGATGTACGAAACGATGTCCGCGCCCCGGAGCTTGTCGAACTCGAGCTCTATTGCGACCGGGTAGCCTGCGCCGTCGGGCGTCTCTCGGTGCGAATTTTCGGCATGACCGAAGCCGACGGATTGGCACTGGCGCATCATCTTGGCCGTGCCTTACAACTCACTAATATTTTGCGCGACCTGGACGAGGACGCCGCCATTGGCCGGCTCTATTTGCCGCGCGAGGCGCTTGCCTGCGCGGCAATCGAGGGTGCCGAACCGAACTCCGTTGTCGCCCATCCTCGGCTCGGGCAGGCTTGCACCTACGTCGCGCAACTGGCACGCGCCGACTTTTTGCAAGCCGGCGCAATCATGGCGCGCTCGCCGCGCCGGGTCGTTCGGGCGCCGAAAATTATGGCGGAGGTCTATCGCGAAATGTTCGACGAGATGGTGAAGCGTGGCTGGTCGGAGCCGCGCACGCGTGTTCACGTCCCTAAATCGCATTTGCTTTGGATTACCTTGCGCCATGCCTTTGTCTGATTGCGGCACCGTCCATATCGTCGGCGCCGGGCTCGCGGGACTCGCCGCCGCGGTACGTCTAAGCGGCTTGGCGCGGACAATCGTGGTCCACGAGGCGACATTGCAGCCCGGCGGACGCTGCCGTTCTTTTCAAGACGCTGCGACCGGGATGATGATCGACAACGGCACGCATTTGTTGCTGTCTGGTAATGACGCGGCGCTGTCTTACGCCGCCGCGATCGGCTCGCGCTCGGATTTGATAGGACCGGCCGAGGCCGAGTTTTCTTTTGTCGATATCGCCGATGGAGCGCGCTGGACGGTACGATTTTCTGGCGGCCGCATTCCGTGGTGGGTTTTCGACAAGGACCGCCGCGTGCCGCAGACCGGCGTCGCCGATTATCTGGCTTTGGCACCGCTAATCTGGACCAAAGGCGACAAGCCGATCGGCACGATAATGAATTGCGCCGGCCCACTTTTCGATCGCTTCATTGGGCCGATCTTGTTGGCGGCGCTGAACATCTCGCCGCGCGACGGCTCGTCGAAACTTGCCGCGGCATTGTTGAGAGAAACCATCGTCATGGGCGGAAAAGCGTGCCGACCGCTCTTGGCCCGCGACGGCATCGGCAATGTTTTTATAGAGCCGGCACTCCGGTATCTGCGAGGCCGCGCCACGATCTCGCTGCAAGACGAACTACGTGCGATCGAGTTTTCGTCAGGGTCGGCAACGCGGCTTGACTTCACCACCGGCAGTATCACTCTTGGCAGAGGCGACGCGGTCATATTGGCAGTGCCGCCTTATATCGCAACGGCTTTGCTGCCGGGTTTGCAGGCGCCGACGCAATTCCGAGGCATCGTCAATGCGCATTTCCGGGCCGATCCACCTACCCGGTCGCCGGCAATGCTTGGCGTGCTCAATGGCACCTGCGAGTGGATTTTCGCGAAGCGTGGCCATATCTCGGTCACGGTCAGTGATGCAAGCCGCCTATTCGACATACCGAAGGCCGAATTGGCGCAACAGATATGGAACGAAGTCGCCGCAATTACTGGCCTATCGGCGACTTTGCCGCCGTGGCAGTTGGTACGCGAGCGCCGCGCCACCTTCGCAGCAACGCCGGAGCAGAATGCATTGCGCCCGGGCCCTCAGACGCCCTGGCGCAATGTGTATCTCGCCGGCGACTGGACCGCGACCGGCCTGCCTGCGACGGTCGAAGGCGCGGTGCGCTCCGGCTATCGTGCCGCAGATTTGGTTTCGCGCGCGTTACAGGATGCGGCATGAACCTCGCCGTCACCGGGCCGCGCACCACCGCCGGCTTTGACGATTCCGCGCCACGGAAGGCGACGAGCGCCCTGCTCGCGGCTCAACGTGACGACGGACATTGGGTCTTCGAACTCGAGGCCGATGCGACCATTCCGGCCGAGTATGTTTTGCTGCGGCATTTCCGCGGCGAGCCAGTCGATGCGGTGCTGGAAGGCAAGATCGCGGCCTATCTGCGCCGCATACAGGGCACTCACGGCGGCTGGCCTCTGTTCCACGACGGCGATTTCGACATTAGCGCCAGCGTGAAAGCCTATTTCGCGCTAAAGATGACCGGTGAGCCACTACGCGCGCCGCATATGCTCAGGGCTCTCAATGCAATTTTGGCCCATGGCGGCGCGGCAAACTGCAATGTTTTCACGCGCGCCCTATTGGCGCTCTACGGGGTCTTAGACTGGCGCAGCGTACCGGAAATGCCGGTCGAAATTGTGCTGTTGCCGCGCTGGTTCCCGTTCCATCTATCGAAAATGTCGTATTGGGCCCGCACCGTGCTGGTGCCGCTGCTTGTGTTGCAGGCGCTGCGTCCAGTGGCGAAAAACCCGCTGGGTGTACGCATCGATGAACTGTTGGCCGAACCGCCGCACACGATCGGCCTGGCGCCAAAGGCGCCGCACCAGACTTGGCGGTGGTTTGCGTTATTCCGCGGCGTCGATGCCGTGCTCAGACCGGCGGTGAAGCTGTTTCCAGCGTCGCTTCGCCGGCGCGCCATCGCGCGGGCGGTGGCCTTCGTGCGCGAACGGCTCAATGGCGAAGACGGTCTTGGCGCAATTTTTCCGGCGATGGCCAATGCGACGCTGATGTTCGACGCGCTTGGCTACGCCGAGGACGCCGCGGTCGCGCGCCGCTCGATTGACAAGCTGCTCGTGATCGACAGCCATGAGGCCTATTGCCAGCCTTGCGTGTCGCCGGTTTGGGACACCGCGCTTGCCGTTCATGCGCTGCTCGAAGAAGGCAGCGGCGAGGCTTGTTCGCGCGCCTGCGCCGGGCTCGACTGGCTAACGCCTCTCCAGGTGCTCGATGTCGCCGGCGATTGGGCCAACAAACGTCCTGATATCCGGCCCGGCGGCTGGGCCTTCCAATATGCAAATGCGCATTATCCGGATCTCGACGACACTGCCGTCGTGGTGATGGCGATGGACCGCGCCCGCCGCAGCGATTCCAGCAGCCGTTATAACACGGCAATCGCGCGCGGCGCCGAATGGATCAAGGGGCTGCAGAGCAGCAACGGCGGCTGGGCGGCCTTCGATGTCGATAATGTCTACGATTATCTCAATAACATTCCATTCTCGGATCACGGTGCACTGACCGATCCGCCGACCGACGACGTTACCGCGCGCTGCGTGTCGATGCTGGCGCAACTCGGCGAGACAACGCAGCAAAGCCTGCCGCTCAGGCGCGGCGTCGATTATCTTTTGCGTCGTCAACTGCACGATGGCAGCTGGTATGGCCGCTGGGGCATGAATTACATCTACGGCACATGGTCGGTGCTATGCGCGCTCAACGCCGCCGGCACGGGCCACGACGCCCCGCCGGTGCGCAAAGCCGCGTCCTGGCTAATGTCGATCCAGAATTCGGACGGCGGCTGGGGCGAGAATGGCGCGAGCTATAAGCTCGACTATGGTGGTCACGAACCGGCGCCGAGCACCGCGTCGCAGACAGCCTGGGCATTACTCGGCCTGATGGCGGCCGGCTTTGTCGATCAAAGCGCGGTGGAGCGTGGTGTCCTTTATCTGGAGCGATCGCAAAATAGCGATGGGCTGTGGAATGAAGCGCATTACACCGCCACCGGATTTCCGCGCGTGTTTTATCTGCGCTACCACGGCTACCGGAAATATTTTCCACTCTGGGCGCTGGCCCGCTACCGGAATTTGAAGGCTGCCGGCGTAGCTACCGTGGATTTCGGCATGTGACCGGGCGCGGCGACGTTAATGGCCCAGCCCGTCGAACTTCGCCTTTTGGCCGGCATCGAGCGCGCCATAGAAGTCGTTCAATGCAATCTGCTCCGAGGTCGCCGCGTAGCTTAGTCGCGACAGTTCGGCGTTGGCCGCATCGAGGCGCCCCAGCGGATCCTTGGCAATCGCCTCGCCGCAGGACGCGCTCAGAAATTTCGCCATGTCGGTAGTCGCCTTGCGCAAGGCGTCCATCGCCGGGGACTGTTCCTGGCGCAGATCGGACGATTTTTCGATTTCCTTGAGCAACCGTTCCGATGTCGCCATGCCGGGTCCGGCGCAGGCCTGGAACTGACTGTTCATGGCTTTATCCGCCGCCTTGGCATCCGGCTGGCTTTTCTGCGGCGCCCGTTGCTGCGGGTCTTGCCAATCGAACGCTGCCTTTTGGTCCGGGCTCAGTGAATCGTAGAACGCCTGCAACGGTCCGCGGATATAGACGCCGGCGTCGCGCACCGCCCACAGCCGTTGAATCGCAGCGCTGAGTCGGTCGACCGGGGTTTGCGCGACTTTTTCCTCGCATGTGGCATCGAACTTTTTAACCGATTGGTCGAGGCTAGCCCGCAATTTTTCGAGTGCGGCCCGTTGCGGATCGGTCAAATTGACGGTGCTTTCTATTCGACCGACCAGCCAATTTTTCTCGGCGGCGTCAGCACTTTGGCAGGGCTCCGCGGCGTTCGCCTCGTTGCTGCCGGCGCCGGTCGTCGCGGCCTGCGCGATGGCACGCGGGGGCTGATCGATTGTTTTACCGATCACGTCGAAGCCGCGGCCGTGGATGTCGCGCGCGTAATCGGCGGGCCAGAACGTAAAGCCCAGCACGTCGTCAAACGCGTTCGGCCATCCAGGGACTCCGTCAAATTCCGATAGATCGGCATGCCGATCCATATTGGTCCGCGTTTCATCTAAATGGCGTCCGCGCGGAAAATGGCCGAGCCGACCCAGCATGTGGCGAAACGGTGCGGCTATCGCGCCTAACAGGCCGCGTGGCGAGTATTGTGCTTGCACAGCCTGCGGTGCGGCAACCAGCCCCGCCAGCAATGCTAAAAAGACGATGTAACGCCGGTTCATGTCGCTAGTACCCCGTTCATTGGGGTAACGGACGTGCCCGGCTTACAGTTCCCTCGGTGCGAAGGATGTATTGCCCTGATTCGGCTATTCCGCGGCCACTACGGCGTCGCGACGTTCGATTTCGCGGATTTCGTCGAGCTTTTCCTCGACATGCTTCGAAAAGATGAATTGCGCAGGGCGCTGGCGGTCGAGCGGGATATCGGCAACCATATCGCCCTCGGTACGCGCGCCGCGCAAGCCCACAACTAAGGCCTTGAGCGGATTGGTGATCGCGTCCTTCACGGCGGAAGCTTCGTAGCCGCAGTGGACCATGCAATCCGCGCATTTCTCGTAATTGCCGGTACCGTAAGAATCCCAGTCGGTTTCGTCCATCAGCTGTTGGAACGTTTCGGTATAGCCTTCACCAAGCAGGTAACAGGGCTTCTGCCATCCGAACACGGTGCGGGTCGGATTACCCCAGGGCGTGCAATGATACCGTTGATTGCCAGCGAGAAAATCGAGAAACAGACTTGACTGGCTAAACGACCAATTCTTTCCGGAGCGGCCGCGGCGGAATATGTCGCGGAATAGCTGCTTGGTCTTATCGCGGTTAAGGAAGTGCTGCTGGTCGGGCGCCCGCTCATAGGCATAGCCCGGCGATACCGTGATGGCGTCGACGCCCATCGCTTTGACACTGTCGAAGAACGCCGCCACCCGGTCGGCCTGCGCATTGTTGAACAATGTGCAGTTAATATTGACGCGAAAACCGCCGTCCTTTGCTTTCTTGATCGCGGATACCGCGCGGTCGTAAACGCCAGGCTGGCAAACAGACGCGTCGTGCATTTCTTTGTCGCCATCGAGATGCACCGACCAGGTGAAGTACGGGCTTGGCTTGTATTGGTGCAGCTTCTTTTCCATCAAAAGCGCGTTGGTGCAGAGGTAGACGAATTTACGGCGCTTGATGATGCCGCGCACTATTTCGGGCAACCCTTTGTGCAGCAGCGGCTCGCCGCCGGCGATCGACACCACCGGAGCGCCGCATTCATCGACGGCGCGCAATGCGTCTTCCACCGGTAGATTCTGATGCAGGATCGGATCGGGGTAATCGATCTTGCCGCAGCCGGCGCAAGCGAGATTGCACCGGAACAGCGGCTCAAGCATCAAAACGAGCGGATATCGCTTGCGGCCGGATAGATGCTGGCGAACGACGTAACTACCAACCCGCAGCTTCTGTAGAATGGGAATGCTCAAGACTACTATCCTTGTTTGCGGTCGCTACCCCGTTGGCGGGCCCCGCGACATCGAGGAGATCTACGGGAACCCGGAATTCTATATTCTCGTCCTGGCC
>Ga0182030_10021266_pt1 | contig 12164 bp, 17 predicted proteins | sample 812S3MmetaG_FD_121299 | JGI IMG/M metagenome (GOLD analysis project Ga0182030, IMG submission 121299) | Permafrost microbial communities from Stordalen Mire, Sweden - 812S3M metaG (Illumina Assembly) | ecosystem: Environmental > Terrestrial > Soil > Wetlands > Permafrost | place: Sweden...
CTCCTCTCGAATCCTATGAAGCCTCGGTCGAATAGATGGTCGATGCTGGGTGTCAACAGGAGGCCGTTCTCTCCGTCGAGTCGCTCTTCGTTCGAGCTGTCCCGCCACGGTTTACAGTGACTCGCCCGAAGGTGCTCGGGGTTGCTGACGCCGGTGATTCGGCACTTTCGTTCGACGTTGGACACCCTCTGCCTGAAGATCCCTTGTCCCCGTCGGGCCTGGATGACGGCCTGCCGCTGGGTCTCCGGGATCGTGACGTCGCCCTCGATCGATTCCCGCAGGTGATCCTCTCAGGTGAACACGTCGCGCAGAGGCGTGTCGGCGGCGGTGTCCAGATCGTTCCAGGATTCGGCGACCCCCAGGGTTTGGCGTGCCTCGTATCCGATCAAAGCGCGCAAGGCCGCAAACATCACGACCGGAATTTCTGCGAGGTACACCGACTGGCTTCCGCGCCCGTCGGACAGCAGCGGCGAGTATTTCTTGGGCAGTCGGGGACCCAGTATCTTCATGTGCTCCGCCGGCCGAATTCGGTTTCCCAACTCCGTAAATTTGACCTCGACCTTCCGCCCGACCGCATCCCAATTCATGCCGGCCGAACCAAATTCGGGTGGCTTCGGGCATTCATAGCAGTGGGATCGGGCGATGCCGATGGCGGCGATCCGGGTGTCGGCGAACGATAGGATGATGTCGCCGGGAGCGACCTCTCGCATGGACTCATAGAATGGGTTGACCCCGCCATTGGACTTGCGTTTCGGGGACCACAGATAGCCGCCCGCCACCTCGTGCCGGTAGGTCTGATTCTGATTGACCCACCAATACCGCATTGGGAGTATCAGGGCCTCTTTGCGACGATTTTTCCGTCCTCGACGATGTAGATCGGCGTCCCGTGCATCCGAGCAATCTTACGTGCCGTCTTCGCCGCCATCCGGAGGCCGCACCGACGCCGGCGGCAAAACTTTCGGGACGTTTACGACGAGTGGAAGCTTTCATTTTTTGACGTCCAAGAACTGCGGAGACGCCTTCGTATTGGCGTACACGGCCCCGCTTTCCGCCATCGCGGTGGTGGCGCTCGTCGGCGGGATCCCCCTCACGCTGGACGCGGCGCCGCCGGTTCGGCTCGGCTGGTAGCGCGCATACCGGTTTCGATTCGCAAAATGTGCAGGAGAAGCGAACGGAAACGTTAGCAAGATAAAAGATAGGGAGTTACTCCCTATCGAAAGCAACGTCTGCACAATGGGTTATGGCGCCCCTTCGCGCGCCACGGGGAAAAAACGTGGTATCCCCCGACCCCGTGCTTTCTAGTGAATTCATTTACCTGCGCACTTCGCTGTCCGCTGGGCTACGCTGGAGCGCGCGAACCGATTCGTCCGCCGGCATCGCCGAAGATTGGACCGCATTGTTGGGCAATTGCCGCACGGGGAAAAAACAGAGGTCACGCCCGAAGATCGCGTTCCAAGCGCAGGAGAAGGCTATTGCCGGGCCCGTAGTTGCGTCGCGCCCAAACCCCCAGCGTTAGACGAATTCTCGTCGCCTACGCCGCCTGCATCCGTTCGTTCGCCGAGCCGCCCGTCGCGAGTTTGAGCTGGTCCAGATAATCCGCCCACGCCTGCATCATCTTGCGCCGCTCGACCAAGCGTTGCGCTCGATTGTAGGCGGCGCGGACCTGGTTGCGCTCGGCGTGGGCGAGCTGCAGCTCGATGAGGTCAGGGTGCCAGCCCTGTTCGTTGAGCAGTGTCGAGGCCATCGAGCGGAAGCCGTGGCCGGTCATCTCGTCGTGCGCGTAGCCCAAGCGCCGGAGCGCGGCGTTGACGGTGTTCTCGCTCATCGGTCGATGCACGTTGCCGAGGGCCGGGAAGACGTAGCTGCTGCGGCCGGAGATCGATTGGAGCTCGCGCAGGAGTTCGACGGGCTGGCGGCTCAAGGGAACGATGTGGACCTCGCGCATCTTCATGCGTTCGGCGGGGATGCGCCACTCGCTTTGGTCGAGGGCCAGCTCGGACCACGTCGCATGGCGCAGCTCACCCGGGCGGACGAAGGTCAGCGGCGCGAGTTTCAACGCGTAGCTCGTCACGAGACTGCCCCGGTAACCGTCGATGGCGCGCAGCAGTTCACCGACGCGGGCGGGATCGGTGACGGCGGCATGGTTCGTCGTCACCACGGGGGCCAGCGCACCGCGTAGGGCGGCGGTGATGTCGTGGGCGGCGGCCGGTGGCGATGGCGTACCGGAACACCTGGCCGCAGCGTTGCTTCGCTCGGTGGGCGGTCTCGTAGGTCCCCCGCACTTCGATCTTGCGCAGCACCGCCAGCAGGTCGGGCGCGGCGATCTTAGCGATCGGCCGCCTGCCGAGGCCAGGAAAGATCAGCGTCTCGAGCGTCCAAGTCGCCTTGGCGAACGTCGCCGGCGCGAGCTTGGGTTCTTGCAGCGCCAGCCACTCACGGGCGATGGCCTCGAAGGTGTTGCCCTGGGCGACCTTCTCGGCCTTGCGCTTGGTGCCCGGGTCGATGCCGGAGGCGAGCTGCTGCCGCGCCGCCTCGCGACGGTCGCGGGCGAGCTTCAGCGGGACGTCGGGATACACGCCGAACGAGAGCAGCTTCTCGCGACCGTCGATGCGGTACTTGAACCGCCAACCGCGGGCACCGTTGGGCTTGATGATAAGGAACAACCCGCGTCCATCGAACAGTTTGATCGCTTTGGACTCGGCCTTCGTCTGGCGGATGACGGTCTCGCTGAGCGGCATGGTCGGACCTCACGTGACGGTTGCGTGAACGAAATCGCGTCAGGTCGCGCGGCTCCGAATTTGGGGGTACCGGGGTATCGCGGAAGACCCGAGTACCCCAGAAGTACCCCCAGGAATGTCTGGCTGTCAATCGACGTCGAAAAACGCGCATCGACGGACGTGGAAAGTTTGAGCCTAGAAATCCAGGGATTTTCCGAGCGATCTAGACGTCGCTGGAAATTATCAGACTTCGTTGGACGGGGTGAATGGTGCCGCAAAGAGGATTCGAACCCCTGACCCACGCATTACGAACTCGCAGGTCTTTCTAGCGATGCCTATCAATCAATATCTTACGAACGCCAAACGCGATCTTCATCGGTAACACAAGTGGAAAATCTGCTTGTGCTGGTACAAAAGTGGCCACAGCATGCTAGCCATGTTTGAACAGATTTGAATTTTTATAACTTAGGGGGTCGCAGATCCAAATCCGGTTTTTAACCCCTCCTTTCTCGGACGATTGACTGCGCGACCTCTCGCTCGCGATGCTCAAAAGCATCGGCGAATTGCTCGAGTTCTGCTGCGCTCATTCCAAGCTCGCGGCCACGCACGCGCCAATTTGAAACGGTCCGTTCGACCTCTGCAAGTATTTCGACAGCAGCTTCCTTATCCAGCTTGAAATAGGCTGCAACCGCCATCAGCGCATCGATCGAAGCCGCTGGACCCGCCTCTTCGGAGATCCATGTTTTCAGTTCACGCTGACGATCGGGGAAGGGATTGATATCGAAAGCCGGCGATAGTCGCCATTGGTCCTTTGCGACATGAAGAAACCCATGATTGTGCAAGTGATCATCAACATTGTTAATAAGGATCGAGAAGGCAATTCGGCGCCAAAGCTCTTCGATATCGGCTTGTGCGTCTGCTCCATGCTGACGTATTGCGTCGACTATTTCGGTGTAGGTATGTTCTGTGGGTGCTCCAACGTCCACACCAAGCAGTGTTGCGGCGGAGACGTACATGAGTCTCCCCTTGGCAGTACGATCGAATCTACGAATCAGAGTGACGGGGATACCGTCGCTGTCGATGAGCCGTGCCTGCGAAGCATTGATCCCCGCCGCCTTTGCCAGTTGCATCGCCAAGACCTCGCCCTTGGTAACGGCCCGCTCATCCTCGATGCTCGGAAACTTGCCAATGCTGAGCGCGCCATCAGAGTCGATGACAGAGCATTTTGGTCGAAGCCCCCCCAGCGAAGTCCCTCGACCGCGAAGGTAAGCAAGGTCTTCTGCCGTTTCGGTGTTGGTCTCGACCGCCCGACTAGCAGTCATCATCATAGACAGCTCGATCAATGGCGGTGCGGTTCGCTGTCCTTCACCGGTCGCACGCTGGAAAACACCTTCCTCGTCTTGAAATCGAAGCGCCCCTACGCGATTGACATCATCGACCGCGAGAAGAAAGTCGATAGGGGTGAGCGGCTGGTGGTGGTCCTGCGCTTCTCCGACCGCCCGAGCTAATGCGCGGCGTTTGGCGTAATCACGAAGAATAACGCGACGCGCCCACCCATCCGGTTCGGTATCGGCTATGGCGCCATGAAATATCGATGCATCGCGGCCGGGTGGCTTGTGAAATTGTGCGCCTGTCACCAAAGGCAGGTCGGGCTCGAGTGCGAATCGATCCGAAGCGGCAAGCCACTGACGGTCGTATTCGAAAGCGGCACTTTGGCGTGCGCCTTGGCTGTCAAAGCGAAGCGTGCCAATGCGACGACCGGCGTCACCGAGAAACACGCCGATCGTGCGCTTCATAACGCTTGAGGTTCCTTAGGCGCACGGACGCGTTTCGGCAAGTGATCTGCGTCGAGCAAGAGGCCAGTGTCATCTCGGCCAGGATCGGCTAGAGCCGTGAGTGCATCGGATAGCCCCAGAACAAAAAGGGCCATGGCGTAGATTCCGAAGGAGACAGTCGGATCGCCTTTCTCGACTTTCAGGTAGGTATTTTTATGAACGCCAATTCGCTCGGCCATCATGCCAATGGTCAAGGAGCGCTTACGTCGCGCTACGGCAATGTCAGCGCCGAGCTTGGCAATGCCCTGTCGCAGGCGTAGCGGCAGGACTGATTTGTTTTTCGTCGCTTTCATAAGGTCTCATAAAATAGACCTAAAGCGGCTTAAAGTCTATTTTTAGATACCTTATAGAAAACGACATTCCGAAGTTTCTCTTTAACTCATTGATTCTATTATAAAATACGCATTATGCCCTGCAAACCAACAATCGCCGAACAAAGATTGGCACCACGAGGGCACCTAGCTAAAGCTCTCGTAACCTAGCTCGGTTAGGCGGAACTGCGTTGGAGCAAATTCGTCAAGTGTCAGCCACTCCAGTTCCGTGGCAAGCTCAAGACCAATCTTGATGTCGCCACTGTCGCCCTTGCGGGCGCGATACCGTTCCTTGAGCAGCTGATCGGGCAGCCTGTCCCCCGGCTTCAGCTTGAGTTCCTCTACCAGGATTTCCAGTATCCACTCGGCGATCTGCTGCTGCGTCATTTGGATAGGCATTCTCGCTCCTTGAGGGTTATCGCCTGACGATGTGTAGAATATAAGGGGGCAGGCCGGGTGTTGGAATCCCGGCTTTTCCTCACGGCCCGTGGTGGCATCGAGCGCTGTTGGACGGCGCTTGACCTTCTAAGTCCACGGGCCGTGAGTAGCCTTTAACCTTTTCAACTCCTGAAATCATTGAAAGCTTTGAGCAGGCGCATGGTGGACTCGTAGTCCAACTTGCCACCTTCATATCGAACCTCATACAGCCCCCGGAGATTCGACGGCAGCTTGGCGCCCTTCTCTACCAGCATGATGAACTTGCGCCCGTATAGCGCCATTGCGGCGCCAATCTCGATCAGAACATTTTGGTTCAGCATGAGGTGCTCTTTGCCGTCTGCATCGATCATCCGCTGCTCGGCGCCCACATGGATCACTGCAGCGCTGCAACCGCGCATCTCATCCATCACCTTGTCCGGCAGTAGCTTCGACACCGTCTCTGACTCGATGGCGATCACTGGCGTGAATCCGCCGAAGGTCAGCAGTTCCTTAAGCTGAGTAACGATGTCCTGATTTTTCCCGTGCGTGATGAACACCCGGCTGGTGTGCTTCAGTGGCGTCACGGCGGGCGCTGTTGCAGTCATGGGTGATGGTGCTGGCGCCTTAGCAGTCGAGGAGGTAGACGCCTCATCCAGCGGCCCTGCGCCTTCTCCTGAATCTTCACTCGCAGCTGCCTCCACAGTGGAATCGAGATCCACATACAGTTGGCCCTTCACCTGACGGAGAAATCCAACCGCTTCGGCGCCCTCCATCACCAGCTTGTAGACCTCAGCAGTTTTGTCCTGTGGGACTCCAATCTCTTCAAGGACGTTGCGCGCGATGTGTTCGGGAGGGACCTTTGCCTCGTTATACCGAGTGAGAAACTCGCGGAGTACACGCGGGCGCAGTATGGCTTCGCGCTTGGCAGCAAGGTCGTCCCCTTCACTTGTCGGCGCGACGATCCGGCGACCAAGTGCAGTCAGTCCAATAGTGTCCGCGTTGTAGCCGCCATCGGTGAGCCCGTACGCGATAGCGGCACCACACAACATCCTGAACCTCGACGATCCCGGCGACATATCCATTGCCTGCGCGAGTCGAAGCGGTTTCGCCGGGGTGCGCGCGAAGTTCGCATCAAGTGCCTCAGGGACCCTCAGTGCGTTCGTGAGTGAGAACCCAGGAACATCCGTCTGACTCACATAAGAGCGGCCTGCACCAGACTCCTCTCGGACATTCTCATTGCGTTTGGGCTTTTCCTTTTTCGATGCCATGACTACCTTCCTGGAGAAACTGGCATTGACTTTACAATATGGCGTCTATTAAGTCCATGTAATGTGAAATATTGATCCTAGAAATGCCGGGATATGCGGATATATGCCGGAAAGTTCCTCTATTTTTGACTGGCCAAAAACGTATATTTTGGCTTCTTTGTGTGTAGACACGGTCAACACTGTTCGCGCGGCTATTGATGGGTGCCAGCGAATCAAGCCAGGAGAAATCCAAGCGCAATGAGAATGTCCGAGAGGAGTCTGGTGCAGTCCGCCCTGGTTTGAGTCAGGAGGATGTCCACCGTTTTGGTGGAAATTTTCGAGGGTTAGGCGTAGAACGCGTGCCCGACTTCCACTTTACGCGCGTGCGATGCCCGCGACCACGGCGCCGCGCGTCACCTGCTAGCGCCCTTCGACGGAGGGTGACCGGTCGCAGGGAGGGTCTCCCTCAGTTGAGCGGCGCGCCCATCGAGCGCCGACCGGGGAACTACAGCCCGAATACTTAAATTTGCGCGTCGTTCGCACAGTGGCCGCAAAGATGAGAGTCCGCGCAAGGTTGGACTCAGCCCCTGCCCGGTACACTTCCTCGCTCAAATCGAACAGGAAGTGACAGCGAACGTGCAAATGGAATCCTTAGATGTGATTGCCAAGACCGGCTTTGGCTACGTCGAGCGTGTGCGCCTGAAAGATGGATCAATCGCCGCGCGTAAAGTTCTTCAGCCAAGTGACACCATATTGCGCGGCGTGAATCTACCGGACCTACGGAAGCGATTTGCACGTGAAGTACGGGTGCAGCGCGCACTTCCCGACCAATTTGTGGTACCAATCCTTTTCGCGGACTTAGATGCAGACCCGCCATCGTTTGTAATGCCCCTCGCCGAGGCCACGTTTGAACATCAAATGTCGAGCCTCAAGGGCAATCCACCGGAGTTGCTGGCCGCATTTGGGCAAGTATTAGACGCTCTCGGAGCGCTGCATGCACTCGGCTACGCCCACCGAGACCTGAAGCCCTCCAATATTCTTTTGCATGAAGGGCGATGGAAGCTTGCGGATTTAGGTTTAGTGTTACCTATCGAAGCCAACACCACGAAGTTGACTGTTTCAAACCAGGCTTGGGGCACTCCGGCATACGGCGCACCCGAGCAATTCGTTGACTTCAAGAGAGCGGGATGCCCGGCAGACATCTTCGCTTTCGGCTGCATCCTGCACGACTGCTTCGGAAATTCGACGCGCGCACCTTGCCAGCGTCTCAGCGCTCCCGGAAAGATAGCCTGCGTAATCGAGAAGAGCACCGAGCTTGACCCGAAAAAGCGATTTAAATCAGTGGATCGTTTGCGAGCTGCACTTTTTGAGGTACTTGCAACCCCGCCAGAGATTCCTGTTGAGACGGAAGCGACGCTCGCCGCTGCTCATTGGGCTGCGAAATTAGAGAACATCGACGCTATGCAGGTGCCTGAGTTCGCCGACATGGCGCGGTTTGTTCGTGGTGTCGAGCACCCCGCATTTGCCGGTCTCCTTTTCTCGGCGCTGACCGAGGAACGCATCGTAAGGCTCAAAGAGCGCGACCCGGATTCTTGGGTCGATATCGCGAATCAGTACTGCGAGTGGGCAAAGTCTCCGAACTTCGACTTCAACTACTGTGACGTGCTGGCTCTGCGTCTGCGGATAATTTACGACCATGGCACTGTGGGGATCAAGGCCAATGCCGTGCTCGCGACGGCAATCCTTGCGGAACAGCACAACCGATGGTTCGTGATGAATCGTCTCTTCGACGTGTGCGGACCCGACATGGACAGCAACGTCGCGCAGCGTGTGGCCATTGAGATTCGCGCTTGCGAGTTTGAGAACGAATTCCGTCGATGTGCAGCGGTGATTAGTCGGTCCGTCGGTGACTACCATCCCGTCATTTGCGCCGTGTTGCCACCGCTGCCACCCCCGGCGCCCGTGCCGGTGCCGGTGCCGGTGCCGCCGAATGCTCCACCAGCAAAAGACGACATCTTCTCATTTTGACTCGTCCGGCGCGGTCGCCTAAAGCTCAACTTGAGTGTGCCGACGAGCGGGCACAAGGCGGTTAAACCTCACCATTTACAGGGAGGGAGGTTCGATAGGCCGCAATGTAGTCAATGCAACAGACTAGCCACGGTCGAGATCGAAGGGCACCCGCCGTGCCTCGAACACCACGCTCGCACAAGCCATCGAGCAGCGTAGATTGGAAGCGCTGGACCGTCGCTCTGATCGCATACTCGAACAGATGGAGATCATCGCTGGTGTGCAGCTTCCAAGGCGTCCACATCCGCCGAGCCCTGCGCCTGTTTACTTTCAGCGCGAGTTTGGCCGCTTACGCGGCGTTGTTCATCGAGGAACGGTGATAGTGACCAGTCATGGCCGCGACGACGTGGTGCTGCAATCCACTCCGAATTGATCTGCTATGCGGAGACGCCGATTTGCTGATAGTGATGGCAGACGTCATGGCTTTAACGAAGCTCAATTTCAACGCGTGCATCTATGGTGACGGACTGCCTGTTACTCTTCGTTTTGCAAGCGCCGTTGGAGAGATTTTGACGGCGGGGCCAACGCCGGAAAACCAGCTGCCCTTGCCGTTCAAACATTACATTTAGAGGCCAGGTCCTTTCTATCTTGCTGACGGGCCTTGAGAGCGGCGATTGCTGGATCAGAGAGCGGAAATCCCTCACCGACCCGCGCATTGTGTCGGACAAGAGTGGCCACAGCGAAATCACGTGCGATAACACCAGCGTCACGTATGTGTTTGCCTTTAATGATTTTTATGGTGCCGTAAAAGGGTTCGCAGTCCCCGACCCACGCATTGTGCGGGTACAAAAGTGGCTACAGCGAAATCAGGTGCGAGAACGCACGAGTCACGTATACGTTTGATTTTCTTATTTTTTTTGGTGCCGCAAAGAGGATTCGAACCCCTGACCCACGCATTACGAATATCTTTCTCGCCGATTCGGGGCCCCGCTCAGGGCGGCAGAAATGGATTCGCCACCCGCAGTTGGCCGTCGATGATCTGCCCGTCCTGCAGGTCCTCCGAGTACAGCACTTCCGAACCCACCATCAATGCTGACGAAACGATCATCGAGTCGTACAACGAAAATCCGTAGCGCTCGTTGACGGTAAGGCCCCGATCGTGAGTCGCGACGGTCAGTGCCTCGACGGTGCAAACAGCGCGCACCGTTTCCAGGATTTCTCTGATGTCTCCGAGTTTCATCCGAAGTTTGCGCAGAGCGACGGCTGCGAATTCGTTCAGGACTTGAACGCTGATCGTTCCCCTTTCTGCAATTAGTTGCTCGACCCGGTCGGCCTTACGGGAGTCCCCCGATAGCAAATACAAGAGAACACTCGTGTCGAAAAAGCGCTCACCGTCGCTCATTGGCATCGAGTCGATCGAACTTGAAAGTTTCCGGGAGGGTTCCGCGAAATTTTCGCAAGCGCGCCAGCAACTCGCGAGCGCCGGGAGCCTTGGTTACATCGAATGACCGTTTGCCTGCCACTTGAATTTCGATCTGATCGCCCTCCTTCAACCCGAGGGCGTCCACTACCGAAGCGGGAAGCCGGACGGCGAGGCTGTTGCCCCATTTTGAAACTTGCATGGCACCGTACTCATAGATATACACGGAGCTAAAGTATATCCACTCATGTCGGTCGAAGCAAACCCCTTCGCCATCGACATCAGCGCGCTCATTGAATGATTGCGTTACTCAGCATGCACAGAGTGCAGTGACTTATCTGCGCGGATCCACATCGAGAACAGGTGCACTTATCGTGCACTTACGGCTATCCGGAGAAAGCCAGGCGATCGCTGAAATGCCTCAAAAAATGGTGCGCGGTGAGCGAGATCAGCTCCTGCCGAGCGCTGCCCAGTTGGCCGCGCGAACACGACGCGGACCGGCTCCTGCACGCGCAGGTTCGGGTCGAGTCCGAGTCCAATCTTTCGATGCCAGCTATAACCGATTGGAACGCGAATGCGCAGATCACCGCGCAAGGCTTTGCCGTGCTTGGCGTCGAGCATGCGGGCTCGGATCACACCGAGCTCAAACTCATTCAGCATTGCGTGACAAAAACGGCCCAGAACGCGATTCTACTCGTTTTGCCAATTTCTGGCGGCGAGAGGCTAAGTAGCGGAATTTACAAATGAAATTCGACGTTCGTGCGAGACATCCACCATGGGAAAAATGACAGCAATAGAGGTATTCCACATCGGGCGCAGACCCATATCATTCCAATATGGGACACATCGAACTAAGCATTGGTCCCGACGACTCCTCGGCGCCATAGTAGCTCAGGATCGTTCAGCGAAAGATTACCTTGCACGAGCGGCCCCTACGTTTCGGGAGACGATCAGGCAGATGGGCGAATCTCGGCGCTGCCCAGGATAAGAAGAGCTTCTGGCGAATGTACCGATCGTTGGAAGTAGAACAGGAGTTTTCGTGGACGGGGGGGGATTCGCGCTGAAGAGCACGTTCACCGGTGGCGGTTTCCGTCACATGACAGTGTTCGCCCCGGCGGGCACATTGAATTTGGCGTTAATGGCCGGTCCGGCTCATGCGCAAACGAGCGCGACGCGGGCTTCGCCGCGCAACCACCACACGCTAACGGCCTACGTTCGTAACGAGGAGGACAGTCGCTACATAACGTCCATCCCGGCAACGTCGCCGCCGGTCACACCTGAGACAGGGCAGCAATGACCGGCGCACCTTCTACGGCTTCATTGCCGCAGTTTATTTCCAGTCGCCGAAGTGGTGATTGTTCGAACGAGCGAAGAGTCGTCTCTCCTTATTTGCCATTCCACCTCATGAGGAAATCGAGTATGCACAAGCGCGCAGTACGCCCAGAGCGGTTTGTATGGTCGATGCTGGCCATGGCGATAACCGCGCCGGTCTGGGCCCATCATTCCGCTGCCGGGTATGATTTGTCTAAGACCCTTTCCGCACAGGCGACCCTTAAGGAATTCCGTTGGAGCGCGCCGCATTCAGCGGCGGTGTTCACGATCAAGGGTCCGGATGGCAAGCCCGAAGACATGACGGTGGCCAGCGGCAGTCCGGCGATGTTCGTCAAGCAAGGCTTCATGCCAAAGGATTTCCAGATTGGCGACAAAATGGAAATCAGCTGGCACCCCGCGTTGAGCGGCCATCTCGGCGGCATGTTGGCAAGCGTGAAGTTTCCGAATGGACGCGTGTTCAAGGATGTCGAATTCGCACCCGGCCTCACACCCAGCGATGTCCTCAAACAAGCCGAGACAGCCAAGTAGTCACCAGGAGCCAAAGCGAATGAAAATCACGAGGGCTGCGCGAAGCCCGAGTTCGATCGGCTGGGCTTTGTGCCTGGCAATGGCTGCCGCCGTGCTGCCGGCGCGCGCGCCGGCAGCCGATTCAGTCAATCTGGAAGGTACGTGGAAGATCAGCGCTCCACAGTTAGCCTTCAGGCCGGAAGGCGGATCGATTCCGTTCACGGATATCGGCCGCAAGCGCTACGCGCAGAACAAAGACAACCTCGCCAAGCGCGCTTACGAAGAATACGACTATGCCACGGCGCGTTGCGCATCGCCGGGACTGCCCCGGTTGATGCTCACTCCGGAGCGTTTCCGCATCTGGCAGCGAC
>Ga0182030_10021267_pt1 | contig 12163 bp, 14 predicted proteins | sample 812S3MmetaG_FD_121299 | JGI IMG/M metagenome (GOLD analysis project Ga0182030, IMG submission 121299) | Permafrost microbial communities from Stordalen Mire, Sweden - 812S3M metaG (Illumina Assembly) | ecosystem: Environmental > Terrestrial > Soil > Wetlands > Permafrost | place: Sweden...
ATATTATCCCGTACACCTCGTGTTTGCCTACGCCAACCAGATAGTACCCGATATAGAAGATGCCTTTAATGCACTAAAGAAAAAGTATGGCAGCGACCTGCCTTCCATGATCAGCCTCACCAGTGGCCCCAGCCGCACCGCAGACATCGAAAAAACACTTGTAGTTGGTGTACACGGGCCAGGAGAAATATTTTGTTTCTTTATAAATGCGGATTTGTAAAGTTCCCAGACCTCAAACCCCCAACCCCTAAAGGGGAGTTGCTGCCTGCTTGGTTCATCTTTTGCTCATTGAGTGGCATATCCGCACATGTGATTATTCAACATTGAGCCCGGCATCTATCAGCCCTTTAATCAATTTCTTCTGTTCCAAAGCAATTTCTACAGTAATTGTCTTTGTGTTATTGCTGGAATAAATAATAATCATTCCCCTGCTAAAGTCATTAAAATTAACTATTACTTTTTGTATGCTTGCAATTTCGAATCTTAAATTCTTTTTAAAGGGAATTACTGAATAAAAGCAAATAGCGTCGCTTTCTATTTTAATGATCCCGTAAAAAAGGATTTCATTAAATAATAGTACGCTTACGGCGATAATAACTACCATTATAACAGACTGGCCGTATGTACGATGGTAAATATATCCTGCAATTAAGAAGAATAAAATTAAAACTATCTTAGATTTTAACCATAGATTTTCCTCATAAAAATAAAGCTGAATTTTTCACGCAGCTTTTAAAAGCTATCCTAATTTCCAATCCCTAATTCCTCCTTATAAGTGTATCGCCTCTCCCAGCGCCGCTTCTATTGCATCTTTGATGCCTTCACTCATGGTAGGATGTGGATGTATACTATCCAGCACTTCCTGCCAGGTAGTCTCCAGTTTGCGGGCTACGACTGTTTCCGCAATCGTCTCGGTTACATTGTAGCCAATCATGTGGGTACCCAGCCACTCACAATACTTAGCATCGAAAATTACTTTTACAAAGCCTTCTGTTGCGCCTACTCCTACAGCCTTACCGGACGCAGTGAATGGGAACTTGCCTACCTTAAGTTCATAACCCGCATCTTTAGCTTGCTTTTCTGTGAGTCCCACGCTTGCAATTTCGGGTGAGCAATAAGTGCAGCCCGGCACATTGCCATAATCCAGCGGCTCAGGCATATGTTTGTATTTTCCTTCTTTATTAGCAATCGCTTCTATGCAAATTATGGCACCCTTAGATGCTACGTGCGCCAATGCCTGCCCTGGTGTAATATCTCCAATGGCATATATACCATCTACGTTGGTCTTAAAGTACTTGTCTACAGTTACTTTGCCCTTATCCGTTTTTATGCCCAATCCTTCAAGGCCGATGTTCTCAATATTGGCCGCTATTCCCACGGCACTCAGCACTACATCCGCTTCCAGAATCTGGTCACCCGTCTGCGTCTTTACCGTAGCTTTTACTCCGGTTCCTGATGCTTCTACTTTTTCAACCGAGGCATTGGTCATTACTGTAATCCCTTTTTTCTTAAAGCTTCTTTCCAACTCTTTAGAAATATCTTCGTCTTCTACAGGCACTATGCGCGGCAGGAATTCTACTACTGTTACCTTAGTGCCAAGGCTATTATAAAAATAGGCAAACTCTACTCCTATAGCGCCGGACCCTACTACTATCATGCTTTTAGGTTGCTGCGGAAGCGCCATTGCCTCGCGATAGCCTATAATCATTTTCCCATCTATCGGCAGGTTGGGCAGCTGGCGGCTGCGGGCGCCGGTAGCCAGGATGATATGGCTGGCCTGCTGTACGGTTACTTTACCGTCAGTGCCCGTTACTTCCACTTCCTTTTTGGCATTTAGCTTGCCCATGCCCATGATCACATCTATCTTATTCTTCTTCATGAGAAACTGAACACCTTTGCTCATCTTATCTGCTGCACCACGGCTGCGCTTGATCACGGCCCCGAAGTCGGCCTTGAAATCAGTCGCAATGATACCATAGTCCGCAGCATGCGTAAAATTTTCAAAAACACTGGCAGACTTTAGCAACGCCTTTGTAGGGATACAGCCCCAGTTGAGGCAGATGCCGCCGAGACTCTCTTTTTCTACAATTGCCGTTTTATAACCCAACTGGGCCGCACGGATGGCCGCTACATAGCCTCCGGGGCCACTGCCTACTACAATTATATCATATGCCATAAAAGGAAATTAAATTTAAGAGAATGTGTTTAACGCGGGTGCAAATGTAATAAAAAAGTACAAGCATGGTAAATGCACTATCTGTAACTAGCCAAAATCCAAATTAATCATACATAATGGATAATAAAGCATTTGAATTTATAATTTTCATAAGAATATTTTTCGCATTTTAGTCGTAAGTTGCTATAACCTTTGTAAAATGACAAATAAATTCAGACATCTCTTCCTGATCCTATTATTAACGGCTGGATCCGAAAGCCGTGCACAAACGGTGAGAACGGAACGGAAGGAAGACCGAATAGATATAGAGTATAATGAATGCCTTAACAAAGATTCATCTTCAGCCAATATTTGTAACTGCGCCTTTGTGGCATACGACAAGTGGAACAAAGAAATGGATAATGCTTACAAAAAAATATTGAAGAATCTTAAAAAAGAGAAGGATAAGAATGCTTTAAAACAAGCGCAGGCAGCATGGGTGGTATTCAAGGATGCAGAATTTAAAGCTTACGATTTTATGTTTAATATCCCAGGCCCCAACTGGTGCAGCTTGCGCCAGGACGGAAGGATAGATGTAGTAAGGGCCAGAACACTGCAGCTCAGAAGCTATGCCGAATCTTTTAAAAATTAATTTCATTGAAAAAAGAAGGCTACTTGCCGGTGCTCATCCCCTTTTTTAAAGCAAGATGGGTGTTGTTTGTTGTGTTAATTGTGTTTATTCTATGCAAGATCCCGCATTTGTACTACCCTTATTATTGGGATGAGAGCTGGCCATATGCAGCTGCCATTAAACAGATGTATACTCATGGTGCAAGCCTGATGCCCGGGGCTATAGATGGAGAGCTGTCACGCGGGCATCCTCTTTTTTTTCATGCTGCCGGCGCTGTGTGGATGCATATTTTTGGGCAGTCTCATTTTTCTATGCATTGCTTTGCTTTACTCATAGCAGTGTGTTGTTTAATTGCTGTTTACGAAGCTGGACTAAAGCTATTCAATCAGCGGGTGGCCATATTAAGTGTAATTCTTGTGGCCACGCAAGCCATCTTCTTTTTGCACGCTTCTTTTCTCCTGTTTGAAATACTCGTTGCACTGCTTGGATTCCTAAGCCTCTATTTTTATGTCCGCGATAAATATTTCTTAACTGCCTTATGCCTGACAGCTCAGTTTTATACCAAAGAAAGCGGTTTGATTATGGGCTTTGTTTTAGGCGCTGATGCAGCTATTGGCTTGTTTAATAAAAATATTGCCACCAGGAAGCGCTTGTACCGGATTATATCTGTTCTTATTCCCTGCATGCTTATTGTTGCGTTTTTTATTGCTCAGAAGATAATAAGCGGTTGGTACATACTGCCATTATATTCCGGCATGATAGAGCATAGCTGGACAGCTTTCTGGTATAAGATCAGGATGGGCTGCATCAGAGATACTTTTTATCAGGGTTTACGCAATTGGTATTTTATTGTATTGCTTTTGCTTTTTCTCCTTGTGGCTATCAAGAATAAGCAGTTAAAATACGTTGCTATATTTCTTCCGGCAACAATTATTTACTACTTCGTGGACGATATGCGCGCCGGCAGAATATTACCGAGCATCCCATTCTTTATTGTTTTTATTTTCTCCATAGCACTGTTTATTTATTCGCTAAGAAAGCTTCATTTTTTTTCTGATCTGCTCCAGGAAAGATTCGTGAGATTGACCATTGTGTTTATTCTCCTTTATATCTGTTTCTCTGCAATGAATTATTATATCTACAGGTATATGCTGGCAGCTATTGTTCCACTTATGTTCTTAACGGCTGCACTGTTTGATAAAATCACAGAGCGCACTTACCCGTTCTTATTCTACCTTGTTTTACTTTCGGTTTTAGCTATCGGTTTCTTTGGTCTCAAAAATGACATACAATATGGGGAAACAAAACAAACACTTGATGGCATGAACATACAGCAACACGTTGTTGACTTCATGGAGCAAAACAATTATTATGATAAAGACATTTCCACTGGATCTTTCCTGGAGCTCGAGCATTTAAAAGATCCAACTACCGGATTTCTACGGTCAGATAAGCTATTCACAAAGGTGTGCTGGGGAATTGACAACAATACTACCTACGTTATCTTTGATAATATAGAATCGGATTACAGGTATAATAGTTTTATAAAAGATACCGCTTTTCGCCGTGTATGTAAATTTGAAAAGGGCACTGTTTGGGCAGAAATCTACAAAAGAAAATAAGGTTTTCGAGAGGCTCATATCATCTTGTTTCTTACCTGCATTTTTCATAAAAGAGATGGCATAAAAATCGTAAATTGCAGGTATCATGAGCCGCTCCTACGCTGATCTTCCGCTACATTACGGCCAGGTTCCACCCTGGCTTTACCAGCGCATGAGCAAATTGGGCGTAGCCATTGTGGAAGCAATAGTATTAGAATACGGCAGGGGCGCAGTGCTACAACGGCTAAGTGACCCTTTCTGGTTCCAGGCGTTAGGATGTGTATTAGGTATGGATTGGCATTCCTCAGGCATTACTACTTCTGTGATGGGCGCGCTTAAAAGATCAGTAAATGAGCGCTCAAAAGACCTGGGCATTTATATATGCGGTGGCAAAGGAAAATACTCCAGGGGAAACACCAGCAGAGCTGATACGCATAGCTGAAAAGACCGGCCTAAATGGAGACCTGCTGGTGCGCAGCAGTAAGCTCTCTGCAAAGGTTGACAATACTGCCATACAGGACGGGTTTCAACTGTATCTGCATTCTTTTATACTGAGCAGCGATGGAGAATGGGCCGTAGTGCAACAAGGAATGAACGATGCTACCAGTACGGCCCGCCGCTATCACTGGCACTCACCTACGATAGCGTCATTTGTAGAAGAGCCTCACACATTTATCTACGGGCCCAACCAGGGACAGATCATAAACATAACAGACAAAAAAGCGGACGCCACACGTGCAGGCATATTGCAATTAACAAAGGAAGACCCGGAACGGCTGTTACCGGAAATAAGAAAACTTGTAATGCCGGCCCACCATGATGTAAAAGCAAAAGATGTAGACCTGAAACGACTAGGCAGTGTGCTTGCCGTCGCTTACCAGAAAGAGCATTTAGATATGGAGTCTTTACTATTGCTGGAAGGATTGGGGCCACGGACCTTGCAATCATTGGTCTTAGTAAGCGAGGTGATACACGGTACGCCCTCAAGGTTTGATGACCCGGCGAGGTTCTCTTTTGCGCATGGCGGTAAAGACGGCCACCCATTCCCCGTGCCCACCAAAGTATATGACGAGGCCATACAGACGCTGGAAAATGCAGTACAGCGAGCTAAACTAGGCAATTCCGAAAAGAATGAAGCCATAAAAAATCTTTCAAAAGCGGCGCAACAATTAGAAAGAGACTTTCAACCCAATAATAATTTTGAACAACTGATAGAGAAAGAAAGAAATGAATCGTGGAAGTATGGCGGGCGCACTGTTATGGGCAGGGCGAAGGCACCAAAGCAAAAGCCAAACGACAGTCAGTTACAGTTATTTTAGAGACGAAGTGACGGGAGGCCTATTTAAATAACTCACCCTGCCCCGTTTTACCCGAATGGGTACGCTCAAGATCCAGCAACCATTTTTTACGTGACAGGCCGCCACCATAGCCCACAAGGCTGCCATTCGTTCCTATTACCCTGTGGCATGGAATAATAATGGCTATGCCATTTTCGCCATTGGCACTTGCTACAGCTCTTATTGCTTTTTCATTGCCCAGGAATATAGACTGCTGTTTGTAAGATCTTGTTTCGCCATAAGGTATCTTGAGTAAGCCCTGCCAGACACTTTTTTGAAAGGGGGTACCAATAAGATGCAACGGCAAATCAAACTCCTTTCTTGCACCATTAAAGTATTCACCGATTTGCTGTTTCAATATTTCAAAATATGGATGTTCGCCTTCTGCAAACTTATCGCCGGACAATGTTTCGATCCGGTTCATGATACTGTCTATGCTCTTCCTGTACTGGAAATCGAAGAGGCAAATACCTTCGTCAGTGGCTCCGATGCGCATTTTGCCTACTGGGGTATCTATGTGAGTTATGCAGATCATTATATTGAGGAGGGGTATTCTATGATAATTGGCCTTCCCGGCAAAAATCCAGAATCGAGATGTTCTTTTATTTTAGGCGTTAATTTAGTTAGTAGATTATAACTGTTTACAGGTGCTGACAGAACAAAAACAGTGATCGTATACTTCCTGAAGTTTTGCTGGTGCTGTAGATTCTTGTCAAACGTCAATAAAGCATCAAACTCCTGTTCAGTTAATAATTGCAGTAAACGTCCGTTTTTAATACCGTTCCATTCTTTTTCCCTTACAGTATATATATCGTGTTCAAAATAATCCAGCTTTAATTTTTTTGGTAGATTTTCATCAAGCAACAGCTTCATAAAGTTGAACTATATTTTTAGCATTCATCATCTTATTGGCTATTTCAAGCAATGCAATTGCCTGCTCTTTTGATACAGTAGGAAATTCATCTAAAAATTCTTCGAGAGAAACGCCGGCTTCTAAATGATCAAAGAGTGACTCTACAGGAACACGCGTACCCATAAATACAGGTTGGCCACCTAATATGTCCTCATCAATGTTGATTATGCTTTGAATATTCACTTATCAAAGTTACTAAAATAATAGCTTTTACAAAAGTTGATCGCCAATTATCTTGCCCACTTCTGCAGCGCGGTTGTACACCATTATATGCGTGCCACCATCTATCCAGAAATCAGGATGAACATTGGCGGCAGGAATGATCTTGTCTGTAGTGCCATGTATATGAGTGACATTAGCCGGCCACGTGTTACTCTCCCATGAGATCAATGCCTTCAGTGCCCACTTCATAAATGCGCCATCAGACCTTCGTATTATATCCCTTAACAGCGCCTTCTCATCCTCAGTTTCGGCGCCAAAGAAATCCAGGGTGTACCTGTTAGGAGTTGTAAACACAGCCCCTGGCAATATTTTCGAATTAATGAGCCACTTCAGGAAATTACCAGGATGGCCCAATTCAGCTTTGGTTTTTGCACTGGAGACAATGAACACTTTTTTAGTGGGCTGTTGCTTCGCGATCTCCACAGCAAGCATTCCCCCGAACGAAACGCCTAATATAACCGGAAGCTTATCTTCTATTCGCGCAGCAAGTTTTTGCGCATAGCAGGGTAAGTCATCATGTTTGTCATAAGGCACCCAATTGAGCGGCACTAAGTCGCAGCCATCAATGTGCAGTTTCTGAAAGATGCGCTGGTCTGCCCCTAACCCGCTAATGCAATATATCCTGCTCATACGGCTTTAATAAACCTTTAGAAAAATCATTCCCAGCCGTTCCTTTCCATCAATAGCTCCGCACGGGTTATATCTTCCGGAGTATCTATCTCTACACCCATGTATTGTGTTATGGCCATTCGCATGGGTATGCCATACTCCAGGAAACGGAGGCATTCTACTTTCTCTGCGGCCTCCAACGGGCTCATTGGCCAGTTAGTAAAGCTGATAAGCGCCTCTTTACGAAAGGCGTACACTCCTATGTGTTCATAGTACCGAATGTCTATTTCGCTGTTGCGCGGGTAGGGAATGATACTGCGGGAAAAAAACAAGGCGTTATTATTTAAATCAAGGGCCACCTTAACATAATTCGTATCATTGATAAGCACGGGATCAGTAAGCCTTTGCACCAGTGAAGCCACTTTTACTTTATCTCCTTCGGACCCTTTAAATAATTCAAGCAACTGCGCCAAAGGCTCTTTTTGCACAAACGGTTCATCGCCCTGCACATTCACAAACACATCCGCATCCATATCTGCAGCTACTTCGGCTATACGGTCTGTGCCGCTTTCATATTCACGCTTGCTTTTTATCGCCTTGCCACCATGCTTTACGATCTCATTAAGTATTTCATCACTGTCTGTTACCGCTATCACTTCATCAAATAAACCGGTACCCACAGCAGACTCATAAGTGCGCCTGATAACACTTTTACCTTTAAGTGGTGCAAGCAGTTTGGCGGGAAATCTTGTAGCGTCCAGCCGCGCAGGGATCAATGCTATTGTCTTCATTTATTTCTTTTTGATGATACCTAAAAACAACAATATCCACCCGGCGATAAAAAACAATCCACCTATCGGAGTCACGATACCTATGGGGCCTAAACTTGTACCGCTTGTACTGAGCAGCGTCATCGCGTACAGCGATCCACTGAATAATACAATACCCGTGATGAAAAAAGAGGACGCCAGCCTGACCGGTTTAAAAGGGAACGAAGCATATAGTATTCCTGTTATCAACAGGGCAAAGGAATGATAAAACTGGTAGCGTACGCCTGTTTCAAAAACCATCAGTTGGTCTGTGGGTAAAATAGCTTTCAGGGCATGTGCTCCAAATGCACCGAAGATCACTGCCAGCGCCGCGAACAGTGCCCCAGCTATTAATGCCGGTTTATACATGATGTAATAATTTCGTCAAAGGTAATCAGTGAAATGTTTTTCGTTTGTAAAATATAATGCGCCTGCTCGTAATATCGTTTACGCTTTTGCAAGAGATCTTCGAGGTATGCGCCTACGTCTCCGCGACCCCTTAATAATGGCCTTATTTCCTCACTGTTACTGATGTTATTCAACAGATAGGGTATATCAGCATGGAGATAAATAACCACTCCTGCCTCTTTCATCAATGTAATATTTTCATGGAAGCAAGGTGTGCCGCCACCACAGGCAATAACGGTATGGTTCTTAACACTGCTAATCAGTTTTTTGAAATGTTTGTGTTCCCGCTCCCGGAAACCATTTTCACCATACTGCGCAAACAGAGCCGAAATGCTTGCTTTTTCCTGCTGGGCAACAAAAACATCAAGGTCAATAAATTCAAGATTGTACTTTTTCGCAACTTGATCAGCCCAAAATGTTTTGCCAGCCGCCGGCATTCCTATTAGGAATACTAGTTTTGGGGATTCTGGTTTAGGGTTCATAGGGGTTAAGGGGTTAGGTTCTATTTAATCATAATTTTCCAGTGATAAATTTCCATATCAGGAGCATACCCATGGATGTGGCCATTTCCTTATTACGTTCACGGTCGTAATAAAAGTGAAATGCTTTTGTTTTTGCAGTATCCTTATCTGCCACAGCCATCCATATAGTACCTACAGGCGTTCTGTCACTTTCACCGCCGGGACTTAGTAACCCGGTCACTGCAAATGCGTAATCAACGTCCAGTACTTTCAAAGCGCCTTGTACCATTTCTATTACAGTCTGCTCGCTCACTGCTCCATATTCATGGAGTGTTTCCTTTTTTACACCAAGTAGTTTCTCTTTTATTTCATTCTGGTAACAAACAATGCTTCCATTAAAATAATGAGTTGCGCCCATTACCTGGGTAATATGATGAGCCACGTTACCACCGGTACAGCTTTCTGCGAGCCCAAGGGTTTTTTTATTTGCAGTGAACCACTCTCCCAGAATATGCTCCAATGAGATATCTTCCAGCGACACTACAATGTTTTCAAGCCTTTTGGCAATTTCTTCCTGCCTTAATTGCAACTCTTTGGTTAATTGTGCTGCATCTGCGCCCCTGCCCGTAAGCCTCAGCCTTACCATTCCGGCTCCCGGCAGGTATGCCAGCTTTATATGAGCAGGCAATGCTTCTTCCAGGTCTTTTATTTTCTCCGCTATATAGCTTTCTCCTTCCCCTGCGGTGATAATAGACCGGTGCAATAGCGCATCACTAAAGAATCGCTGCCGCAATTTTGGCAACACCTCGTTCTCCATAATAGAGATCATTTCAAACGGGACGCCGGGCATGGCTATCACTACTTTATCGTCTTTATCGAACCAGATGCCTGGTGCCGTGCCCATCTTATTAAACAATACAGTGCAATTATCGGGCACCTCAGCCTGTTTTAGATTTCGTTCTAAAAAAGGCCTGTGGCGCTTAATGAAAATGTTTTTCAGATGTTCCAGTACCTGCTCATTGACCTGCATCCTGCCGCCAAAATATTCATTAAGCAGCGGCTTGGTAATATCATCTGCGGTCGGGCCCAGGCCGCCTGTAATCATCACCAGGGAAGCCATTCCCAATTCTTCATCCAATGCTTTAAGAATAGCATTCCTATCATCGCCCACTGCTACACGGCGCAGCACATCTATGCCCAGTTCGTTCAGATGCTTTGCTATCCATGCGGAGTTGGTATCAATAACCTGGCCTATCAGTAATTCGTCACCTATGGTGATTATGGAAGCAGCTATATTACTCATGATTGTTTTGAAAAAACGGGGCTAACCTTGTGTATAATTCTTCCGGCATGTTTGTCTTCTTTTTCTCTTTTGGGTCATAAAAGACCAAAGTAGTTACTCCCCTGTTGAGCAATACCCCGGCTTCATTATACAACTCCGAATGAAACTGAATTTTAGGGCTATGTGGCAGCTCTTTCATAATGGTCTTTACAGTGATCAGATCATCATACAAAGCCGGCCTGAAATAATGCACATTCAGCTCTATCACCGGCATCATAATTCCCATCTCTTCCAGCTGGCGGTAGGTGAAACCTAATTGCCTGATAGACTCCGCCCTGCCTACCTCATAGTACAGCGCATAGTTACCGTAATAGAGATAGCCCATCTGGTCGGTTTCCCCGTATCGCACTCTTATTTGTGTAGTTGATGTGAACATTGTTAATAGTCGTGAGCCAAAAATAGAAAACTGTTATTGCAAATAAATTTTATTAGGGTTATTGTTTTAGGAAATTGGCTTTTTTCATTTGAAGCATGCTACATGCCAAAACATGTCCTTTTGGGTTGCGCCAGGAAAAATAATTGGAGGGGGATTTCCCTGTAGCGGCTTGCAAACTATTATTGTGTTCATTTTAATTGATTTATGATTGCTGTTTAATAATATTTATATATTTACTAACCCTTGATGACCTTTATTTGGTGGTTTTGCAGATTTCCCTGGTTGTCCCGTGCATGTCTTGCGGTGTACTTTGCGCATGTCTTTTTACCCCTTTGTGGTTGTCTAATTGGGCCTTAGCACTTGTCTTTTTTCAAATTAGGAAATCCGGCTGAATAGCATTTAACCGCGGAGGCGGGAAGACGCTGAAGGCCGCAATTCCCCTGAGGCCGATTTAATGTTTTTGTGCTACGGTAACGCAAAGATACAACAGTGGAATGCCAAAACCGTGACTGTACGGGTAGTAAAATTTTGTCCGAACCAGAATTAATAGAAGTAGGGAATTTAAGAATTGTGCGGAATGGAGCGAACGTATAAATGACATTATTTTCTCTTAATTGTGACGCTTTCTACCCATGACTGGCCAACAATCCTTTGCATGCTGTTGTGATTTGCTTTCATTATTTCTTAGCTTAGAGGTCTTAAACAACTATGCTCTTTCAGTTGAGCTAACTATCCCAGTTGTGATTTGCTTTCATTATTTCTTAGCTTAGAGGTCTTAAACAACTGGCGGGGGGCGCGTGTGAGAAACAAAGGTGTTGTGATTTGCTTTCATTATTTCTTAGCTTAGAGGTCTTAAACAACGGATAATGGTTGAAAGTTGGTTTGGATGCGTTGTGATTTGCTTTCATTATTTCTTAGCTTAGAGGTCTTAAACAACCGTGTCCGTTTTAGGATTGCTGTCAAACATGTTGTGATTTGCTTTCATTATTTCTTAGCTTAGAGGTCTTAAACAACATCGCTAATAATATCCAACTGTTCATCACTGTTGTGATTTGCTTTCATTATTTCTTAGCTTAGAGGTCTTAAACAACTCAAACAAGAAAGCCACCTGTAGAATAGGTGTTGTGATTTGCTTTCATTATTTCTTAGCTTAGAGGTCTTAAACAACTAATTGTCATCACTAGCATCCCAACGTTGAAAAAAACAATCCTCTGAAGTGTTTACCTACTAAAGATTGTAGCTGATTTTATAGCTCAAACGATTTCATGAAAATCGATTTTTAGGTAAATGACATTTAGG
>Ga0182030_10021268_pt1 | contig 12163 bp, 7 predicted proteins | sample 812S3MmetaG_FD_121299 | JGI IMG/M metagenome (GOLD analysis project Ga0182030, IMG submission 121299) | Permafrost microbial communities from Stordalen Mire, Sweden - 812S3M metaG (Illumina Assembly) | ecosystem: Environmental > Terrestrial > Soil > Wetlands > Permafrost | place: Sweden...
CAGGTAAGGTTGGTCACCTGCCCCGGCGTGAAGGACAGTGTCTGCGCCTGGGCGACGCCACCGGTCAGGCAAACGAGCAGCAAGAGAACGAACCTGCGGCTTGCCTGCCGTAATCTCTGCAAGAACTTTGAATTGATGTACAACATGTCACTCTCCATTTTTCTTGGCCTTCCGTTGCATCTTCCGGCAAAAACCCTGGGCCTTGTAATAAGGGCACGACTTTAGTCGGGCCGATAATGGTAAAAAATGTTCCCGGCTTTAGCCGCTGCTGAAGCATTTGTGGTTGAAAAAAGTACGTTCAGGGGCTAAAGCCCATTTTCCTCCTGCCCCAAATGTGGCCCGGCTAAAGCCGTGCCCTTGTTACAAAACACCTTCGATGTCAAGGTTTTCAGCAGCCTCTAAAGTCTTGCCCTGATACAAGACACGTCAATCTTTCATTGCTGATACAGCGCGAGGTTAATCACAGCCAGTGGTGTGGTGCCATAGGAATTCAGCGCCGTCGGGTCGTTGATGTTGGTGAAGATCACATATTTTCCGCCGACCTTCCCGGCCACTGCCACTCCGTGGAAGATGCAGGTGGCATTTCCCTGGGCATCTTTCCCAGCCGAAGAAGTATTCACGCAAAGCTCATACGTATCCGGCTGCGTAAGTGTCACGGAGGGGAAGAGTCCCGGCGTTTGCGAGCTCTGAGTGCCCAAATCGAGCGTGGTATCGGTGCGCGGTGTCTGCGTCACATCGTCCTTGGGAAAGCCGCCGCCCGAAATAGCCGTGCCTGAGCCCGCCGTGCCCGAGCCTGGCGTGCTTCCAAAGACAACGGCTACGGTGCCCAGAGAACTCAGGGGATCGGATTCAAAACCGGCATATTTTTTGCCGACCATCTCACTGACATTGAGAGCAGCCGAGGGCTTGATGACTCCCAGCAGTCCCACCGGCCCGGTAGGTGTCGTATCGAAGTTCGATTGACTATATACGCTCTTGTTCTGCCCCTGATCGATGACCAGGAGTCCCGATGGGCTGACTCCGGTGGTAATTTGCGCGGGGCTATCCAAGACGTTTGGCAAAGGGCTAACCAGAACGTAGCCCTCGGTCGTAGGGGGGCAGGTTGCATCGGGAATAGCCGTCGGGCTGAGTGCGTTGCCGCTCAGGTCGTACATCGTAAAGTTGGAGAAACTCCACGAATTCGCACCTGGAGTAATCTCGACCGATCCGTAGGCGACATGGATGATCGAGTCCCCCTGAATCGTTGTTCCCTGGGCGATAAAATTAAATGTCTCCGCAGAGGTGAAGACCGGGCAGACCGCGGATATCGTTGCGCCGATCAATGCCGAGGGGCTATTGCCAAATATATCGGTCGCGCTGCTGCCGGTCCGCATCAGCAATCCCTCGCCGGGGAGAGTGACGGCATAGCCGCCGCCGCCCGTTGTGCCTTGAGAGAGAGTCAAATCCAGAATGCCGCTCGAGGTGGTGGTGAAAGCGCCGTTGAGCGAAGAACCGCTACGCGACTCGTTGTTCACATCGAAATAGCTGAAATAGTCGGTTGTTGGGTCGAGCGTGATACTCCAGGTTCCCCCGGACCAGCTCCAGGCAGATACCTGGCTCGCGGTGCCGAAGTACTGGTTCGTCAGGCCGACGGAGACAGCGCTGGCCGATTTGTTGGAAACGCAGCCGGACAGACTAACCGCCAAGACAACCGCCAACGCGGCCACAGCCGACACAGAGCACAGCGAGAGTAATCCCCTCATTCCATTTCTACATTTCTTCATGACCAATGCCTCTTCCTCTCAAAGATCGAAATCTGCGATCAAAATCGGGGATCAAAAATCCAGTTTCAAACCGAACTGGATGGTGCGCGGACGATGAGCGTTGACAGGATGCAGGAACTTGCTGTTGCTAAGGCAGTCTGTGTTCGCGTCTCCAGCCGCGGAGAAACCGCTGCTGGTAGCCGACGCGTACCCGTAATTGGCGTACGGATTGGCGTAGCAACTCGTCGTGTTGTTGGCCTGATTGCCAAGTATCGGATCGTAGATGCGGAACTGCGTGTGGTTGAAGACGTTGAAGGCCTCGGCGCGAAACTCCAGGTTCGCCTTCTCTTTCAAGTTGAAGTGCTTTTCCATGGCCATATCGAAGTTCAGACGGCTGGGGTTGCGCTCCACATTTCGTCCGGCGTTGCCGAAGGTGAGGCCGCGCGGGGCGCAGAATTGCCCAGGGTTGCGCAAGAGAGGCCCGGAACCCGCCGCGTTGCTGCCTACGGCCGGAATACGCGAGGAGTATGTTGGACAAATATCGGGATACGAACCTGCGCCGACGCCGTTGAAGACTCCAGCATTGTCGAGCACACTGACGCCGTTCGAACTGCCGCCGTTGACGATGCTGAATGGAGTGCCAGTCTCGAAAAGAGTAAGCCCCGAAAGCTGCCAGTGGTCGAGCAACAACCCGGATAGCTTCGATTTCAAAAACGCATCGGGCGGTGCAATCGGCGCGCGATTCTCTGAGTCGGGATCCGTGTTGATATTGCTCAGGAAGTGCTGCAGGAACTCGCGCAGCTTCATGTCGTAGATGTAGTTAATATGGAGGAGATGGCGCTGATCGTAATTGGAACTGGCGCGGTTGCCGCGAACATCAAAGGAATTGACGAAGTTGGAGTCGGAGCGATCCGACGAGTTATCAAAGGAGTGGCTGTAGGTGTAGGCAACGCCCAGGGTCAGCGGGTCCGCGACGCGCCGCAAGGTAAATTGGAATGCATTGTAGCTGGAGTTGGCGGTGTTTTCGAGAGAATAGATGTTGTCCATCCCGGGGGCGAAGGTGCGATAGGCGTTGGGATTTACCTCATATTTCTTCGCGGTACTGTTCCCACTATTATTTGCGCTATAGCAAGCCGTCTGCAGATTGTTCCAGGCAGGACTGGACGGTAAGACAACAGATCCGTTGGTGAGTTCAAAATAATTACTGTAGTTCCCTGGGACAGGATACTGAGTAAAGTTGGCTTTCGGTGGATTGCACATCAGCGGATCGTGCAAGCCGTAAGGATTGTTGGCAGCGGGCGTGGGAATGAGCTGGTTGATCTCGCGCTGCAAAGTCAGATGCGTTCCCTTACTGCCTACATATCCGAAGGTGACCAGCATCTGGCGTGGCAACCCCTGCTCGATACTGAAGCTCCACTGCTGCACATATGGCCACACCGCCTTGGTGGGAATGGCTGTGACACTGGCCGGGAAGGCGCCGGACGAGACAAAGTTGGAGTTGGCGTCGTAACAGTCGGCCCCTTGAAAGCCGATACAATCGGCGCTATTCACGTTGTACTGGGTCATGCTGAGCACCAGAGGCGAGTTGCCTTCAAGCGAGCCGGTGTTGGCTTCGTCCGCCGTGCCGTGCTCGTAGAACATGCCATACCCCGCGCGCACGGCCATTTTTCCGTTTCCGAAAATATCCCAGGCAAATCCGACGCGAGGCGCCGGGTTCCACAGGTGCCCGGTCATGCAGCCATCCGGGACGCCATTGACGCCACACTGCACGATGCCATTCTTGACCACCGGGTTGACGACCGTGTTGTTCTTGTCTAGGTAGATCTGAGTCGCCGTCTTCGTGGCAGCATTCATCAATTGCCCTGTTCCAGGCTCCACGTAGACAGATTCGGAGAGGGACGAACTGAAGGCCTTCGGATCCCAGTTGTATGCGTTGTGATTGGTCTCCTTGTACACGCCAAACATACTCACACGCACACCCGCATTCACAGTCAGCCGCCGCGTAACCTTCCAGTCATCCTGGAAGTACGGTTCAATAATGTGGTAGGACTGGTGATAGGTTCCTTGCCCGCTATCCTGCTGGAAGCTGGTCATGCTGTACAAGCTGCCCGCATACCCCCCGCTCCCCATCATCAGAAAGTCGGCAAAAGCATTTCCTGTACCGCTGCCGTTAAACGTCATCAGGCCCTGTACATCTCCGCTGGCCGCTCCGATTGGTCCATTGGTCTGGGAGCGATTGAAGAAAATGAATTGCACTCCGGCCTTCAAGGAATGCGGACCGAGGATCTTCTCGACGTTGTCCGTAATGCCGTAGTCGGGATTGGAGTGCTTCCACGGCATATAGCCGGGGTCCACGCTGAATCCTGTGCCGCCGTAAGCGGCATTGGTGCCGGCAATGTCGATTCCCGGCACCTTGGGCACACCATCGGTTCCTGCGCCATGATTGTTTGTGAAGAGATAGCCCATGCCGCTATCGACCGCTTTTGTACGCTCGAGGTATACGCCAGGGGCGCCAACATCCTTCAGCGAATCATCCGACGAGGTGTAACTGAAGGCCAGTTCGTTGGACAACTTTGACGACAACTGCGAAGACAGCCGAGCTACGACGCTTGTTCCCGGACCCTCGAAATTGTTACGGATGGTCGGGAAGCTGTTTACGACCGTTGCGTATTGCGGCACTGGCGTGGTTTCGTTCCACTCGTCGTGGATGTATCGGAAGGTCAGATACTCCTTGTTCGTCAGCATATGATCGACGCGCACCAGTTCCTCGCGATAGAAGGTGGGCAGCGAGGCCTCCGCCAGATAGCAATGGCCAGTCGTCGAGGTGCAACCGGTAGTAGAGTTTGCCACTGGGATCAAGTTATTGCCCAAGAGTGCTGTAGCGACGGGGCTCACGGAGGGCAGAACATTACCGTAAAAAGTGTACCTGTTGCCCCCAGAATAAACGGGGCAATCGGGGTACTTGGCTGACGTGGCAGTCATATATCCCCCTGGTGGGACATAGGGACAAAGATCGCTAAAGTCGCCGTTGCGCTCGGCCAGCGACGGGACGGCCTGGCGGTAGGGGTAGGGGTCCGTTTCCTTGCGCACTTCCTCGGAGAAGAAGAAGTGCGTTTTCTCCTTACCGTCGTAAAGGCGCGGGATCGACAAGGGTCCACCGAATGTTCCGCCAAAATCCTGTCGCCGGTAGGTCGGCGCACCGTTGGTCACGTCAAAGTAACCCTTGGCATTGAACATCTCATTGCGCAGAAACTCATAGATGCTGCCGTGGTACTTGTCAGTTCCTGACTTGGTGGTGATGAGCGTCGTGCCGTTGCCGGAGCTTGGATACATCGCACCGTAGTTGGAGGTCAGAACTTTGATCTCCTGAATGGCGTCGATGCTCGGTGTCACGATGAGAGAGGTATGGTCTTTGTTAATACCGACGTTCAGTATCTCCGAGCCGTCCACCTGAAAGCTGTTGTACTCAACGCGCCCGCCATTGACCGAATAAGACACGCTGCCCGCCATGCCCACGCGCGCTTCGTCCTGCGAGGTTTGGTTGCTGACGCCGGGGGCAAGCGCGATGAGCTGAGAAAAGTTGCGCCCGTTCAACTGCAGTTCGGTAACTTCCTTGCCGGTGATCGTGCTGCTGACCTCGGCATTCTCAGTGTGAAGCTCGGACACCTCGGTACCCGTTCTGACTTCGACCGTCGATTTTTCTCCGGCCACGCCGAGTTGAATATTCAGAATGTGGGCTTCGCCCATTGACAAGTTGAGGTTTTCACTCACCGCCTCCGTGAAGCCAGGCGCCTGAACTTCCACACGGTAATGCCCAGCAGGAAGGTAGGGCACGATATATGCGCCACTTCCATCCGTCTTCGTCTCGATGCTGGCCATCGAATCAATATTGACCACATGGACGACTGCATCCGGGACAGCGGCGTTCTGGGGATCGGTCACTTGTCCGGAGAAACGGGCTGTCTGTCCATAAGCGGAGAGTCCGGCAGCACAAATGAAGACAAAGGCCACGAGTTTAGCGATTAATCGATACATGCGGGATGACTTCCTATCTGTTCTGAGTTGCGACTGCGGAATTGGCGGATGATGACGGGTGCAATTGAGCTGCTGAAATGTCGAGCACAACTGCGCGGAGTTGTGCGATGGATTCGGCGAGTTGAGGGGCGAGTGACTGGGCGGAGCGTTGCGTAGCGGCACTGCCGGATGTCAGTTCGACACTGAGGTTAAAGTTCCGTTCCGCAGCCAGCTTTAAGGCATCGGTATTGCTCTGAACTTCTCCCGACTCAGATACCGGATGAGGAATCAATTGCAGCACCACTAACTCGCGCTCCTCTTTCCCAAGAGCTGCCAGCAACGCCGCCTTGTGTTGGATCAGAAGCTCGCTCAACGAGGCACGCGCGGTACCAGAAAGAGCTTCTCTGGAGGCGAACCGGTCAAGCAGATCGCTGATCGCCCGGCTTTCGCGTCCGACCGTAATGGAACTATCGACGAACCGCTGCGCGGTAACGTTAACCGCAGTTCGGTCTATGCCCCGTTCATCGAAATACTTTTCGATGGCGGATGGCTGAGCGACGTCGATGGAGGATTGCCGAATGCTGGTGACCTCCGAACCGGCGTTCGGTTTGGAGGCCATCTCCCGCACCGTCTGAATCGAGGCCCGAACATGCGGCACCAAGTACAACTCCGATTGAAGCTGACGCTTCTCGTCGTCGGTTTCGACAATTCCTTGGACATGAACACCATCTGCGGATTGACTCAACGCAATCCGCCCGCTTGAATCCAAATGGAGGCGATTCAGGACAAGACGCACTGCCAGTTCCGCCTCGTCGATTTGAATCGGCGTCAGCGTCGCCGGGAGATGAGGAATAGTCGAAGCACGAACGTCTCCTCCGAGCATCGATGGAGCGGCTGCCAGGGGCTCAAACAAGTCGGGATTGACGGAGTTCCAGGGCAGAACGCTGTAATCCAGTTCTGCAATTTCGACAGTTCCATAATTTCGCAGTTCTATGGTTCTTTCGACAGGATGGTAATCCGTCTCCCGCACGGTGAGCGATTGCGAGATGACCGCGTTGTCGTTCACTACCGTAGTAAGGGTCAAAAGATTGTTCCCGGTGCGTTTCACGGAATCAGATGTAATCGCTTCGTGGCCGCGCCAGTCCCGGTATGTGGCAGTCGATAGGGGATCATTCCAATCGATGCCAGCTGTTCTGAGTTTGTCTCTCAACCTGGAGTCGTTCGCATCCAAGGCCAGCTCTCTGGTGCGGCGATGATGCTGAACATCTCGGTAGAGTGTCCTCTCGGTTGTTCCAACGGGCGTCTTGATGCGAACCTTCTGGAAGATCACGCCCGGCAGCGGATTGGCCGCGACGCTGGAATCCCGCATTTGTGCGCGAGCCAGGAATGCGCTAGAAGTAATGCCTGGGCCATTCCTCAGCCAGAGAAGCAGGCAGAAGACCGAGGCTAGCGCCAGGACGATAGCACTTGTAAAAAGAGGATTCATATGCAGCGTAGGAACCTTGAAGAACTTCAGCCCCTTCAATGAAATCCAATGCTGGACAGGAAGCTGAATCACCGATTTGGGCCCAGTTATGCGATCTAACTGGCAGGAGTCATTGATCGACGCTTCACCAAGGTCGAGATCATCGATGTCATCGTCGAAAGCCAGGACCTGTGCGAATATGGGATCGTTGTACACAACACGAACCGTGGGCAGGTCGTTGGCAAATGCAAGGGTGAGGTCTAAAGAACGGCCATCACTCAATGCGATGTGCTGGCGCTGCTCGAGGCCGGGATAAAGGGTCGGCTCGGTTACATGCAAATAGGCCAAGCGGACACCTTGCTCACTGAATACCTCGACGAACTTCGGCTCCTCTACGGCATTCAGCTTAAGATGGAGTTCGTTGACCTCGGCAGTTACCCGTTGCGATGTTCGCGTTTCTCCATTGACAGCAATCTCCAGCCGCGCAGGACGATGTTCAAAAAACTCCTGCATCCTGCGGTCCAGTGCCTCTCGCTCTTTTGGTCCCGCGCTCCGCTTCTTCCCCCGAGTGATCGTAAGCCTGCGAGCAGAATCCCCAGGTCCAGGCGGATTATCACGCCCGATTGTGTCATCTGGAGAACGGCTGTCCAACAGCGGAAGCCCGAGAACGGTGTTGACTCTATCCAGGCAAGTCTTGCAACTCACCAAATGCGAAAGCTCTTGAATCGTAAACCGAACTGGAGACTTGGCCTGATAGCGCTGCTCCAGGACAGACCTTTCAAAGCAAGGACCTTCACAAGAGCTGAAGATGGTCCGACGCAATTCAAGAAAGAGCATATGAGAAGGATCACTTTCCGCGTCGGTGGAAATACTCTGTTGCTCCTGATGAGCAACAGACGAGTCCGTATGAGGCCGATCGAGATACTCCAGCGCTTCACGGCGAGCCAACTGGAGTGACCTGTCGACCGCCGTTCTCGAAGCCAGGACAACCTTCATCACCTCGCTCGGTCGGTATCCAAAGAAGAAGCGAAGGATGAAGATGCTGGCGCGAATGGCAGTGCTCTTGCGCTGGCATGCGTATTCGCATATCTCTTTTAAGTTGGCATGAACGAGAAAGAGATTGCGCCGGTCCACCGCAACAAGTCCGCGCTCCAGCGAGTCGTACTCTGCAATAGAAATCTCGGAAATCGGGCTTCTGCCCTTCCTTCGGAGCCGCGTGTAATGAAGGTTTCGCAGGATCTTGAACAAGTAGGGTTCAATTTCATCAACCTCTGCCAACGGCATGTTGATGCACTTCACCTGAATGTAACAATCCTGCACCAGATCCTCGGCATCCGCACGATCAAGGTGCGCTAGCTGCGAGGCCCACTCAAGAATCTGCGGGTAATGCTCGAAGAACAGTTCTTCGTTGGTCCGCTTTCCGCGAATGGGGTTTGGTATAGGCATTTTGTGTCCCTACATTGCTTCAGTCCGAAAACAAGAGAAATCAGTCATCCGGCAAGGTCCATTTCTTCAACTGTTAACATTCGACGGCTGAATGCCATTTCATTCACGGGCGTGTCATCGTCGCTTCCCCTAAGTTTCGCCCGCTCAGAATCTCCACAATATTTGAAGATGTGACCTGTTGAACGGAGCTTGGAGCGCCGGGCGCCACGCATCGCTGTTCCCCCAGCGGTGCGTGGCCTCCCGGCGTCAGCCAGCTGGCTGGATTCTTCATACCACATTTACATAAAGTGTGTGTAAACTTGATACACACACTTTATGTTGGTGGTCATGCGGACCGCCGTTCCCAAGACTCTTAGAGGTGAGCAGACTTCGCAAGAGCTTTGGAAAACGGTTGCGGGAAGTGCGCCTGTCGCGTGGCCTTACGCAAGAACAGTTGGCGGAGAAACTCGAGGTTTCCCTGAACTTTCTCAACCTGATTGAACGAGGGCATCGGGCTCCCTCCTTCGACACGTTGGAAAGGATTGCCAGGGTTCTCCGAACCCCAGTCGCGGAGTTCTTCCTCGTCAAACCAACCGGAGGCCCTTCAGCATAAAGCGCCACCGCGACTACGCATCCGAGCCTGATTGGCTCGAATGAAACAAATGCGGCGGGCCATGACTGATTTCTCCGTCTCGCACACTGAATAAACTTTCCAGGCCCCCAAACCTCAAGGAGTCAAATTCTTATGTCCCGCAACTTCCCAATTCTTCTTCTCCTCGCCTCCACCGCTTCGGTTTGCGCGCAAGCGCCGCCGAAGAAAGTTGTGACCACGGAGTCCGACCTTCCCCGCTTCAGCTATCCGGTGGTTGAAAGTGTCATTCCCAGCGGCGCGAAGGTGAAGATGACAGGCACCTCGATGGCCGCGCCGCAAGTCACAAACCTGGCGGCCAAGCTGCTCGCAATCGATCCCAGGCTTTCCCCTGCGTAGCTCATCGCACTTATCCGCAATGGATCCGATACCAGCGCCGATGGCCGCCGTCACCTGATAGACCCCAAGCGTTCAGTTGAGCTGATTCAGAGCGGCAAGACGACCGTGAGCAAGGGGGCCGGTCGATGAATACGTATCTAGAGTCTCCTATAGGGGATGGGCAATGTCACATCCCACCACTGAAGGAAATGCACTTGGCGCAACCCTTTACTTTTGACAAAATGTGAAGAAGGGAGGGAACCTCCGCAAGGGAAGCAACGGCAGTCGTCCGCCCACAATGGGTGACGGTGAAACGGTGGTGTCCTCAGGTAAGGGAGTCGCTGCCTTTTACAGCCGCAGAGATTTCAGTACCGAGCTAGTCACATTCCACTGAGACGGTCTCTGTTACTGGCGAACCTGGATTCATGCAGATATGAATGAGGGACGCAAGAGCGGGCAGCCCCATGGCAAAGACCGCGACAACCTGAAGCGCTGGGAAACGGTTCGTTGCCACATAACGCACGGTGAAGAAGGCATACACGATCACGGGAAGAGCGGCGAAAGTCCTCGTGGCCGTGGTCTTCGGATCATCCACACGCCAGAGCCATCCAACCACGCAATAGACCACAAAGGTCGTCAACAGCCACCCGAAGTAGTTATGCCGGGGAACACCGAAGTAGATTCCTCCTTTTTCCCATACCCAATTCTGATTCAGTGACGACATGGCGGGGTCCATCACGACATCCCATGCAGTCATGACCATCGCCGACAATGCGGACAACGCGGCGATGCCCGGGATCGAGCGCGCATCGATATTGCGGAGCAACGCTTTTGCCACCATTCGCGAGGGATAGATCATCATGAACCAACCCAGTGGAACGAGCACGGGAACCTGGTCCAGCTTAAAGCCCAGGAGATCGCTATAGTGATAGGGCCCGAAGACCAGTCCGGTTCTGACGCCTATCTCTTCCATGGAGTAAGTAACGACCGCGGAGATGGCAAAGAAGATGGCCGTGCGTTTCCCTCCCTCCATCGTCCAGCAGTGGGCCACGGAAAACAGAACAAAGAACTGTACAAACCCAATGTTTCCGAGGCCGGGAAGGTTGAACCATGGCTCCAGCGTTTCCGCCAGAATCAGGTATATGATCGCGGCGAAGGAAATCGCGACTAAACCACAAGCAATACGGCTCATTAGAAATGACTCCTTGTTGCGGATGCGTTTCACGGCTCAGGAAGTGGACGGGCCAGCCACTGCGGCGACTAACTTCGCCAGTTCGGTCAGGTTCTGTTTGAGAAAGTACGCGCGGGCTCCGGCTTCAGCGGCAGCGGCGCGCAGTTGCTCGTCATCGTAATCGGTGACGATGATGATGCGAGCGGTGGAATCGTGACGCATGATCTCACGTGTGGCGAGCAGACCATCGACCTCTTTCATGCGAATATCCATCAGCACCACATTTGGCCGATGAGCCTCATAAGCCGCCAGCGCGCGACTTCCGTCGCTGCATTCATGCACCACCGCGGCGATGCCGTTCAGCGCCCACCGCAGCAGGCGTCGAACACCGATGTTGTCTTCCACGATAAGAATAGTCAACGCTTTTTCATCCCTCGGACTGGATGTCACATCCCGGCGGCTGGTTGACCGCCGGGATGGTTGCTATGAGGATTGATTCCCGACTTTGAATCCAATGGTGTTGGTTGGGCTTGCTCCGGGGTTACTGAGTTAGCGCGATGGTGACAGATGATGAGCCCGAGGCGTAGTTGACGCCGCCGGAGTACGTGGCAGTAATGGTGTGGGAGCCGGCCGCGAGACTCTTGCTGGAGTAGCTAGCCAGGCCGTTAGCGTTGACGGGCACTGTTGCCAACAGATTGCTGCCGTCAAAGAACTCGACAGAGCCATTGCTGCTGGGCGCGCCGGCGGACGATGAGTTGACAGTGGCAGTGAAGCTGATTCCACCGGCAGCGCTGGTGTACCAACTCGACGGGGTAAGCGCAACGTTGACCGCGGCCGAAGAGACCGTGAAATTCTCTGTGATCGGTCCAGCGGCTGCGTAGTTCGTCTGCTGGGCGTAGGCGATCACGACGGAGTGATTGCCGGCGGCAGGACGGGTGAGAGTGAAGTTGGCTGTGCCATTGCTGATCAGCACAGAGACGGGCGCCGTGCCGTCGAAGCTGTACGTCATGACACCCTGCGCCGAACCTGCGTTCGAACTCAGGCTGACCGTGCATTGGTAGTTTGCGCCGTAGCCCGAGTTGGTGAGCCAGCAGGAGGGCGCCATATTCACCGGTACGGGCGCGACGTTGAGGATGGTGGGGGCGGAGGTCCCACCGGCGTTGTTCTTGTCGCCCGAGAAGACGGCGGTGAGGGAGTGCTGGCCTGCCGCCAGTCCTGGCGAGATGTACCAGTAAGCGCAGCCGCCGCCCTGCACCGACAGGCTAGCCAGCAACGTGGTTCCATCGTAGATGCCGACCGAGCCCGTTGCGGTAGCGCCGTGGGTCGGAGCTATGCAGACTGTGATGTTGGTCGCGCCGGGATAGACCAGTTGCGTACTG
>Ga0182030_10021269_pt1 | contig 12162 bp, 4 predicted proteins | sample 812S3MmetaG_FD_121299 | JGI IMG/M metagenome (GOLD analysis project Ga0182030, IMG submission 121299) | Permafrost microbial communities from Stordalen Mire, Sweden - 812S3M metaG (Illumina Assembly) | ecosystem: Environmental > Terrestrial > Soil > Wetlands > Permafrost | place: Sweden...
TTAGTTGTATAGTCAGAGTAAATATAAAGTATATTAGACCTACTATTTCTAAAGTACTTTGTATTTAAGAAAGTTTTAATATAAAAAGTAGAAATATTCTTATTCATTTTTTCTAATTTTAGAAAAAGAAAATAAAATAAATAAATTTACAAAAAATTATTATAACAGTAAAGTAATTATATAAATTTGTAGATACAATAGAACAAAGAAGATAATAACTAGAGATATACAAACAAAAGGCTAATTTCTATATGTAAGCAGAAACATAAAATAAAAATACCAAGCAATAAAAATTCTATAGCAAGTAGACAATTACTTTTCTAGATATTAGGATTGTATCTAAGACTATTATAACTAATGTATAACTTAGCTATTTGGTTACAGCTGTTCAGATAATCTATTCTAATAATTCTTGTGACCAAAGAATACTTGATACTCTGTGTTTTATTTTATAAATACAAATTTATTTATTTATTTATTTATTTAAAAAATAACTTATTGTTTTATATTGATAAATTTTCTTTTGTATATTTGTCATTCATAAGAGTATCCAATGTTTTTAAAATAATAATAATATTATTTGCTAAATCTATTAGTATAAAGTTTGTAAGTATAAGTTACTAAGGAGCTTATACTTTCTCTAGTATAAGCAAAATGTTAGAGCAGTCTAAGGTATACTAAGCTTAAAGAAGGGACTCTGATAGACTTACTTTAAATCTATAGAAACTAATGGAAAGAGTTTGATTTATATTTTATATTACTTTTGTTAAACTTATTACTTAGTTTGCTATCTTTTTTTTTTCTTTTTTTCTTTTAATCAAAATAATCGATTAAAAGCTCTTAAATAATATTAAAATCTTTAAAAAATCGTTTAGAAACATGGAAAAATAGATTATTCTAAATTATCTATATATATTAACTTCGTTACCAGCTCTGCTAGCAAAGGTAAAAATAAGGTAAGTCACAGGACATTGTTGTAAGTAATAGCTTTACTAACCTATATAGGCTGATTCTATTGTCAAGGAGAAGCTAATAAAAGACACTGATTTTTTCGATAATAACATTAATGACAAAAAAGAAGAAGAAAATATGGAATCCAAAGAATCCACCGATTTTTACCCTAGTATATCTCCCTTTCTCGGTTGACATAAGCAAAAAAAGATCCCAATGAACCATTCTATTGGAAAGATTTTGGAAATGGGAAAATTCTTAGCAGCTAATCTAATGCTATGCTATGCCATTATTACCAAGTATAATATTAATATTATAATCAAGAAGAACTAAAAAATATATATTGCATATAAGCAAGGAATTATTACTATTTGTTTTTATAACTTTTGCTTTGATAAAGATAATTTATTTTTAAAGTATATTTAAGTATTGAATTCCTTAAACTTTAAAAAGATTTTTAAAAGAAAGTATTTTATTTGTCACCAAGACTTTAAGATATATAGTCTATGAAATAAGTATAATCTATATAGAATTACTTGTATACTAAACAATTCTAGATAATCCTAATACTTTCATTAGCAATTCTTATGATATTATAAAAGTTACAGACAAAGTAGAGACTAATATTAATAGAGAATGTGTGAAAAAGAAAATTACTACTATTGCTACCACTGCCACCTCACCAACCACTTCATTGTCAAAAAAGAGTTTTTGTTCTTTGGTTAGTCTATACATTATAATTTCCAACAATAATACTACTTCTACTAGTAAACACTTTTTTGGTAAGTCCTCTTCTAACAAGTCCTCTACCACAGCACTTACTCCAAAGCTTATATCTCCAAAAGTCACAGTTTCCAGAAATAATAATTCAAGACCTTACACTCAAAGACCTATAGCTTTAATATCTTCAGCTCCTAGAACTAAAACTAAAAGCTCTAATACTAAGGCTATTATAATAAACCATCTTCCTATTATAGTCTAATTATATTATTCAAAGTCTTGGACTAAGTTAATACTTTTTTAAAGCAAAGAACTTAATTACCTTAATAAAAACACATTACATAACAAATACCGCCAAACAGTCCAACACTTAGCACAACTTAAGATATTACTAGACAATAACAAAGCCTAGATTGTATACTATACTGTCTAATAAAAAAATAGTTAATAAAAATATCTGATAATAAAGTTTGATTAGAAAAGCAGATTTTGTAGCTTATTACTTATTAAGGCTTTTATAATATATAAATACTTATTATATTACTAATATATATTATTATTACTATTTCTATATAGGCATTATATAACTATACTTATTTAGCATTTATAATCTATCTTATCTGTCTACTTTTAATACTTTAGTTATAAAGAGTCTAGAGAAAACTATACAATATAATAATATTATCTTAGGACTGGCTAATACAAAGACAAAGTTCTTTTTAGTTTTTTAGTAGATACTAATAAAAAAAAAAATAAAAAGTAGTTAAACTATTTCCAGTCCACATACTACCAAAAAAGTCTATACCACTTTAAACTATATTATATTCTATTGTATACATAAATCAGAAATATATTTTAAATACTTTTTTATTGAACTTAAAAACTATTTATACCTAGTCTTTTAAATATAGGATTTAGAGAATCATTTTAACCCTTTTGCATTTCTTTACAATTCTATTAATCAAGTTAATTACAAAAAGACATTACAGATTAAAAATAGTAATTGGCTTAAAAAAGCTTATATATTATTTAGAATATATATTCTGATCTTGAGTCTTGATTATAACTTAATTAGCACCAGTAGTATCATATATGTTAGAAATCAAATATCAAAGAATTTAATCTATTGCAAAGTTCTTTGAATACTTTATAATAAAATATAGTTTGTAGACTAATACTTTCTCTTTTGTATAGAATTTGCTTTAATCTGCCTTTCTTTTTTCTTTGTTTTTGTTTTTTTATATCTAACTAACCTAATAAATACCAAGTTATATAAAAAGTTCTAATATTGCTTTTCTTATTTGATAATAAACAATATAAAATATAGTAGTATCTGTTTCAAGTATATTAAGTCTAGTACTTACTAATTTGAATTGAGATATAAGTACACTTATGATAAGTCTAAGAAAGATAGTAGCTTTAGAGTATATTACTAATTATATTTCCCCTCTTCTAAATTCTTTATTTTCTCCTTTTTAATTGTCTAGACACTACTAAGTCCATAATGTAATAGTCTTTTATTCAAAGCTTAAAATGACCTGGAAAGTAATTAAAAGCAAAACATTAAAAAAGACTACTATCTATAAACCATATTAATAGCTTTTTTGCTAAGTATCCTAGCTTTAATTATAATTTATTAGTATTAATATAAATGGAATTTAATTATATATACAATAATTTTAAATAAAATAGTAGTAATTATAAGATACAAAAAACAAAATAGAAGTTTAAGTCAGTAATAATTCAATAGTTCAATAATTTTTATAGCACAAATAAAAAGGATCTGAATTTGTGACAGAATCTATACCATATCTTGAATATTAAGTCTATGTTTAAGAATTTAAAGGAGTATTGTAAAATAAGTATTTACCATATTCTATTTATTATAGTATAAAATAGTTAAGACTAATAATAATCAGCAAATTCGTTAGATATATATAAATCTTATAGATCTTATAGATATTTTACAAACAAAAGCATTAGTAAAGGTTTTTTTAAATCTTAAAAAGTTACAGAACTATATTATTAAAAATAAAAAGTACTTTTCTAAGAAAAATACATATACTAACGGCTTACTCCGGTTCTTACTCTAAGAAATTCTTTATTTATATACAAGATAAAATAGACCATATACAATCCATTTTGACTAGTATTAAGACCCATAATAATAGAGTCTATTCTAGATTTTCCTAATTATATTCCCTTTTGTGTTCCTGTTTTTACATTAATAAGATCTTTTAAAATAGTCTATAACTATGGTCTATTAAATACTAAATCTAATATTCATTAATAAAACTATTACTTTTCACTATTTTCTATAATACTTCTGAAAATCTTATATCTATTTTGCAACTTTTTAATACAATTTTCCAAGAATTTTTTCTAATGCTTGGTAGACAATAGCTTAGAAGCAATGGCTTCAACTTTTGTATCCGATATAGTATTTATAATAATAGGTGAAAAGATCTTTTTGAGTTTATATATAATATATTACTTAATAACTTAAGTTATAATATTTACAATGAATATCTTTTATAAAATCTAGAAAATAGTTAACAAAAAGTGGTAAAACTAGATGTCCACAACTTTTAATATATAGATTATAAAGAATAGAATAAAAACAAATCTTATAAATAACAAAAAGATAATTTAGCACCTTCTCACAGCTAAAATTCTTTATATTTTTGTTAGTATTATTAGTCCAAAACTTTATAATCTATTTAATATCAATAATTATAGTAATACTAGTCAAATCTAGTCTATTTGGAGAATAGTAAGTTGTTTGGCTTATCTATTTCAAAGTCTTAGCTAATATAGTCTACTATTAATTTTGTTTATAGCTCTTAATAGTATTAGTATAATAGTAATTATAGTTGATTGAATAGTTCTTTATATTCTTTATAATTTTGGCAAGCTTCTTTTTTGTTTTTTAGCTTCTTTTCCTTAAAGCATTATAGATCTTACTATTCTATAAACAAGATTTAATATCTTTGGAATATTTATTATAAAGCAAAGTACTTAAGAATTGGCTGTATTAAAAACTGATGTACTTAATATAATCAATAGTTAAGACTTACTACTTAAAAGACTGTTTTCAGAAAAGCTTGCTAATCAAAAGTGAATTGTAATTTCTAATTAATTTGCAGTCTTGAGTTTGTGCTAAAATATATATAATCTATTTAAGAATATTTTTTTTTATTATTTGAATTAGTATAATAGATATTAGAAAATGATTGACATATTTTTTAGTAGTAGACTTAAAATTAAAAGATTTCAGATCATTATTATCAAAGTTAATGTGATATTTATGGATAACTTTTCGAAAAAACTTAAAAAACTTAGTGTTAAGATTTTGTACCATAGTTTAAATATACAAAATAATAATGGGAAAAGTATTCTTAAATTCTTTCTAGGTGATGGATTTGTGGAAGTACTTTTTTTTGTAGTATTTATTAATAACTACTTTAAAGATCTTATAAATATTAAAACTTAATTTGAAAATATAAGAATCAAAAATTATAATCTAGTGAAAAATAGACTTTAAATAGGGGAAAAAGACTACTTTAAGAATTTTTCAAAACATAAAAAAGGATAATAAATATTAAAGACAAGAAAAGATAATAAACTTTAAAGAAATATTTTACTAAAAGAGATAGACCTTATAGTTCTTAGATATAAAACACTGGCTTTCTATAACAAAAAGCTAATTCTTTGTCTTAATTAATATATTTTCAAAATCTTGGTAAAGTTTGGAAAACTTTTGTTTAATATATTTAAATAAAAGTATACTTAATTGATTTTTTAATATACTAATTTTAATAGATTCTCTTTATAATATCTTAAAGTTTGATATACAAAAGAATATTTGTTTAGCAATATTTCTTTTTATTAAACTACTATTCTTTTTTTCAAAGCTATAGTTCTTAAGAATATACCATCTAAGTTTAAAAAATATATCTTTATTTTATACTAGTAAAATAAATATCTTTTTATTTTCTAAACCAGACAAAAAACAATTCGATTTAGTAATAATATCTAAAATACGATTATTGTTAGGGTTATACTTTCTAATCTTTGTAAAAATAAATTAATTAGCATAATTATTAATAGCAGAAATAACAGCCAAACATATGATTCACAATTACAAAATATAATAGTCAGTAATCTTAGCCACCATCTTCACATCTACATCAGTTATACCCTTTATTATATTTGTAATAAGATTAGGAATATTAATAAAAATAAACTGGGATTAAGAAGATTCTTTAATCTTAATACTTAAAACATCTTAAGCAAAAGTATTAAACCAAGTGTTTAATTTAAAGTCTTTGTTTATACCTAGATGTAGTTAGCTTTAACTTCTCTTAATTCAATTACAAAATACAGTTTAGTAAAAGAATCACAATTTTTGCTTTAATATAAAAAAAGAAGTTACTTTTAGAAATTACTTATTTATAATTTTTATAGTTAATTTTATAATTCTAGATAGTTTATTAAAATTTGTGATTAACTTTTTAAAGTCTTTAATCTTTGTTTATTCATAAATAAACTATTAATTATTAAAGATAACTTTAATTATGAATAAATTATTAAAAGCATAATATAAGATAATCTTAATTGTAAATTATATATATAGATTGTTATTTTAAAAAAATAGAATCTCTATTAAGGCTTTAAGAACAAAGCTTTTTTTAGCAGATTGGTCTCTGTATATAATAAGCTGTAGAAATAATAGGATACTTTTAAGCCTATATTTCCAAACTTGGACAATAGTATTAAGGATTTGATACTACTTATTAGTTTAGAGTTTTTTAAGAGAATCTATTATATTCATATTTTTTTTTGGGATTTTATTTTGAATCTTAGAACTGGTTCTGTTGACTAATATAGATAAGTTTTTTATATCTTTATAAAAATTTAATAATAAAACGCTGACTTAATTTACAAGTTTTAAATAATAGCTGATTTTGTTAATTATTTCAAAAAAGCTCTAATAAAAATACTATACTACTAGAAGATAAATATTCTACTAATAAATTTTGAAAGTAAATAAAAAATAATTTAATACTAAAAGGAATTTTTACGAATGTTGTATTATATAAAATAAAATTGTTTATTTCTAGTATACGTCTTTAGGCTTTATACTAATTACCACAGCAAAAGCTAATGATAAGGACAATATTTTTAAGCCTTTTAATGTACTTGTGTGCTGTATCCTTCTTCTTGGTGGAGACTACATATTTTTATGGTCTATTATAATTTTCTAATCTATTTATTTATTCTTATAAGCAAGTTAAATTTTGAGGTTTACCATTATCAGAGGCCTTAATCAGCATATACGTAAAAATCCAAAGGAATAGTTGCTATTTTGATCACGCTTAGACGGCTTTTTATAGCCAGTCTTATGTTTACTTTTAAGACCAGCCTTGTAGTCTCTTCTCTCATTAACCATTTGATATATTAGCTTTTATTACTATCTACTTACCTTACTTCAAACCTGCTTCTTATTTATTCTTAGTTCTATACTATATTCAAAGTTGTATTTTAAACTTATTCACCAGCTTTTTTGTATATTTTAGTAAGTATTTAGACACTAGTGCCAGAAACTACTTTACTAAGTAGTATAGTATACTATTAATATTCTCTTTGTCAATAATTTTGCAGATCTTCTAATCCTAGTTAGCATTGATCACCTATATTGTTAGTTAAGATTTAGTAGAAGAAATGGATTTAAATATATCAGGGATAGTACTGATAGTACTAGTAAATATACTCTTGATAATAGTGCTGTATAGTTTTTCCCTAAACTCTTTGTATTTAAAAAAAGAAAAAGACCTTTTTTTTCTCTATTGATACTTAGTAGTTCAGTTAATACATTTAGTTTACAAACCTGTCTAAACTTATGTTTTCTTTTGATATTAATCTGTTTATTCTTTTTGTAGTATTTTGTTTATATATCTGAATCTTTTATTATTTTTGTCTTAAATATTGCTTTTCTTGAATGTACCTGTTTTTTATGTTAAGACTGGTTAATAGAAGGATAAGATTCCTTTTAGGTGTTTGTCTCAGTAGATGCCAAGGGCTAAGTAGGCATACAGAGCTTGAGCTGCTGCCTGTCCACTTGCGGGAATCTTATTCGACTCTGGGCCGGACCATGTTCCAGCGCGTGTATATTACAGGCCAAGTTTTGTCAAAAAACTTACCAAAGATCTAATCCTAAGGCTTGTTCTTTTTTTTATATGCTAGTAAGCGCTGCTTATCTATAGCTTTCTATGGAATATTTATTTTTGTGCTTGAACAGTTCTGTGTATTTCTGTCCTAATATTTGTTATTATTGCTACTAGACTTAGAATTGCTATTGTTTAAACCATTGTTATTACTGATTAATGGCTTACTTTCTTATAATGACAGAGTCTTGGTATTTATAGCTATGCTATATTAGTGCTGAATATGTGTTGTATTAATGTAGTTATGGTCTGCTTCTGTGGTAATTGCTATAGTTGTTCTGCTGAATAAGGAATAAGATAATATATATTGGCTAAAGTCAGTTAAAAAGAATAAATATTGTTTTATTAGCTTAATTGTAAAATTATTAATCTTTTTAGTATAATTAATACTTTTAATAAGTTTGATAAGCTATCTGAAAAAGACTTCTTACTTATTATAATTATCTTGGATTATCGCTGTAAAAAAGCAGTAGTATAGAGAGTATAGGCGGAACTTAACCTTAATCAGTATTGGTAAAATGTCTATAAATAATTTGTCAAGGTTGTAATAATCAGAGGAAATTTCTGTATCTGTAACTTGTAGTGTAGATAATATTGGCAAAGATAATTGACTTTTGCAATTAAAAACTATGACAACTCTCAAACTCTGCTTAAAAAAAGAGTGTGACTTTGAATAGAATATATAAGACTTAAAGTAAAGTCTATGTTAGTAAGCAGACCTTTGCTGAAGATAATGCTTACACTTCTTAGGTATTAGATTATTATAAAACAAGAACAGCCACTTCTGCTGAGCAGAATATGATCTTTTATTATTCGAATCCAAATCGGCTTTCTTGTTAAGTTTATTGTCACTGTTACTATTGCTGTTATCTCTTGTTTTATTATGACTTGGCTTTGGAGATAGATTGCGGAAAAGGAGTTGCTATTGCTTAGCTGACCTTGGACTTTTATTTTTCTTACTGGATAGATAGGTACTACAAATACTTTTGACTATTAGCTCTGCTGCTATATTATTTATTTTCTACTGTGGCTGATCATTATTCTTATTATTATCTTTGTCCTCCGTCTCCACTATTTACTACTACCTCTTCTCTTTATTAAAGGTATCAATATTAACTGTAAGACAAACTAGCCTATATTTGTATTTGTCTGCTATGCTTTGGCTAATATAAAGGTGATCCTCTTAACTAATAGTACGCTATGTATTAAGGCCCTTTATACCAATTTAATTGTATATTAACTTATTTAAGAGACATAAAAAGGAATTATAAGGGTATATAGGGTCAGATATCAAAGCTTTTTGTTTAGTAAGCTCTAAATGCAGAGCCATTTTGGAAAAGTTATTGATATTGTGCTATTTATTGAGACTAGAAGGAGGGGTTAAGTTGATGATAGTCTCTGAGCTACTAAAAAGATCTGTATTAAGCACTATGTTTTCAGTACTTGAATTATTATTTCCTAGTAGGAAAATTAGATTATTTATATTGTATTAGAGGAAATTAAAATCTGTTCCACAATAAAGGATAATTAGATACGCTTATCTGAACTCTTACCTAAATTATTGTCTAATATTGATCTGCTATGGCCGATAAGATTGTGTCTCTTTTTTAAAACTACCTTTTTAACTTCTTGGACTGTGATTTTCAGGTTTAGGTCTTTTATTATATAGTCCTTTTTTTGTAATATGGTATACAAGATTTCTTTAATAGTAAAAAAGTTATAATTATTATTATTGCTGCCACTATAAAAAGTATTTGTTTTTACTAAAATTTTCATAAGTTAGTTATAATTACTATAGTCAAACATTTTTATTTTAGAATATATTTTGAATTTCAGGCCTGTAGTCTTTATTACTATTAGTTGTTATAGTTGCTGATAATTGGGGATTATTGAGCGTTGTACAGCTTAGCTTACTGTACTAGAGCTTCTTAAGGATGCTAAGTTGCTTTAAAGTAGGTTTAAAGCAAGTTATTATACTCTTAAAGTGCAGAATAGTTGGCACATAAGTATAAGAGATAGGGGCAAAAGTGGTTATTTTAAGTGCATAGAAATAATTGGAAGTAGTCAAGGAAATTTTGGCTTATTGCTGACTATATAATTGAGATGATAAAAATGTGGAAAATAGAAAGATTCATATATGCTTTTTGCAGAACCAAAATATACTCTACTGTTTACTATATATACTTATTATTTTATATTATATTATTCTCCTTCTTCTGACTGTTTATTTGTTAATAGTACCTTGGCATTAATACAACCCTTTTTGTGTAAAAAGGTTTACTATAGCTGTAAAGCTCTGATACTATTAATCCTGTGTTTTTATACTGGAATATATCTATTTGCAATTACTACTCTCTACTTTGCTGTACTTTACGATTAGCTGATTTTAGTATTATCTTTTGATTATTAATAATATTGTAAAAAGCTGAGCAGAGAGGGAGTAATAACTGTAGTAAAAAAGGGGATTGTATGACCTTAGATACTGTTGTATCTGTATACCTGTAAGTTTTAGATAGACTTACATATTCTATATCTTTCCTATTGTTTGGTATCTTAGCTATTATATATATAGCTGATACAGGTCTAATTAGCAGATCCTAAGCAAATCCAAGCAATGTTTTGAAAGAGTCTTAAATTAGGCCAAGGGTTTATATAATTAAAACAGAATATGAAATATACTATAGGTAAAAAGGAAATTTAGTAGAAAGCTTCTAATATATCATCTATTAGTAGTATAGTTAGGCAAAAGCCTAGGCTGTATTATTATAAGATATTTCCATAATTGGCTATTGTATTGTAATATATATAGATTAAGTTTGGTAGAATCTTAGTCTCTAAAGGTTTTAGATATAAGAATTAGTAATAGTATAATAGTAAAATAGATTAAGAGTACTTGGAGCTTAGCTTAGCTTATATCTGGGCTAATATGAGGCAGATCCAAGATTATTGGTATTATAAAGGGTTTATAGTATCGAAAATTAGAGGAACAATTAGGAGAAATCTGCTTAATATATAAATTTTTAGCTGTAGTATGGCCGATTAAGTAAGCCTAGGCTAGGATAGAAGAGCCAAAGACAAGGTATATTATAGGAAAAAAAATAGACTAAGTATTGTATACATAAGTATTATTATATTATGTAAAAAGAAAGGGAGAAGGGAAAGGAGCAAGGTGGGAGGTTACGCAAGCTTTATACTCCGTAAAAGCGGCGGCTGGCCTATGTGTGCGCCTTGCCTGATGCGGCGGTTGCGGTTTCCTGATGCAGGCTTGCCGTCTGGTCGTTTATTAGTATTAACAAAAGCTAAAAAATCTTAGCTATAATCTTATTATCTTAAGAACTAAAGACTTTGCTAATAATAAAAAGTATATATATATTTATATCTATTACAATTTATATTTTGTAATACTTGCTTATATATAATCTAAAAATTTACTACTTTTAGAAAAGTTAAAGTATTTAAAAGATAGAATTACTATAGCTACTAAACAAAATAGAATACTATATTATTTGTTTTAGAAAAATCAAGAGTTCTAAGTACTTGTATAAAACAAAGAAAAAGTCAATAAGGATTTTGATAGTCCTAAATTAGTAATAGAACTAGAAATAGTAGACTTCTTTAATATTAATAATCCAAAAGCAAATAATAAAGACTAGTTCTAATATCTATTAGATACTTAAGATATATTTTTTCTTTTTTTTTAAATAAAAGTTTGTTTTATAACTTGTATAATTAAGTTTTACAATTACTTTAAATAATTAAGTTAACTTTGCTTTTCTTTATATAGATTAGTAGAACTTTAGACTTTCTATTTTTTCATTTCTAGACTTCTATTCACTTTTTCTTTTTAAAGATACTTTCTTTTCTAAAATTTATCTAGAATTTTATATATATATATATATTATATATATATAAATTCTAGAAAAGGGAATATCTTTAAAGAAAAAAAGTAAGTAGAGGTCTAGAAATAAAAAAGTAGAAAATAAATCTAAATTTAAAATCTTTAAAATAATTAACTAATTGACTTTGCTATTTAGTAAATTATTATTTGTACAATCAATTTGCTTTCAAATAATAACTAAATAATTAAGTAATAGATAAAAAGATCTATACTCTGGTATTTACTGCCTAGATAAAGAAAGAGATTATACTCTTTATCTAATATATTTATTTTGTCTATATTATAATACTATCAATAAGATTCATTTTTAGTTTATTAATAATAATAGTTATATACAATATTTTTATAATCTTTTATTATTTAAAA
>Ga0182030_10021270_pt1 | contig 12162 bp, 10 predicted proteins | sample 812S3MmetaG_FD_121299 | JGI IMG/M metagenome (GOLD analysis project Ga0182030, IMG submission 121299) | Permafrost microbial communities from Stordalen Mire, Sweden - 812S3M metaG (Illumina Assembly) | ecosystem: Environmental > Terrestrial > Soil > Wetlands > Permafrost | place: Sweden...
TGTTTGGCACTCGCTCAGCATAGGGAATCTTAGGCGGCCTTAGTAGGCGGATTCGGAAGCCAATATCTCGGCGAGGAAAGCGTCCGGCGGCGGGCGGTCCAGCCGTGCCCGCGCCCACTGGCGGACCCGCTCTCGCGTTGCCCGGGTCTCCGATACCTGGGCGCCGACGATCACCACCGTCGCCGGCCAATCGTGATCCCAGGCCGCCGCTTCACTTATCGGTCGCTGCGCGGCGTCGATCAGGGGCAGGGTGGCGCGGCCGTCGGCGTCCAGGACGCCGGCGCCGGCGATGGCACCGGACCGCAGCTGCACCGCGATGCCGGTGCCCGGGTCGGGCCCGATGACGTCTGCCCACACGGCGGCGACCGGCGTATTACCGGCTACCCGCACGCTCCATTCAACGGTGTCCTCAGCCGCATCGAATACGGCAGGCGGAACCCCGCTCCACTGGATGGAGGCGACGCCGCGGGCGATCTCGGCGGCGCCTCGGGGGCTGCCGTCAGCACCCGCGGCCAGCGCGTAGTCGTCACGACGATCGCTCGGCAGCGACAAGACCAGGGTCGAATCATCAAGTGCCGCAAATAGTTCGGCCCACTCGTCTTCGTCCACGCCGATTTCGTCGGCAAGATCGGCGCCGGCACGCACCAGATCGACCACCCGCGGATCGTTGCCGCAGGCATGGCTGATGAGGGCGGTGGCGTGCGGCGCCAGCAGCTGGGCGACATCCGAATCCAGCGTGTCGTCGGTGAAGAAGCCCTGCGCGCCGACGGTCAGCAACGCGACCTCGACGTCGAGCAGCGCACGGTCCAGATCGGCGATGCCGTCCCGGCGGCTGGCGGGCCACCATCTGCGTAGCCAGTGGCCGATGGCCAGCCTGCGCAGCGGGTCGACCGACCCCGCCACGATGTCGACGCCGGTGAGCTCGATGCTCTGCGTTGCAGCGCCTTCCACTGCAGAGGCCAGTGCGACGTGCCCGGATTCGCCGAGGATGCGCCAAAGCCAGTCGGCGCGTGCCAGATCCGTGAAGGTGATCTGGGTTGGCGCGTCGCCTGGGGGATCGTCGATTGTCCAGGACAGCACCGCGCCACTGACTTCCAGCACCGCGGCCAGTGGCGTGTCCGGGGCGACGGGGCCGGTTCGCCACAGCCCCGCGTCGGCAACCAGTTTCATCCGGCCACCTGCAATTCCAGCATGGCCTTGATGCGTTGGCGGTGATCCAGGCTCACCGACCGCGCCACTCCCTCGAGCAGGGATCGCACGTCGTCGACGTCGTCGCAGGGCTCCTGCCACACGTCGCGCCCGTGCAGCCGCGCCCAGAGCCTGCTCAGGTATGGCTGTGCGTACGCGGCAAGGTCGTCGACGACTTGTTGTTGGCGGGGATGGATCGGGCCGCCCTCGGCGAGATAGCGCCGGGCATGTAGGACGTAGGCCTCCTTGCGCAGCCGAGCCTGAATCTGCGCCGCCAATGTGTAGTGGCTCGCGACGGATCGGTCCAGCGGTGCCAGCTCGACCGCTACCTCGATGCCGGCGACCAGCGTGGCCTGTTTGTCCTCGGACAACAGCCCCCACGGCGCGGCGGCCCGGTCGACTTCTTCTTCGCACAGCAACGGGATATCGGGTAGCGCGTCGCGGTCCAGCGCGCGGCGCAGTGTCGCGCGCACCCGGTTCACCACGCTGCGATCCAGCGGGCGATCGCTGTCGGCGCCGCCGGAAACCGGTGGCAGGTGTTGCGGCGCGGCCGAACTCAGGCCCAGCTGGACGATCGACCAGGGCAGCTCGGTCGTTTCGCTACGGGCCGCAGCACCCAGGTTGTACGGCGTGGCGCCGGCGATCACCGCCGACCAGACACGCTGGCGAGTCACCGCTGCGCGATGGCCGGTGGCGGAGCCGAGCACCGTGCCGAGTTCGGCCAGCAATTCGGAGATAGCGGTCTGGCCGGCCCGCACGTCACGCCAACTGTGGTCGAGCTGGGCCGCCAGCGCGTCGACCACATCCGGGCTTGCCACGTATTGGTGCAGCAGCTCCATCGCGGTGCGGTCCCGGCCCTGATGAATGTCGCGGAGCACCGTCGCCGTTGTCTCGTGATCCTGCGGCGCGGGTGGGCCTTTCGTCACCGCGAGCTCGAAACAGACCGGGAAGTACAGTTCCTGGGCGTTGCCGGACCGAATCCGCTGCCTGCGCCGCTCGAGTTTGAGTGCTTCGAACCATGCTGCGGCGGAGCGTAATTCGGCAGCTTTCCCCACGATCAGGTCGCGCATAGCCGCCGCCGTGTCGGCCGAGACCACCGGGGCCGAATACGGGGGGTTGGATCGCAACCGCAGTATCAGCGGATCGATGATGCGTTTGACAGTCCGGGTCAGCGGGCCGCCGTCGTCACTGCTGAGCACCTCGACACCGGGACCGATCGCCCGCCACGCAGCGTCGATCACCGACCGGCGCGGGTGCCCAACCGCAACGGCAGTGTCCAACTGCGACTCCGCGCTCATCAGCACAGGATAGGGGCATTCCGAAAAGAGTGGCAGCGAAAAACTTGGGTTCGGTAGCCGGCTCCGACCTACAGCCTGGTCACATGAAGAAGCTCACGATGCTGCTGACCGGCGCCGAAATCGCGGTCATTGCAACCGCTGTCCTGTACCTCGCCTTGCACGAATGGCGGATCACCTTCGTCGGTGTCGCTGGTGTGGTCGTTGCGCTGGTTCTCGTCGTCCATCTTGCGCTGGCTCGGCGCCACCCCGTGACCGGCCCTACCGTCGGAATCGGCACCGTGTGCGCGCCCCGAAATGAACCCACCGGCTCTGCCGACGAGCGTCAGGTCTTCATCGAGGTGGTGGCGGTCTCCGGGGAGACGTTCATCGGCAAATTGGCGCACTGCGGCGACCATCCGGACATGTCGATCTTGCGCCCCGGACTTGTCGTGCTGGTGGCGTTCGATCCTGCTGCCCGAGAGCAACTTTCGTTGCCCGACGATGTCCTGGCGGTGCGCGCGTCATGGCTGGCCGCGATTTGAGGAGTACGGCGAATCAGCGCGCGCCGTCGACCGCGAACGTGATCAGTGCGCCCCAATACAGCGGGCTGGCGCTGACGTCGCCGGCGCGCCAGCGCCGCATTTGTTCGCGTTGCCATCGATTTACCGCGCAACCGGCATCGGTGCCGTCGTGCGCGCGGTCGACGGCGATGACCACGTCGGCCATCGGATCGGCCGCGTCATCGTCGGCTGCCGCGAATCTGCGGTAGGCCACCGTGGTGGGCAGTGACCACAAGGTAGCCGTCACCAACTGTGCTCCGCCGAGGATCATCGCCGCCACCAGTCCGGTGGCTTCGTCGAATTGATAATCCCCGCCCGATCCGCAGGCCAGCAGGGCCACTCGCGGTGGCATCGGCAACCGCAGCGACATCAGGTCCGATGCGGTCAGCGGACGGTGATCGCCGATAGCGCCGGCGTCGCCACGCATGCCCGCCGTACAGGCCAGGTGGATCGCCGCGCGGTCTGCCCGGCTGGCGCCTGTGGAATCATCGGCCGAACTCGCGTGGCCGACATACATCAGCCGGCTCGGGCTGCGCGCCAGCAGCGTGGCCAGCAAGTCGCGGTCGGCATCCTGGCGACGGAACAACTCGACAACGTCGTCGGCGACAGGCAGTACTGGGCGGTGCTTCATCAGCTCGGCGAAGTGCTGCGCCAATTGTGTTTGTGCCGAGGGTCTTCCGAGCACCGAACCAAGCGCGGAGTCAGGGCGCTGTCCGGGTACCCTCGGATCGAGGACCAACAGCGGCGGACTTTCTTTCCTGGAATCCCAGCCGGCCGCCGCGCGCGGTGTGTGCACGATGTTCGGCGGTACCGCCATCAGCACGTCGACCAGTTCCATGAGTCGATGGCCATCGGTGTGTTCGTCGATATCAGTCAGTTGCCAAGGGATCCGGGCGGCCTGCCTGCCGCTGGCGGTAATAGCGTCCTGGCGGGCGCGTACCAATTCCTCCTTGCTTGGCCCCGATTTCGGCACCGCCAGCAGCCCCCAGGGAACACGCGCCAGACGCGCGCTGGGGGATACGAACAGCACCGCGCGCGGTGATCCTGTGCACTCCGCCAACAGTTGCCACCCGGGCGATCCGATCAGCAGCACACCCAGGATGTAGGCCAGTGTCAACTCGGTTTCCGTTGTCGCCCATGGACCCTGGGTGAGCGCTCGTTCGATGGCGTCGCGCCGGCTTTCGGTGCCGTGCGGCTCGGGCAGGGCGTTGGCTAGCTCTTCGATTGCGGTAAGCAGGATCGGTTCCTCGATCACCCAGGCGACGGTTCTCGACGGCTGCCCGACTATCCGCAAACTGGCATAGGTGGCGATCCCGACATCGGCGTACCGCAGGACCAGGGTGAGCCGTTCGGGGTCGCTCACGGCCACGTCGACCAGGCGGGCTCGGCCGCGGTGACGTCGCGCCCGTAGCGCTGCAAGGCCAGCGCCCGATAGTGGCTCATGATTGGTGCGGCGTCGGGCTGCATCTGCAACGGGGGCAAGGGTCCAAGCCGCGTCAGCGAACCGGCGCCCTGCGGCGGCGGCCCGGCCGCCGACAGCGCCTCTTCGGTGTCGATGAGCACGGGTGCGGTGGCTGTCGATGCCCATTCACCGACCGGCGACCGCTGCGGCTCCGCATTGAAAGTCCCTCGTGCGCTGTGATATTCGACCAGCTCGCTGATCAGTTCGGTGTTCTCCCATTCCCACGCGACCGCAAAGGCGCCAGCCAGGATGGGAGCCGAAATCCTGGTCGCCCAGCGCGATCGGGCGTCGGCGTCGGCGATCGAATACCGGACGGAGTCGACCGCCAGGGCGGCAGGTATCTTGAGTTCGGCGGCCTGTTCGAGCTTTGTCAGGCCGCGCCAGTATTCCGGGGTGCCGACCTCGCCGCGCAGGATGCCGAGCCCCTCGGCCTGCCGCGCCTCGGTCTCCTCCAACGTCTCGTCGGGATCGCCTGAACTGTCGAAACCGAGGTCGGCCAAGGCATCCGCACGCCACACGGTGCCGAGATGGTTGTCGAGCTGGGCGTACTGCAGCCAGCTGCTGCGTGGCGAGGAGTCCAGTAGTTCGCGGGCCTGGGCGATCAGTTCGACGGCATCGCCGAACCTGCTCCAGAATATCGATATCCAGCTGCGCTGCAACAGGATACGGTGCAGGTGCAGCGGCTTTCCCAGGTCGCGCCAGTGCTGTTCGGCATGCTCCCAGCACTCGTCGGCGGCTTCCAAGGCGCCGGAGGCCATCCGGGTGAAGCCGAGGTACAGCCAGCAACGAGCGAGGTCGTGCGCCCGGGCGTGTCGCTCGATCACCGGGTAGGCCTGCGAAACCAGCTGTTCGGTGGACACGTGATCGCCCACCGACCAGCAGGCCGCCGCCCGCTCCAATTGCGTTCTAGCCGTGGCTAATTCCCAACCGCTCTGCTGTGCCCGGGCGCCGGCGCGACGCAGCCAGGGCTCGGCCTCGGACAGTCGCCCGGTTTCGACGCAGAACCTGCCGTATGCGGTGGCCGCGGTTACCAGCAGGTGGTCGGTGAACTCGCCGCCATCCCGCGACTGATCCATGGCATTGAGCACCTGCTCCCACAATGGAAGCGAACGCGCATGCAGGTCGTCGTCACACAGCGCGGTTGCACACAGGACTTGGGCAAGGGTGCGCAGATACGTGTGTTCGTCGGCAAGATCGGCGAAATCGCCGTCGGAAGTCGCGTCGTTCAGTTTCTCCAGCGCCGCCGCGGCCCCGTCATGATCACCCTGGGCTGCCGCCAGACCTGTGCGCAGAAACTGGGCTCGCCGCGAGTACCGACAGATCATGGGGGCGTTGGCGTCGGCGGCGACTTCTGTGTAGATCGCCAAACAGTCATCGATGCGCTGGATCGACTCCTGCACACCATCATTAGCGCCGCGTGCAAGATAGATCTCGCCCAGCTGCGCAAGCACTTCCAGCATCAGATCGTCTCGATCTTCCTGCCCGATCTGCGGGATCAACGACAGCAGCAGGTCACGAGCCGACGTCTCGTCGGCGGCATACGTCAATTGACGAGCGCGTGCTAATTCGTCGGAGATCGACACGGCTGCATCATAAGTCCAGAAACCCCGGTGCGGCAGACGTGTGAGTGAGGCACGTCTGCCGCCCGGTGTCGAACCGATTAACCGCACGTCACCTTGATGCTGAAGTCCTTGGTGATCATCCCGGCCATCGGGTTCTTCAGGTCGGCGCCAGCCGCTTGACCCGTGATGGTGTAGGTCTTACCGTCCACCGCCACGTTGGCCGAGCCGACTTTCGCGCCCATATTGCTGACCGACAACGCATTGCCGTCGACCACCAAGGCCAGCGAGTCGACTTTCGGAGTGGCCTCGTCGGTCATCACCACAGCCAACGCTTGCTGTGGACCGCCGGTGGACCCACTACCGATGTCGATCTTGCCGCCCTGCTTGACGCAGGTCACCGAGGATGGGTTTAACCCGGCAAGATCGCTGCCACCGACCTTGACCTGGGCCTGCGTTCCTCCGGCGACGGACGCGGTGCTCGACGCCGGGGCGGCTGAGTGGCCGCTGTCTGAGCAGGCCACTAGCGCCGATGCGACCCCGAGGCCTCCAATCGCTGCCACGAGAAGACGTTTCACTGGTGTTCCTTCCTTAATGCGCCGCCCCGTTGGCGTCGTCTTGCGCCAAGTACAGAACGTCCGTCTTGCTACCGATCCCAATTTCTTGGCGCGATCGGTAGGCTGCGTCGAGACGCCCGACGAAGGGAGCCACCCGATGGCCAGCGTGAAATGGCTGGAAAAGCCTCAGACACATGACTTTCCGGCAGCAGCCGACTACCTGGACCTGCTCGCCGACCCGGCGATCGTCCAGAAGCTGACGAAGCGGCTGCAGGCTGGGAGCGTGGTGCACAAGAAGGCCAAGGACATCCTGCGGGCGGCGCGGCTGAATCTGCTACCCGTTGAGAACCCACACGTCGCCGCCGATCTCACCAAGATTGAAAAGGGCGTCCCACTGTCGCCCATTCTGCTGGTCCGCGGCGACATTGTGGCCGGTGTTGCGCTCCAGATCGCCGACGGCTACCACCGGGTATGCGCGAGCTATCACACCGACGAGAACACCGACATCCCCGTCGTCCTGGTGACGCTGACCCGCGAGCGGTAGCGCTGTCGGTGGGTGCTTGAGTGTCACTGTGATTGAGACTCAAACTGTCGGAGCGGTGCAGGTGTTGACCCTGTCATCGGGGCGCGTCAACGCCCAGGATGTGGAGCTGCTGGACGAGCTGACCGACGCAGTGCGCGATCAGCAGCGGTCGGGCGAGGGGCCGCTGGTGATCACGGGCGCGGGCCGGGCGTTCAGCGCCGGGGTGGACCTCAACCGCGTCGTCGACGGCCGAGCCGACTACACCGATCGGCTGATCCCGGCGCTGTCGAACGCGTTCAACGCGGTGTTTGAGTTTCCCCGGCCGACGGTCGCCGCGATCAACGGTGCCGCCATCGCGGGCGGGTGTGTGCTCGCTTGCGCCTGCGATCGCCGACTGATCAGCCCCAATGCGCAGATCGGGGCGTCCGAGGTGTGCGTTGGAGTCGCGTTTCCGGTCGCTGCGCTGGAGGTGATGCGCTACGCCTGCGGAGACCACGCCGAGGACGTGTTGCTCGGCGGCCACGTCTACAAAGCCGAGGAGGCCGTCGCCAACCGGCTCGCCCATCGCATTGTCAGCGAAGGCCTGATCGAGGCGGCGGTAGCGGAGGCCGCAGACCTCGGCGGCATCCCGGCCGAGGCCTATCGCCACACGAAAGCGCAGCTACGAGCACCGGCCGTGGCGCGGATCCGCGCGGGTGCCGACATTGACGCCGAAGTCCGCCAGCTGTGGGGCGCCGAGGAGACGCTGCAGCGCATCGGGGACTACCTCGAAAGTCTTCGACGCCGGGACTGACTACTCTTCCTCGACCGCGACGCCGCCGCGGGTACGGCGCCTCAGCCGATGCGAGCCCTTCCCGGTTGGGCGGCGGTTGCGCAATCCGCTCTTGGGTTCCTCGGCGTCGTCTTCGGACGCTGCGTCCTCGTCCGTCGACGCTTCCTCGGTCAGCGGCTCGGGCTCCGCCGGGGCCTCGACGGTCTCGGCGGTGACTTCGGCCGGCTTTTCTGCTTCCGCGATTTCTTCGGCTTCGGCGGTCTCGGCCTCTTCCGCCTCGTCGGCCTCTTCCGCCTCGTCGGCCTCTTCCGCCTCGTCGGCCTCTTCCGCCTCGTCGGCCGCGGACGCGTCGGTCTCGGCTTCTTCTTCTTCGTCCGTCAGGTCTCCGTCGGCTTCATCAGCCTCGTCGCCCTTCTTGCGGCGGACGCGACGCCGTTTGGCCTTCTTAGCCTTGATCGGTTTCGGCGGAGGCGGCGGCAGCTCGGCGACAAATGACAGGTAGAACGCGAAGAACCCGAGCAGCGCGATCGCGGCGGCGGCGCCATAGATCGCGAACAAATACTGCCCGGCGGTGTCCAGGCTGAGCCAGATCTCGCTTATCGCGGTGCCGATGATCAGCACCCCGGCCAGGACGTGGGCCACGATCGACCGGACCCTCATGGATAGGGCCATTTGTGGGGTGCCCAGCTCCGGCTTGCGGCTGCGCAGCAGGGTAAACACCACGGGCAGCGCGGCCAGCCCAACCAGTGCACCGGTCACGATCCGCAGCGTCGTCCCCAGCGAATGCGTGGTCTCGCCCATCAGCTCAGGCCAGCGGGGCAACACGAAAAAGAAGTAGAGAAAACCGGCAGCGACCGAGAAGGACGCGTGCCACAGGATAGCGATCCTGCGCCCCATACCCCTCCTCGCGCCGTTGCTGAGCCCACGCCAGCCTAAAGGCAGCTCAAACCGAATCCAAGCATTTGCCGCGCCCGCCTTGCGCGGCCGATGGCGGAGGATAGGGGATTTGAACCCCTGAGGGCTATTAACCCAACCCGCGTTCCAGGCGAGCGCCATAGGCCACTAGGCGAATCCTCCGTGGCAATGGTAGCGGCTGGACCTCGGTGGCTGCCCCGCGGTCACAGCGGGCCCCCGCGGCCCAGGTACTACACTCGCCCGAAGGACCCCGCGCGGCGTCTATCCTGTGAACTCCCCCAGGGCCGGAAGGCAGCAAGGGTCAATGGGCTCTGTCGGGTGCGCGGGGTCCCCCATGTCGGGGACCGGTATCGCCCGTCCCTCCGGCGTTCGACAGCGAAAGGGCCCATGGTGGCGTTCGATTCCCTCAGCCCCGAAGACCTAGCAGCACTGCATGGGCGTAACCAGCAGGATTACACGGAGCTGCAGGCCAAGAAACTGGCTTTGGACCTGACCCGCGGCAAGCCGTCCTCGCAGCAGCTCGACCTGTCCAACCGGCTGTTGAGCTTGCCCGCAGACGAGTACCGCGACGCAGAGGGCACCGACACCCGCAACTACGGCGGCCTGCACGGCCTGCCCGGGTTGCGCGCCATCTTCGGAGAGCTGCTCGGCATCCCGGTGCCGAACCTGATCGCCGGGAACAACTCCAGCCTGGAGCTGATGCACGACCACGTCGCCTTTTCGATGTTGTACGGCGGTGTGGACTCGCAGCGGCCCTGGCAGGACGAGCCGAGCGTCAAGTTTCTCTGCCCGGTCCCCGGCTACGACCGGCACTTCGCCATCACCGAGACCATGGGTGTCGAGATGATCCCGATCCCGATGCGCGACGACGGCCCCGACGTCGACCTGATCGAAGAGCTGGTTGCTGTCGACCCCGCGATCAAGGGGATGTGGGTGGTGCCGGTGTTCGGCAACCCCACCGGCGTCACCTACTCCTGGGAGACGGTTCGCCGGCTGGTCCAGATGCGGACGGCCGCGCCCGACTTCCGGCTGTTTTGGGACAACGCCTACGCGGTGCACACCCTGACCCACGACTTCCTGCCCCAGATCGACGTGCTGGGGCTGGCAGCCAAGGCCGGAAACCCGAACCGGCCCCACGTCTTCGCATCCACGTCGAAGATCACCTTCGCCGGCGCCGGGGTCAGCTTCCTTGGTGGATCGCTGGGCAACATCGCCTGGTATCTGCAGTACGCCGGGAAGAAGTCGATCGGCCCGGACAAGATCAACCAGCTGCGGCATCTGCGCTTCTTCGGCGATGCCGACGGGGTTCGCCTGCACATGCTGCGCCACCAGCAGATCCTGGCGCCGAAGTTCGCGCTGGCGCTCGAAATCCTGGATCAACGCTTGAGCGAATCCAAGATCGCCTCCTGGACCGAGCCCAAGGGCGGCTACTTCATCAGCCTCGACGTGTTGCCCGGCACCGCGCGCCGGACCGTCGCCCTGGCCAAGGACGCGGGTATCGCAGTCACCGAGGCCGGTGCGTCATTCCCGTATCGCAAAGACCCGGACGACAAGAACATCCGGATTGCGCCCACCTTCCCGTCGTTGCCGGACCTGCGCGACGCGGTCGACGGGCTGGCAACCTGCGCGCTGCTGGCCGCCTCTGAGTCCCTGCTGGTTTCGTCGGCATCGAGCGTGAGCTGACCGGTGTCGGGTGTGCGCTGAGGGCCTTGACTGTGCCTTGGCGGACCCGAGTGTGCGCTGAGGGTGGGAAATCCGGCAAAATCACGCCCTACCCGCACGCTCATCGCCGTTGATGCACACCCGATGCCAGCCGGACCGCAGTCACCGTGCGCCGGTAGCCTGCTGAGCGTGGCTCTTTACCGCAAATACCGGCCGGCAACCTTCGCCGAAGTAGTGGGGCAGGAGCACGTCACCGGGCCGCTGTCGATCGCGTTGAACTCCGGCCGAATCAACCACGCCTACCTTTTCTCCGGACCGCGTGGCTGCGGAAAAACATCGTCGGCGCGCATCCTGGCCCGGTCGCTGAACTGTGTGCAGGGCCCGACGGCCACCCCGTGCGGGGTGTGCGACTCCTGCGAGGCGCTCGCGCCCAATGCGCCCGGCAGCATCGACGTGGTGGAGCTCGACGCGGCCAGCCACGGCGGCGTGGACGACACCCGCGAACTGCGGGACCGGGCCTTCTACGCGCCGGCGCAGTCGCGCTACCGGGTATTCATCGTCGACGAAGCCCACATGGTGACCACCGCGGGGTTCAACGCGCTGCTCAAGATCGTGGAGGAGCCGCCCGAGCACCTCATCTTCATCTTCGCCACCACCGAACCGGAGAAGGTGCTGCCGACGATCCGGTCGCGTACCCATCACTACCCGTTCCGGCTGCTGCCACCGAAGACCATGCGGGCGCTGATCGGGCGGATCTGTGAGCAGGAGCGCGTCGTCGTCGACGATGCGGTGTACCCGCTGGTGATCCGCGCCGGCGGCGGTTCGCCGCGTGACACGCTCTCGGTGCTGGATCAGTTGGTGGCCGGCTCCGAAAACGGTCCCGACGGTCCTCGGCTGACCTACTCGCGGGCACTGGGCCTGTTGGGTGCCACCGACGTCGCACTGATTGACGACGCGGTCGACGCGCTCGCCGCAACGGATGCGGCCGCTTTGTTCAGCGCGGTCGAATCGGTGATCGACGCCGGCCACGATCCGCGGCGCTTCGCCACCGACCTGCTGGAGCGATTCCGCGATCTCATTGTGCTGCAAGCGGTTCCGGATGCGGCAAGTCGAGGTGTGGTGGATGCACCCGAGGACGTGCTGGACCGGATGCGTGAGCAGGCGGCCCGCATTGGCCCGGCAACTCTGACCCGCTATGCCGAGGTGGTACAGGCCGGGCTGGGGGAGATGCGCGGTGCGACGGCGCCGCGCCTGCTGCTCGAAGTGGTCTGCGCACGACTGCTGCTGCCCTCAGCCAGTGATGCCGAGTCGGCGCTGCTGCAGCGAGTCGAGCGGATCGAGACCCGACTAGCCATATCGATTCCCGCCTCCGAGGCGACGCCCGCCGCCGCAGCGCCCCCGCCGCGCTCGACACCCCCGCAGCCGGCACCGGCCGAACCCGCCAGACCCCGCCGGCAAGTCGCAGCGCCCGAACCGGTGAGTGAGCAGCCGGCCCCGGCTCCGACGCCAGCGCGCGAACCGGCTCCGGCGCCCGACCCTGAGCCGGCCCCGACCCCGACGTTGGACCCCGAACCACCTTCTGCCCCAGGCGAACTCAACGCCGCGGCGGTGCGCACCATGTGGCCGACGGTGCGCGACAAGGTCCGCCAGCGCAGCCGCACCACCGAGGTGATGCTGGCTGGTGCAA
>Ga0182030_10021271_pt1 | contig 12162 bp, 12 predicted proteins | sample 812S3MmetaG_FD_121299 | JGI IMG/M metagenome (GOLD analysis project Ga0182030, IMG submission 121299) | Permafrost microbial communities from Stordalen Mire, Sweden - 812S3M metaG (Illumina Assembly) | ecosystem: Environmental > Terrestrial > Soil > Wetlands > Permafrost | place: Sweden...
CCGACGAGGAGCGCGCTGGTTTTCAGGCCTTCGTTGATGCCGGTTTCGTGGACACGCTCAGATTGTTCATGCGGGGCAATGGCCACTACACCTGGTGGTCGCATTTTGCTAATGCCCGCGCTCGTAACGTTGGTTGGCGGATAGACTACGTGCTGGTTAGCGCCGCACTTCAGGCTAAAGTTAAGGCCGCCGAGATCTACCCCGCGGTGATGGGCTCCGACCACTGTCCGGTATCTGTTACACTAGATATATGAACAAACCTAGTGAGCGGCCATTTGCTGTCTTTGACATCGACGGCACGTTAATCCGCTGGCAGCTGTACCACGCCATCGGCGACGAGTTGGCTAAGCAAGGCGTAATCGAGGCCAATGATTTTAGGCAGGTCAGGGCGGCTCGCATGAGCTGGAAAAAGCGTAGTAGTGAAGCCTCTTTCAGAGACTATGAAACCGCTCTGGTAAGTGTTTTTGACAAGGCTATCGGCGGTTTACCAGTCACCACTTTCGACAGCGCCGTAGCAACCGTTTTTGAGGAGTACAAAGACCAGGTCTACACCTACACCCGCGACCTAATCCGCCAGCTGAAGACTCAAGGCTACTGGTTGTTCGCAATTTCTGGTTCGCCGGCTGTCATCGTTAACAAATTGGCGAACTACTACGGTTTTGATGATTCCGCGGCCACCACCTATCCTACCGCTAACGGGCGATTCATTGGCACTAAAGATCTGGCTATTGGCAAAAAACACGCGCTACTGAAACAATTAGTGGCCCAGCACAGCGCCGCGCTCGAGGGCAGCGTTGGCGTTGGTGACAGTGAAACCGATATTGACGTTCTAGGCATAGTGGAGCAGCCAATCGCCTTTAACCCGACTCGCGAACTGTTCAAGCACGCCCGTCAAGCTGGCTGGAAGATTGTTGTAGAGCGCAAAAATATGGTTTACGAATTGGAGTCCTCCAAGGAAGGCAAATATGAGCTCATCAAATAAATTGACGAGCTATTTTATAAGTTATGGCCTAGGGGGTGGCTCCTGGCATAGCCGCGGTTTCCAGCGATTGCTAGGCCGTTCCGGCTATTGGCCGGTCGAAGCCAATGAGTCTGATGTTATCATTGCTCATTCTGCCGGTTGCTGGCTGATTCCGCCAACCGCTAAGCCCAAGCTAGTTATTTATGTCGGCCTGCCTTTGGCCTCAGACCAGCCCGGTCGGACTTTGGCTCAGGCCAACCTGGCCAGTCTCCAGCACGGACGGCCCCTCAGCAGACTAGCCGGCAAGTTTAAGAATATTTATTACTGGCTGCTACAGCCGCGCCGGAATTTAGGAATAGCGCGTCACCCCAGAATTGGCCGGCCGATTTGTTTTGATGGGGTGCAGTCCGTCTTCGTCGCCAATCGTTATGACCCGTGGCCAAAATCCGAAAGCTTGAGCAAGTTTATCTATGACCATCCTTGGGCCTATATAAGCATGGCGGGTGCCCATGATGATATCTGGCAGAATCCGGAACCATATATAAGAATAATCGAGATTTATGCAAGATTACTGGCATAGGCAAACAGCCGCCAAGCCGCTATACCCGGACCTGCTGTGGAGCCGACCGGAAAACAGGTCGACTGCCGGCAAACTACTAATTGTCGGTGGTAATGCCCACGGGTTCGCGGCTCCCGCTACCGGCTATGCTGAAGCTGCCAAAGCCGGTATTGGCACGGTCAGAGTTTTACTGCCGGATAGTTTGCAAAAAACCGTCGGCAAAATCTTGGAAACTGGAGAATATGCGCCCAGCACGCCCAGTGGCAGCTTTGCCCAGCAGTCTCTGGCCGAGCTGCTGGCGATGGCTGAGTGGGCTGACGGCGTGCTCTTGGCTGGAGATCTTGGTCGTAATTCTGAAACCGCCATTTTGCTGGAGCAATTCGCGGTCAAATACCCAGGCCGGCTAACCATTTCCAAAGATGCTGTCGATTACTTCACTAAGATACCAACGACTTTATTGAGCCGGTCGAACACGATGCTCGTACTCAGTTTCGCACAGCTGCAAAAGCTGGCCAGCAGCGCTCGTTTTGATAAGGCTTTTACCTTCGATATGGATTTTCTAAGATTGGTGGATGAATTGCATGAGTTCACCGTGCTGCATCAGACAGCCCTGGTCGTAAAGCATTTACAGAATATTTTCGTAGCCTTAAACGGGCAGGTCAGTAGCACCAAACTAAATGATGATCTGGTAGTTTGGCGTGTCCGGACGGCTGCCAATGCCAGCGTCTGGTGGCTGCAAAATCCAGGCCAAGAATTTGAGGCTGTGACTACTAGCTTGGTGATCTAGAAGCTTACGCTCATGTTTAAGCCTTACTACTATGGTATATTCCAAATAATCAATGTAGGGAAGTAAGTCAGTGGCAGTTTCACCGAACCGATCTGAGCCAAAGGACATCGCAGCCGGTTTCTCGATCCGGCGAAGTGTCTATATTCCTCCGATTCCTTTGCACGCACTGGATGAATACGGCCTACCAGATATCCGGGAAATGTTCGTTGAACTGGCCGATGTCGCAATTGCGCATACTGGCACCGAATTACATGTGCCACCAGAATTCAGGTCAACGCTGCCGGGACATCATCGAACTGATGTAAAAATAGTAAAATCGAGTGATATTAGGCGAAATTACGGGGCATTAGGATACCTCTATCGGCAAACTGTTGATGCTGCACTACTTAAAACTACGCCATCGCTGAGGCAGGATATCTATCCCGTTAGAATACGCGACCGAGGAAGTATTAGAATACATGACGATTCAGGCCAGAGAATTTTATCACTGGCCATGAATCATCCACAGTTGGGCAGAGAAAGACAGAGTATACGCACGACGCTAGCAAGTCTAGCATGCGTAGGTGCTGAGGATTTAGACTGGACAAACCACTGTCCTGACCTTGTTGTAGCATATTTCGATAGCGAATCGCCGCCGGACTTGCCTGGTGCAATGCGAGAGGTTGTCGCCAAGTATGTACCGTTTGACATTGGGCTGCGCGGTGTTCCAGGCAGAACTCGAAGTCAATAATTTGTGGTGGGCGAGGAGGGAATCGAACCCTCACTCCGTAAGGAACACGATTTTGAGTCGTGCGCGTATACCAGTTCCGCCACTCGCCCGTCGGAAGCTTACCTTAAGTGGCTTACAGGGGGTAATTGTACTATAATTAAGGCTACTGGGCTAGTTTAGCCTGGTTATTGTTATGGCTTCACACACATACGATCCACATGGAAATGACGACTTGTCGCTGCCGGCGGCTGCGGCTCCAGGCGATCCGCCTGACGCGCAGGTAGCGGCTGAAGTTATCCGGCAAAAAGTGGCGCGAGCTTACGCAAACGAGCCGGTAGCAACCCAGGAATTGGCCGAAGCCGAAAGCTCGCCCGAGCGATCCAAGCACCAGCAGTTTATGTACGGTTTGGGTGCTTCAGGTAAGAACCTAGCGACTATCCAGACGGAGTGGCACAATTATTACCAGAGCCTGCCGGACATTGAAAAACATCAGGTTTGGCAGGAATTTTATGACAGTCAGGCACTGTTAACGGCATATCGTCAAACGGCCAGTGGATCCCAAACTCTAGCCCAGCACAAACAGCAAGCGGCCAAACCGCGACCTACCAAGACCAAACTGCGTGACGCCCGCAGCGCTAGCGAAGTTCAGACCGCCATTCGTGACAGCGTCACAGCCGGCGGCAAACTACAGACCAAGCACCACCTGCAATCGCTGTTGTTCGGGTTGAGTATGGGTGTCTTGGTGATCATCATATTTTTGTTTAGTTTCTTTAACGAAGTTATTATTGCGCCCTTTATCCAACCGAGTCGCACATCGGCTGCCACGCCGCTGATTATCGGTAGTAGTAGTGTGGCGCCGACACCCAATCCGGAAGTCATCATTCCCAAAATCAATGTTGAGATACCAGTCGACTACAGTGAAACTTCAACCAATGAAAACGCCATTGAGAATGATTTGCAAAGCGGCGTCGTGCACTACCCAACGACAGTCATGCCAGGCCAGCAAGGCAACACGGCTTTCTTCGGCCACAGCAGCAATAACATTTTTAACAAAGGTAAGTACAAATTCGCCTTCGTATTGCTTCACACGCTGGTTCCCGGCGATACTTTTTACTTGACCTACAACGATACGGCATACGTTTACAAGGTGATTAGCCGGTCGATTGTCGATCCCAGTGACGTCGGTGTGCTCGGACCAGTAGCTGGGCAGACGGCCACCGCTACCCTCATAACCTGCGATCCGCCAGGCACCAGCCTGCACCGTTTAATTGTCGTTGGTCAGCAGATTAGTCCCGATCCGTCCGGCAATGCACAGGCCACCACAGCCGCGGCCGTGACCGGCGGCTCGCCAACTTCACTGCCAGGTAACGGACCGACCCTGTGGGCGCGTTTTATTAGCACTGTCATCGGCAAAGCCAGCACCATAATTGTGCTGATAGCCGCTCTTTGGCTAGTTATACGTTGGATAAACCAACCAGTGCGACTAGCCAAAAAACACGGTCAGGTCTAAACTTACTGGTCGGCTGGAATCAGCAGCGATGTCTGTTCCAAGTCAAACTGACCGGCGGTTGCACTCGGCACCAGGCTATAGACAAAGTTATAGTTGGGCGAAAAAGCCGCTACATAATTGCTACTGGCGAGCATTAGTGTCTGGCGGTTGGCATTATCATAATCAGCCATATTGAGTTTGCCGCCGCTAACGTAAACTAGCCGGTCGCCGTCCATCCAACTAGCGTGCGACTGCGGGGCATCAAGCGGTGCCGGTGAAGTGTAGTTAAAACCGGTCTTATTTTCAATGTCGTAGACGCCAAATTGCTGGCCGCTTTCGGCAACAATGAACTGGGCGTTAGTTGAGAAGCTGAGATAGTTAGGCTGTACCACGTGCAGTACTTGAACCGGCACAATGGCATGGTCGGGCTGGGCGGCCAGCTGACCAAGCGGATCCCTATAAATATAAACTTTGTTGAGGCTGGCCGCACCAATCGCAACATAAGGCGTCCCACTATATTGGGTCAAGTCAAGCAAGTAGCTGCCGCCCGATGGCAGACTGCGCAGATCGGAAGTTTGGTTGCCGCTAGCGAGTTTAACCAGAACCTTGCCACTCGGTGAGCTCGTACCAGTCACATACAAAATTGTGTCATTGCCATAGGATTTGAATGCCAGTACGTGGTCAAGTCGCGCCGCGGCAGTCGGAGCTGATAAGGAAGCTGTTTGTAGGGCGCCCGAGGTTGAGTCGTAAAGGTAATATTGGTCATATTTTTTGTTATTCAAAGAAACGGCTGTTGGGCTAGAAATAGACAGGGTGGCATTGAGGTTTAGTGACTGCGTGGGATCATTACGATCAAGCAGGATGTATTCCGTTTTACCGTCGAAGTCGTGCTGCAATAAAACGTGCTGGTTATCATCCGCCCACTCGTCGACTTGCCAGGATTCAGTGCTGGTCGCTTTGTTAGCAATGCCAGCCGGCAGGGCTGTGTCAACCGGCGCTTTGGCCGGGTTAGCCAGGTCGTAAACATCAAAAGTCAATGAAGAGCCAGGCTCTTGAACCACCAGCCAGCGCCGATCAGGGCTTTGGGTTACTAAACCTGGAGCGCTAGGGTAAGGCTGACCAATTTTTTTACTAATTAATTTCGTCGGAATGAGCAGGGGGTAATCAAAATGCTCAACACTACCGCCGTAGAGACTAATTGTCCGTTGCCAATCGCGGTATCCGCTGCGGCTTAGCTTAACCTGGTAGATATTGCCCGGCAAATATAGCCGTGTGTTGGTCTTGTGCCCGTTAAGTTTGCCGTTGATGTAAATGTCGGCCGGATTAGGTTGGCTGGAAAAATAGACCGAACCGTTCTGAATGACAGTACCGTTTTTAGTCAGCCCAAAACCATAGGCCAGCTGAACCAGTATTAAAGTGCCGGTGACAATGGCGGTGGCGATTAGTACGTAGCCGACCATTATAACTAGGTGGTGGCGTCGGGTTTTTTGAACATTCAGGTAGTCCATAGAGCTTATCTAGTTAGTATGGATTGACTTGCCTGGAATCACAAGAGGGTTTAAGATGAAGAAGCATTATCGAACGTGTCAGGTATAAGCATGACTAAAACCAACAGCATTATCCAAATTAACGGTCGGCATTACGACGCCGCGACTGGCTTGCCTCTGGTATCGGCCGATACTCAACCAAATGCAAAGCCAACTAATAGCAAAAAACGTGCGGCCGAAAATACGACTGCCAAAACAGTTAAAGCTAAACCACGACCGGCTCGACGCAGCTCGGCTAAGCCGTCAGCCGCTCACAAACCCGAACCGGCTCACACGCTGATGCGCCAAGCCGTCAAAAAGCCGCTGCCCGGGCTGAAACGCCGTGTTAAGGCTCAAGGCGATGTTGATAGCTTGGTCGGCCTGACTGGAGCTACAGTGGTGGTGAACCCGTCAGTTGACCGCATTGATCCCAAACGTCTGAACCGCGCCAAGCAGGTTGCCCAAAGCCAAGCTATCAGTCATTTTTCGGCGGCTGTTTTTGACGGCCGTTTGGCAACATTAGCCAGTTCGGTTGCCGACTCAACGCTGGTTGCCGCACATCAGCCAGTCGGGGCCGCCAAAGCTGTTAGCGGCAAGCCGAGAACGACTGCCGAGCTATTGGAACGTGCCGTACAAACTGCCACCAGTCACCAACAGCCTGCTGTCAAACCGGCTCGACGCCACCGCCGGCGCCAGGCCGGTTTAGTTACTGCAGCAGCGTTGGCCATTTTGGCTTTAGCAGCTTTTGGCGGCCGCGGTTTGACCGACGTCCGTCTGCATGCCGCTTCCGCCAAGGCTGGTTTTGCAGCCAGCCTGCCGGGCTATGAGCCCGCCGGCTACAGCCTCGGCCAGCTGACTTACAGTAGCGGCGAGGTAGCCGCCAATTTTCACAGCAACAGCAGCACTGCTAGCTACAGCCTAACTCAAAAACGGACAACTTGGGACTCACAGACTTTAGTGAACAGCTTTGTGGCGCCAACTGACCACAACTATCAAACAATCAGCAGCGGTGATCTGAGAATATACTTATACGACCAGCATAACGCTACTTGGCTGAGTGATGGCCTGTGGTACATCTTGCAGGGCAATGACAGTCTTAGCCGTCAACAGTTAATTCAGCTGGCCACCAGTTTCTAAAGTTCCCCCTTGGACGTTTTTCTCTTATACTAGTCATATGAATTCAGTTCGCACGCGCTTTGCGCCCAGTCCAACCGGCTATCTGCACGTCGGCGGTACTCGGACGGCGCTGTTTGCATGGTTGGTCGCCCGCCAGAATAAGGGTCAGTTTATCTTGCGTTTTGAAGACACCGATCAGCGTCGCGAGGTCGAGGGCGCCCGTCAGCATTTGACAGACAGTCTGCGCGCCTTAGGCCTGGATTATGACGAAGGGCCGGACATCGGCGGTCCTTTTGAGCCGTACGTTCAAAGCGAGCGCCTAGACAGCTATAAAAACTGGGCTGAAAAACTGGTCAAGGCCGGCCGTGCTTATGGCGACCCATACTCGGCCGAAGAGGTTCAAGCCTTTCGTGACCAGGCCGCCCAAGCCAAGCAACCGTTTCTGTATCGCAACCATCGGCCGAAGCAGCTGCCGGATTGGGACGGTAATCAGCCGCTGCGATTCAAGTCCGAACCGCAAGCCTATACCTGGCATGATGCCGTGATGGGCGAGCTACACACCGGCCCCGAGGTAATTGATGACTTTATCTTGATTAAGGCCGATGGCTATCCGACCTACAATTTCGCCCATATAATTGATGATGCCGAAATGGAAATCAGCCACGTTATGCGCGGCCAGGAGTTTTTGGCCAGTGTCCCTAATTATCTTAACCTTTACGATGCGCTCGGCTTAACACCGCCAATTCTGGCAACCTTGCCGCACATTCTGGGATCTGACGGACACAAAAAACTTAGCAAACGTGACGGCGCCAAAGACGTGTTGGACTATATTCGCGACGGTTACTTGCCGGAGGCATTGATTAATTTTATCGCCAGCCTGGGCTGGAATGACGGTACCGAACAAGAGATTTTTAGCCGCGATGAGCTAATCCAGAAATTCAGCCTAGAGCATGTTCAGCGTAGTGGGTCGCGGTTTGACGAACGTCGGCTCGCCTGGATGAACGGTCATTACCTGCGAGCACTGCCGCTTGATGAACTCTACGAACGGGCAGGCAACTATTGGCCACCAGAAGCCGAGCAGACCAGCACCGAGTACAAAAAACAAGTTCTCGCTTTAGTCCAGGAACGCCTAAAATACCTGGCTGAGCTGCCGGAGCTAACACGTTTTTTCTTTATCGATTTGCCGGTTGATGCCAGCTTAATCAGCGCTCACAAACAGCTCAAGCAATTATCGACTAGTGAGCTGCGGCAATTGCTGGAACAGTCCCGGGCAAGCCTGGAAGCCAGCGATTTTACAGTTGATGATTTAACTGAACGGCTTAACCAATTGTTAACTCAGACCGGCCGGCCGCCGGCCGTGTTATTCAGCTTGCTGAGAATCGCCAGCACCCAAGCGCCGGCCAGCCCCGGCTTGGCCGACAGCCTGGCCGTGCTTGGCAAGAATCGTAGCCTCAGCCGTATCAACGCTCAATTGACAAGCCTGGCTGATTAGCTTAAGCATTGTTATACTAGAGGCATGGATTCCGACTTTAAGCCGGCTCAGCGGCCAGCCAAGTCTTTACGTGCCGTTCTTGATGAACGAGCCACCGACTCGCCGCCAATTGATACTGAAGCCACCGGTGTGACCGAAAACCTGCCGGCGGCTGCCCCGGAAACTTCGGAAGGTGACATCGAAACCATAAACATGGCCGAGCTGCCAGGCGGCGAGTCGGTGGCTGCCAAGCCGAAAGGCCAAAAAACCGACTGGCGCAAACGCTTGGTGCTCCACTGGCCGCCAGGCCGCAAAGAGTGGCTGGTGGCTGCCGCAGCAATTTTGTTAATCGGCGGCAGCACCGGCCTGGCTTTGGTTCTGACGCATCATTCTAAACCGGTTGCAACTGTCAAGACGGTAGTCAAAGCCAAACTGCCGCCCAAACCGACTACCGTGCCTTCGGATCTCAGCGGTTTACCAGTCGCGCCCAGCGTCAACCAGCTACCGGTCACGGCTGTGATGATAGAGAATAGCATCGACGCCCGGCCACAGTCCGGCCTGGGTCAAGCCAGTGTGGTCTTTGAGGCCATTGCCGAGGGCGGGGTAACCCGTTTCATGGCGTTATATCAAGACACCAGCCCGAGTAATGTCGGCCCGATCCGCAGCGCCCGTCCATATTATATTCAATGGGATCTGGGTTTTAACGCGCCCTATGCGCATGTCGGCGGTAGCCCGGACGGCCTGGCCGACATTAAGGCCTGGGGAGTAGAAGATCTTGATGAATTCGCTAATGGTGGCTCTTATCACCGAATAAGCACTCGCGAGGCGCCACATAATGTTTACACAGCCATCAGCACCCTCAATCAACTGGAGACCAGCAAGGGCTATTTACACAGCACTTTCACCGGTTTTGTGCGTAAAGCCAAAGAACAGCCGGCCAAAACGCCCACCGCCGCCAGCATTGACTTAACTTTATCCGGTCCGATTTATAATCCGCACTATGACTATGTGGCCGCCACCAACAGCTATAACCGTAGCGAGGACGGAGCACCACAGATTGATGCCAATACCAATCAGCAGATTTCACCTAAAGTCGTAATTGCCATGGTCGTCCCCGAGAGTCTTGGCGCCCTGGACGCTACTGGTGCCTATTACTCTGATTACAATGTTATCGGCAGCGGTCCGGTTGATGTTTTTCAGGATGGTACTGTCACCACTGGCAGCTGGACAAAAGCCGGCAACACTAACCCGCTGACTTTTGCCGATAGTAACGGCCAGCCGATAAAACTCAATTCCGGCACTACTTGGATAACAGCCGTAACGGCCGCCAGTGACATATCCTTCGCCCCCTAAGACTTATGGATTACCTGCAACGCCTGACCCGCCAAGCTAAACTCAGCCTGTTCGCTGTATTACTGATAGATAATGCTGTGCTAATCGGCAGCTGGTGGCTTTGCGACAAGCTCTTAAAACTAAAAGCACTTGAGGTGGCCGGCTTGCTGTCAGCCATCGCCCTGGCGGAGACCATCTTGATCGCCACTAGTTTTGGCGGTCTGATGATGCAGCCAGTTAAGGCTCTGTGGCAAACGATTCTTCATCTAACACCAGATAGCGGCACACCGTCCGCCCCTCGTCCAGACAGCATTCATTTTGGACGTGAGCTGGTGGCAGATTTAAGCCGGCATATTTTCCAATTGACAGTCGCATCCGACAAAGCGTCCGCTATTATTCATAAGCAGAACAGTGACCTCAGCCACAACTTCGTCGCCCAGAATTTGCCGCTGCCACTGATTGTGCTCGACTCCGCCGAAAGTATTAAATTTGCCAATGAAGCCGCTGCCAAATATTTGGGTTTAAAGAGCGCCGATATGCTTGGTAAAAATGTGTATATGCTGCTCGACATGTCATTCCCGAGTAATGCAACTTTTGACACTTGGCTGAAGCAAGTCAAACTCAAAAACGCCACGGCCAGCACCAGCTGGGAACGGGTTCGCTTGACAGTCCGCGACAATCATCCTGAGCGTCTATTTGACCTGGCCGCCTACTATAACCGCGATAATGCTGACCATAATGAAACCATGTTGCTATTATTTGATCATACCAAGCAGTACAGCCAAGATGACCAAGCCGTCGGCTTTATCGCCCTCAGCGTACATGAGCTACGCACGCCGCTAACCCTATTGCGCGGCTATATTGAGGTTTTTGAAGATGAGATTGACACCACTGGCAAGCCTGAGTTACAGACTTTTATGGAAAAAATGCACTCGCAGGCCGAGCAGTTAATGGCCTTTGTCAACAACATCCTTAATGTCGCTCGGGTTGATGACGGCCAGTTGGAATTGCGCCTGGAAGAGTCTAATTGGGCAGAGGTCTTGAAACCTGCTGTTCAAGCTCTTGGGCTGCGTGCCAAAGTTCGCGGTATCGCCTTGCACTGCACGCTGGCCGCGAATATGCCACCGGTCGGCGTCGACCGCATCAGCATCGTCGAGGTGCTTAATAATTTAGTTGATAATGCCATCAAATACAGTGGTAGTAGTCAGGTTATTAATATCGATAGCCATCTTACGCAGGACGGTCTGGTTGAAACCACTGTTCAGGATTTCGGCCTGGGCATTAGCAGCAGTATTATGCCTAATTTGTTTACCAAGTTTTACCGCGACCATCGTAACCGCGCCCAGATTGGCGGGACTGGTCTAGGCCTATATTTGAGCAAAGCCATCGTGACCGCCCACGGCGCGTCACTTTGGGTGCGCAGCAAAGAAGGCCAGGGTAGTACTTTCGGTTTTACGCTAATACCGTATGCTCAATTAGCCGATGATGCCAAGAAAAGTGGCAGCCAGGAATTAGTTCGCAGTGCCCACGGTTGGATAAAAAACCATTCCCTCTATCGGCGCTAAGCTGCCAACAATTCCCAGGTAACCACGAAGCTAAGTGACGTATTACGGTGTTCGTAGTTAGCTAAAGAATGGGCGTCTGGTACGTGGTATAGTTAAAGAATGGATCCTAATCAAGACCAAGGTCAACCTCAACCGTCCGGCAGCGGTCGCAGCGTCTTATGCATCGAAGATGAACATTTCATCAGTGAGTTATACAGTCGGGCACTGGAGAAAGCCGGTTATCATGTCACTGTTGAGTCCGACGGCGTCAAGGCACTGGAAATAGCCCAAACCGACAAATTTGACATCATCCTACTTGATTTGATGTTGCCCAACCTAACCGGTATTGAAATTCTGCGCATCCTACGCGATCCAGCCCGGGTACCAGCCTTGAAAGCCAAGATAATTATTATCACCAACCTGGAGCAACGCGATGACGTCCGAGCTGACATCGAAAAACAGGCTGATGGTTACATCGTTAAAGCCGAGATGACGCCGCACGAACTGGCCGACTTTCTAGCCACCATCAAATAATATACTGTGAAAGCTTGGTGACCTCACGGGGAATCGAACCCCGGTTGCCAGGATGAGAACCTGGCGTCCTAACCGCTAGACGATGAGGCCGCGTGCTTTAAAGCTAAAACATCTTATCACATCTGTTAAATGGC